>Ga0208406_1000836_pt1 | contig 12146 bp, 1 predicted proteins | sample ETNtaG_15_FD_185769 | JGI IMG/M metagenome (GOLD analysis project Ga0208406, IMG submission 185769) | Marine microbial and viral communities from oxygen minimum zone, Eastern Pacific Ocean - ETNP201302PF89A (SPAdes) (version 2) | ecosystem: Environmental > Aquatic > Marine > Oceanic ...
AAGCAACCTATTAACGTAAATATGGTCTAACAATAGAAAGATCATTTCAAAGGCGTAATTGCCTGACCAATTAATAAATAATTTTACGATCATTTAAGATGATTGGAAAAAAGTAACAAACCATGGATCAATTGCTTACGTTTCTTAAATCAAAACTATTATATCTAATTTCAATTCGTAAAAAGATTAATCGATACCTATGTTTGTTGATATATGGTGTATTCCTTCTACCAACTATTGTTTTGGCTGAGGGATCGAAAGAGATATATCCAGTAGGTGGTAGTTTTACAGGTTTCTATTTCTGTAATGAATTCTTAACCCATTGTGGTGGTAACGGTGATCGTACGCAATTTGCAATTTATGGTTGTGATAGTTTAGACCGCTTAAATATTGTAGTCAATTCTATTGATGAGGTTGTTTATATGGGATTTGACGGAAATAGTGGTGGTAGCTGGCACATAGTTTATAGAATTAAGGATATCAATGGAATTGTTGTGAAAACTGAAGAGGCACTTCCAACAGGTGGAATAGGCTTTATAAATAACATCGGCGAAGCCAGAGAAGGTCCTGAACAATTAGTTGGCCCAACGGGATACGCTGCAATAGAATGGACTCCGCCGGATGTTGGAATATATTATATTGAATTTCAGAGAGTATTAAATAGCTCACCAGGAACACCTTCTGATGGTGCTTTCTATATAGATTATATGGACATAACTGTAGCTAATAGTGTAACTTCCACTGCTATACCTGGAAGAGTTTATTCTCATGCATGGCAATTCCAAGATTGGACAAATTCAGGGGAGTGTTATGGCAAGTTCTATGTTTATTCTACTGATAGCATTGTTACTTCTTTGCAATTGAATGATATGAATGGTGGTATGTGGTTCTTGTACTGTAATCAAAGCGGAGTTGGAACTTCTGGCGATTTTGAACAAGATAGGAAATCAGTACCTTTCTTTCAGGTTTATCTACCTGAGTACAGAATTTTCCTAAATGAACCGGATACTATTCTCTTTCCACCGGCTACAGTCCTGGGTTCAATTATTCCACCTATAACTGCAATAAAGCATTGTGATGATGGAACTATCGACATTCTGCTTGAAGTGGATAAGACAGGGAATGTCGAAATCGAGCTCTCTTTTCCTCTACCTTACGCTACTCGTACTGTAACAACAAAGGTATTTGCTGGCGTAAATACTATAATATGGGATGGGTATGATGGGACAACCCCTGATTCTTTAGAAGTACCTAATAACACACCCATCAGTTTTACTGTAAGTTACATTAACGGTTTAACTAATCTGCCATTGTTTGATGTAGAAAGCAATAACAATGGTTTCGTTATTGAATTAGTTAGTCCTGCGGGTTCACCAGCGCCACTTGTGTTTTGGGATGATTCAAACATACCTGGTGGTACAACTAACTTTATGGGATGCACTGGCATACCTTCTCCATGGTCAGGTTGTCATCCTTGGCCGGACGGAGATTTCCACACAATGAATACATGGTGGTACACATCATCTATTACTTCCGATACTGTATATATTGTTGAGGAACGTGGCCCCGATTCATTAGAATTTAATCAAACTACTCAAAACTATTGTGCAGATTCAATAGGTATACCAATATCTGTAACAGCAGATCCAAATAGCGAAACCTATCATTGGTTCTTTACAGGTAACGATGTTACTATAAATCAAACTCTTCCTTCAGATAATTCTGTCACAGTTGATCTGGGGCCAAATGCAACTGCAGGAAATATTGGTGTTTATGGTTACAATACGCTTTGTGGTTATGGTGATACTTCCTATTTATATTTAGGAATACAAGAGCTACCCGTTGCCCTTGCAGGCCCTGATACCATGAGTTGTGATAATTCACCCTATACTCTTGCATCAGCTTCAGCTTTAAACTACACCACAATTTCATGGACAAGATCAGGCGATGGTACATTCGATAATACTACAATTCAAAACCCTACTTATACCCCAAGTGCTAATGATATACTAGTCGGTAGTGTAACATTAACAATTACTGTTACTCCTGTTTCGCCCTGTAGCGGAAATGTTTCAGATGATATGGTACTCTATTTTGGTGCAGATGCTGAAGCCGGTTCCAGTGATACTATTTGTCAGGGTGATCCATACGATTTTTCTACTTCGATCATTCTGCCCGATACCAATAATTGTGATTCAATGTTATGGTTAACAGCTGGAATAGGAACCTTTAACGATCCAAGGCTGATCTATCCCATTTACTTTACTGACCCAACGGAATTGGGCGATATTACTTTTTCTCTGATTGCTTACGGCCCACTACCCTGTGATAATGACACATCTTTTATGACACTCACTGTTGATTCAGTTCCAACAGGGAACTTTTCCTATGTTCCTATCGACACATGCTGCGTGGCTGAATTAGTGGCTTTTGATGCTACTAGTACTTGTGTAATTACTTCATGGCAATGGGACTTTGGAGATGGAAACACAGCATCAGGTCAAAATGTAAATAATGCATATGCAATTGGAGACTCAACCTATAATGTTACACTTACAATCTTAAATAATTATGGTTGTGTGGAAACTATCACGGATTCGATCTATGTGGATTCAGTTAGTGTGGACTATAACATTATAAGCAATCCGACCTGTTTGGGCGACACTGTATTCTTCAATGGAACGGGTGATACTATTACCCATACTAATTGGAATTGGGACTTTGGAGATGGAAGTAGCCTGGCTGTTGGACGTGATGTTACCCATGTATATACAACAGCAGGCCAGTATGATGTAACCCTTGCAGTATGTAATGACACAACACAATATACCATCACAGTCAACGACACGTCATTCGCAAATGCTGGTTCTAATGAAACTTTATGTGAAAGCTTTCCTTTCGACTTTTCCACTTCCACCATTGCTCCAACAGCAAGTAGTTATGATTCTTTACTATGGTTCGGAGGAGCTGGTAACTTTAGCGATCCCAAAGTGTTATTACCAGTTTATACACCAGGAGTTGGCGAAGAAGGTCCTGTTGAACTATTTTTAGTATCTTATGGTTTACTACCTTGTAGTAACGATACATCCTCAATGATATTAACACTGGATTCACTTCCGGAACCTGCCTTTAATTTCGTGCCTGGCGATTCTATTTGTATTAACGAAATGATAAGCTTCACAGGTACTAACAATAATACAACAACCATAACAGACTGGGATTGGGATTTTGGGGATGGTAGTGTTGATACAGATCAGAATCCATTTTATGCATATTCACTTAATGGTGATTTCAATGTCCGGCTAACTATTACAAATACTCAAGGGTGTATAGATTCGGTAACTCAACAACTCACAATAAATCAACTTCCTGATGGAATTATAACCATTGGGCCCAATGATAGTATTTGCGCTGAACTACCTCTAAACTTTGATGGAACTGATGATAATGGCACCACAGTAACCGATTGGGATTGGGATTTTGGAGATGGTAATTTAGCTTCCGGGCAAAATGTAGTTCATACATATATGTCTCCGGGAACTTATAACATAATACTTTATCTAACTAACGATAATAGTTGCTTAGATACTGCTTATGCGACAGTTGTTGTCCACACTTTACCCTCATCTGATTTTACAATTTCACCTAATGATACGGTATGTATAAACGAAACTGTAACTTTTGATGGCTCTGATATTAGCGGTACTAACATTGCCTCATGGGATTGGGATTTTGCTGATGGCAACCTGGGAACCGGACAAAGTACAACACATACTTATTTAGCTCCATTTCCATTGGTTGATAGTGTTATGCTAATAGCAACTAATGATAATAGTTGTGTAGATACTGCCTATCAAAATATATGGGTAACGGATCCTACAATAGGACTTAATATTTCACCAAAGCCTGCATGTTTGGGCGATACAATATCTTTTACAGGAACAGGTGATATTGTAACTTATACAGATTGGAACTGGAATTTTGGTGATGGCGATACTCATATTGGAAGAGATACCTTACATTTATATGCAACACCTGATACTTTTGAAATAACATTATCAGTATGTTCAATCACGATTATTGATAGCGCAATAGTGTATCAAACTGCTACTTCTGATGCAGGCTCCGACGAGTCGTTATGTGAGAGTTTTCCTTTTGACTTTTCTACTTCATCAATTCTCCCAACGGCTGTTAGCTACGATTCCTTGTTATGGTTCGGAGGTGCAGGAACCTTCAGTGATTCCAAAACATTATTACCGGTTTATACTCCTGGAGTTGGAGAAGAAGGCCCTGTAGAATTGTTCATGGTAGCATATGGATTATTACCATGCAGTAATGATACTGCATCAATGATCTTAACACTCGACTCATTGCCTGAGCCGGCTTTTAATTATGTACCTAACGATTCTATCTGTATTAATGAAATGCTAAGCTTTTCAGGCATTAATAACAACACTACTTCTATAACAAATTGGGATTGGGATATGGGGGATGGTAACCTTAGTACATTACAAAATCCATTTCACTCTTTTGCTACTAATGGTATTTTTGATGTTCAGTTAGTCCTTACGAATGCTCAGGGTTGTGTAGACTCTATAACGCAACAGGTTACAGTACACCAACTTCCCGATGCTCGAATTACAGTTGGACCTGATGATACTATTTGTGCTCAGCTTCAGCTTAGTTTTAATGGTTTTGATGATAATGCTACTACTGTAACTGACTGGGATTGGGACTTTGGAGATGGTAATATAGCTTCCGGACAAAATGTTAACCATACTTATTTGGCAGCAGGAACATATGCCGTAACCCTTTATCTTACAAATGATAACAGTTGTTTGGATACAGTGGTTAGAAGTGTCTTTATCCGTACTCTTCCTGAATCCGACTTCACTATTTCTCCCAACGATACAACATGTATGGGAGAATTAATAAATCTGGATGCTTCAAATATCACTTCAGATATCACACAATGGAACTGGCAGTTTGGCGATGGAAATACAGCTATTGGCCAAAATGTTACTCACACATATAATAATCCAACTAACCAAGATTATAATATATTGTCAATTTATACAAATGGATTTGGCTGTCTTGATACAACTATCCACCAACGTCGTGTCGAAAATGTAATTATCGGTTTCAATACGGTACAAAGTCCAACTTGTCAGGATTATACTGTCAACTTCACAGGCACCGGAACCATGGTTACATTTACTCCATGGGACTGGACCTATGGCGATGGATCAGCACCCGGTTTGGGACATAATACTTCTCATATCTATACTTCACCAGATACCGTTGATGTCGTGCTCGATGTATGCTCTGAGCAAGCAGTTCAGCAGCTCATCATTAATGCACCTTGCCAGGTAGATGCCGGGTCGGATGAAGTTACTTGCCAAGATGTTTACTTTGATCTATCTATGTCTACAATTCCACCCACTGCTGATGACTTTTCATCTTTATTATGGTATACCAATGGGCTTGGAACAATTAGTGGATCTACCACATTATACCCAACATATTTCCCTGATCCAACCGAAGGCTCAATTGTAAACGATACAATAATCATGACATTGGTAGGTGTTGGAATACCTCCTTGCGAGAATGATACATCTACAATGGAGTTAGTTATTATTCCCGGAGCCTATGCACAGGCTGGCTCTGATGAGAACTCATGCTTTGGTGATCCTTATGATTTTGCAAATTCCACCGATTCTTCATTCGCAACCAACTATGTAACTCTATATTGGACTACTAGTGGAACAGGCTCATTTGTTAATCCAAATGTAGAACAACCAATTTATATCCCCGGACCAAATGAAATAGGCCCTGTTACACTAACTATGGTGGCGGCGAATGTAATCAGTTGTGACTCAATCGATGATATGGTCCTTACCATACGCCCAACCTGGGAGATGCCGGTAGATATTACTGTATGCTACTATGATTCAGTTTATGCCCAGGGTGCCTGGCAATATGCATCAGGTATTTTCTATGATACACTACCCACAGCTAATTATGGTTGTGATAGTGTAATAGTAACCAACTTAACGGTCCGTCCAAAGATCGACCGTGACTTTGTTATAAGTACCGGTGATTCTATATGCTATGGAGAATCTGTTGGATTCACATCTACTGGTTCAGCCAATCTAACAAGCTGGCTATGGGACTTTGGAGATGGTAATACATCCACAGTAATGAACCCGACTCACCAGTATTTTGACTATGGAAACTTTACTGTTATATATTATTATACCGATGATAATGGTTGTTCTGATTCTGCTACTAACCAGGTAACAGTTTTTGAGATTCCAGATGCAGATTTCACAATTAATATGACAAATGCTTGCGTTAACACCCAGGTAGGTTTTAACGGTACAAGTAATTCTAATATAGTATTATGGGAATGGGACTTTGATGACGGTCAATATGGCATAGGTCAGAACACATCACATGTATATACTACATGGGGGGATATGAATGTGGCCCTTACAGTAACTGATATTAATGGCTGTACTGAAACAGTCATTAAATATCTGACAATCGCCCAACCCCCGATAGCAGATTTCACCTACTACTATATCATCTGTGATTCCTTACAGTTCACGGACTCATCCACGAGTGCAGCAGGCTACAACATAGTCACCTGGGACTGGGACTTTGGCGACGGAGTAGGAACTTCCGACCTACAAAACCCCACCTACCAGTACCCAAGCAATACCACTCCCGGTGGTGAAGTATACAATGTAACTTTAACCATTGCCGCCGATAGCAATGGCTTTATATGTACCGATTCAGTGGTACTACCTGTAACAGTACCATCCTTGCCCGATATCTTCTTCACCTGGACGCCCGATCCAACATGTTTAGGCGACACGACCTGGTTCTTTGGAGAGAGTGGTTTTCCAATAGATGTCTGGCACTGGGACTTTGACGATGGCGACTTTTCACTGGATCAATATGCTACACATCTCTACACTGCCACAGGCACCTACAACGTATTTCTAGACATCACTGACACGAACGGCTGCGTAAACACACTCAGCAACATAATAACTGTAGACTCCGTTCCCGAAGTAAGCTTCACAATGAGCGATAGTGTCCTCTGCCACGGTAACGAAGTGCAATTCACCTCTACAGCTAGCGCCAATGTAGAAACCTGGTTCTGGGAGTTTGGCGATGGCTCATTCAGCCCCGATCAAAACCCGATACACTACTACCCATCCGGTGGCACCTACATAGTCACCCTAACGGTAACTGATAGCTCAGGCTGTAGCAACACTGCTACGGATAATGTACTTATCCTGCCAGCTCCAACAGCGGACTACAGCTATCAAAACTTAACATGCACCTCGGTAGTGTTCACAGATCTAAGTATAGCCCCTTCAGGCTATAACCTGGTAGAGTGGTTCTGGGACTTTGATGATGGCTTTACCGCTACGGTACAAAACCCTTCGCATAGCTTTGCTGGCGGAATGGGTGTATACAATGTAATGCTGATAGTAACAGCAGACTCCTCTGGATTCAGCTGCACTGACACTATTATACAAACAGTACTGACCCCCGGATTACCGACAGTATTTTTCACCTGGGATCCTGAACCAACTATGCTTGGTGATGCCACTAGTTTCTTTGGTACTTCCGGCAATACAATTGTAGATTGGTACTGGGACTTTGACGATGGCAACTTTGCCACCACCCAGGATGCCACAAATATCTTTGCTACGGTAGGCACTTTTGATGTAGAGCTAACGGTAACAGACATCGATGGATGTGTAAATAGTGTCATCCACCAGGTAACGGTAGTTAATGTACCCGAGTTGGATTATCATTGGGATAATGCCTGTGAGGGTGAAGAGATACAATTCTATATCGATAGCCCACCGACAGATATACCGGCAGTAGTAAGCTGGGCGTGGGACTTTGGCGATGGAGGAGTAAGCACAGATATGGAACCCACCCATGTATATATAACCGCAGGCACATATAATGTAAGTCTGACAATAGTAGATACTATGGGAGCCACCAATACTGTAATCAAACCCATTACAGTAAACCCACTACCAACAGCACTCTTTAGTATAGAAACACCAAGCTGTGAAGGTAACCCGGTACAGTTCCACGATCATAGTACTACACAAACCGGCTTTATCACAGAGTGGCTCTGGGACTTTGGCGATGGTAACACTACCACGGTAGTCTTTCCAAACAACCCCGATGTCACTTACACCTATGCAGCAACAGGAACATATATAGTAACTCTTACTATAACTAATTCTGATAGCTGCTCAAACAGCACCCAGAACCAGGTAACCACTATTTCTAGCCCTATGGCTATGTTCACCTCCAGCAGTGGATGTGCCAGTGGCCCTGTAAGTTTTACTGATACTTCGATAGAAAACGGAGGAGGCACTATTATCACCTGGAATTGGAACTTTGATGATCCCGCCTCCGGTCCCGATAATACCTCCACATTACAGAACCCCATCCACCAGTTCAGTTCAGCAGGAGATTATGATGTACAGCTCATCATCACCAATATCAATGGTTGCTCCGACACTACAGAGTCAACAGTAACGGTAGCAGATCAGCCGGAGGTAGAGTTTAACTACAGTGAAGTATGTCTTGGCTCCGAGACCCAGTTTACGGTAGATGGCACAGTAACGAATATTCCTGAAGTACAAACCTGGGCCTGGACCTTTGGCGATGGAGGCACCTCAAATCTTCAGAACCCCTCACATACCTATGCTGCAACAGGCGACTATGATGTAACCCTTGTTATAGTAACAACAGATGGCTGCACAGCGAGTGTAACCCATGAGGTACGTATCAACCCACTGCCTAATCCAAACTTTGCCCATACCGGCCCTGTGTGTTTAAACGACACGGTCTACTTTACAGATCTATCCAGCTCACCTAATGGACTTATCACTACCTGGCACTGGGACTTTGGTGATGGCACAGAGATAACAATCAACGCCCCTGATAGTCCTGATGTATCACACATCTACACTAACGATGCTACATTTGCAGTTACACTTACAGTAACCGATAGTGACACCTGTGAGAACCTGGTAGTAAAGAATGTAGAAGTAGTACCATCTCCAATAGCTGATTATACCTATGAGGAGACATGCTATAATGATCCTGTATTCTTCACAGATCTAAGTACCACTAATGGAGGTACAGATATAATGAGCTGGGAGTGGTTCTTTGGCGATCCTAACTCAGGAACAGAAAACACCTCTACGCTTCAGAACCCAACCCATGTATTTAGTGATCCCGGTACCTATACCACTACACTTATTATAGTAAGCACTTTGGGCTGTAATGATACCACCGAGCAGGATATTACCATAGATCCTGCACCGGATGTAGACTTTACAATCTTAGATGATAGCATCTGTTTGGGAGAGAGTGCAGAGTTCACAGGTATAAGTACGAGTGATATCAGCACCTGGTATTGGGACTTTGGCGATGGAGGCTCATCAATAGAGCAAAACCCCACTTATATGTACTCCTCACCTGGCACCTATATTGTTACATTGACGGTGACCGAGACAGGAGCAGATGCGTGTCAAAACAGTATAAGCTATCCTATCTACGTCAATGACGCCCCTGAGGCTAACTTCGATTACCAGAATAACTGTTTAGGAGACAGTACCTACTTTACCGATTTATCATATAGCCAGACTGGCTTTATTACGAGTTGGGATTGGGACTTTGGCGATGGAGGTACCTCCACACAGGAAGACCCAACGCATTACTATCTAACCAACGATACCTACCAGGTCACGCTCATCTCAACAGACAACTATGGCTGCAGTGATACTATCACCCAATGGATACAGATCTTCGATATTCCTGTACCAGGCTTCACCTTCGATCAGGTATGTGATCCAGAGGGCCAGGTAAACTTCTTTGATGAATCAGAGATGGGAGGAGATAACTCTCCGATAATAGGATGGAACTGGAATCTATATGATGGCTATTACTCCACAGAGATAGACCCAAGTTATATCTATCCATATACCGATACATGTTATACAGTAATACTAGAGATAACCGATGGCAATGGCTGTATAGCGACCGATACCAATACACAGGTATGTCTGCATGGCACCCTTGCAATAGACTTCACCTCAACCCGGGAATGTTTGGGAACACCTACGTTCTTCCAGGCAAGCTACACTCCAGCGAGTGATTCCATAGCCAGCTACACATGGAACTTTAATGATGGCAGTCCACTGCAGGCTACATACCATGATACCATATCTCATATCTTCCCTAATCCTACCGTCTACATAGTAGAGCTTGTAGCATTAGATACGAATGGTTGTAGCATCTCAACCTTCCACCAGGTAACAGTAGACTCATTGCCTACCCCACGCTTTACCAATACAACAGGATCGTGTAGTACCCCTACACAGTTCACTGATATATCCTTTGGAGGAGGAGAGTTTATAGAGTTTTGGCGATGGGACTTTGGAGATATTATCTCAGGGGCAAATAACACATCAACTCTTGAGAACCCTACCCACTTGTACGGACCATATGACTCAACCTATCAGGTAAAACTGACAGTCACCAATTTTAATGGATGTACAGACTCTGTTGTACAGGATGTATTTAAACCTCCTTGCTTAATAGCTGACTTTAAACCTACGGAATCAGCATGTGCACGTTTTGAGACATTTATAATAGATTCATCATATATTTTTAGCCATAATACCATAATATCACATTGGTACTGGAATTTTGGTGATGGTACAACTTATGATTATGATACTCATAGGGATTCGATTTCCCATACTTATGAAAATGCGGGTGAGTATATTATCCAACTAATTCTTGAATCAACACTTAGTGGTGTATCTTATCACGATACTACAACTGGAATTATTACGATCTATCCAACACCAAAATCTGCATTCGATGTAGATAATAATTGTTTAAATGATACGACGAGATACTATGACATTACCGTTGAGTATGGATCGCCTGTAGTTACTTGGCGTTGGGACTTTGGCGATACAAGTAATCCTAACGATACCTCTATCATTCAAAACCCATCCTATCTTTATGCAACTTATGGCACTTATTATACAGAGTTAAAGGTAATGAACCAATATGGTTGTAGAGATAGTATTACAAAAACTATAAAAATTTATAAACCACCAGAGGCAGCCTTCAGTTTTGCGGAGACGTGCATGAGTTATTACACCTACTTCACTGATGAATCTATAGATGACAGCTCCATTATTATTAGATATTCATGGGACTTTGGAGACTCTCTAACTTTAGATGATACTTCTAATCTGCAGAATCCAAATTTTATCTACAACGAAACAGGGAAATATATTGTACAATTACAGGTTGCTGATGAAAATAATTGTAATGATAAAATAAGTAATGAACTAGAAATTTTCTCAAGGCCTAAATCAGATTTTATAATAATGGATACATTACAGCAAGGCCAGATATATTTGAATAATGCTAGTTTAGATGCCATAAGCTACTACTGGGATTTTGATTATGATTATGGTGTGAGCAGTACAGAGAATAATCCTACACATCAGTACGATGCTGATGGCAGCTATACCATAATGTTAATATCCTATAATGATTTTGACTGCCCGGATACAACCTACAAGGTATATGATCTCCTATTCACCAACTTGTTTGTACCTAATGCATTTGTACCGTCAAACTCTAATCCAGAACTACGGACTTTCAAGCCAATAGGTATTAATCTAAGGAGTTATAGATTGGAGGTGCACAGTGCCTGGGGTAATTTAGTATTTGAAAGCACCAGATTAGAAAATGGAGCCCCTGCCGAAGGATGGGATGGTACCTATAAAGGTGAAGATCTTCCTACGGCAAGTTATATATGGAGAATATCTGCAGTATTTAAGGATGGAACGCTTTGGAAAGGAACCAACAATGGAGATGGGAATACGGCTACTAGTGGAACAGTTACTTTAATTAGATAGTAGGTTAGTAAAAATTTCATCAATTATAATTTTATGTAAAATCATGATAAATCTCCCCAAAAACTTCTAAATCTTAAATCTATGTATTTTCACCTATGTTGTAATTAAATATATATCAGTAATAATATTTTTAACTTTGCAAAATTAAGG
>Ga0208406_1000841_pt1 | contig 12103 bp, 15 predicted proteins | sample ETNtaG_15_FD_185769 | JGI IMG/M metagenome (GOLD analysis project Ga0208406, IMG submission 185769) | Marine microbial and viral communities from oxygen minimum zone, Eastern Pacific Ocean - ETNP201302PF89A (SPAdes) (version 2) | ecosystem: Environmental > Aquatic > Marine > Oceanic ...
CATTTGTATTAATTCCTAATGTTATTTCTGAATTATGTTTTCTAAAAAATTTACATATATCTAATAATGATTTATTAGCACAAGGATCTCCATAATTTCCACAAAAAAACACTTTTTTTAAATTTTTAATTTTTGTTGGAGCGATATTTTTTTCAAACCATTCTAATGATAAGTTTCTAAGGTTAATATTTGGGTTAACATGGTGGCCAAAAACGTTTCTTGCACACATAGGACAATCAGCATTGCAATGACTGGTTGGTTCACAATGTAAAATTTTGACATCATCGGTCCAGTAAGGATACATGAAATAATTATTTGAGTTATGCGGTGGCTTTTGAATATTGTTTAAATCCATTAACAACAACATCTAATGAATCTTCGTCTGCTTGGTATTTTATGCCAAATCCACCACGTGATTTCCATCGTTCAACGTTTACACCACGATCATCTATTAATATATTTGGCGTACCATTTGGTTGTACAGCAAGTGATTCTTTTCTACCTGAAATAATTGTTTCTTTTGGTTGTGGATGTAATTCTCTTGCTATCCAAGTTCGTTTCCACTTGGAAGAGTTGTCTTTGTCACCACGTAATGGACTTGACAGTATTGTATATTCGCCTCCTGTGTACTTTGTAACAAGTTGCAATAATTTGTCTGCTGTTCTTATTTTAGGTAGTCTATTAAAGAAATCTGTACCAACCATTTTGTTTAATGTTGGGTCAACCGATGCGGATGGTATTTTTCTATAGTCGCCTGATTTAATTCCAGCCAATTTTGCGTATTCTGAAAAGAAGTCTGCTAACACACCATCCATATCTACATAAACAGTTGGTTTGCTTTGTTGTTCAGGTTGTTCGCCAAGTTTTCCACCAATTTTTCCTAGGCCCATCGCACCACGCACATTAATCCAGGTTCTGTATGTTGCGTTGTGATCTGGTGGCATATATTTCTCAAATGTTTTGTAGTCATTTGCAACAACGGCATCTCTTACTTTAGTTGCACTTGCACCTTCAACACCTACAGCATCTGGATCACGTATACCTGCTGATTCTACATTAATAGTGTCGAATGTATATTCTTTTCCATTATATGAATTTAATAATCTATTAAATGATGCTACTCTGTCATCTCCAACAACCATTGTTACATTTTTTGTCATCGTTGCCAATCTTTGCATTATTTGTATGATTGTTTTAAGAGAAGGGTTGTTTACAATGTGCCATTCATGTTCTGGAAACAATAGTCCCATAAGTCTTATTTTTGTATCTGGATCTAATGGGTTTCTTTTCTTATCATGTGTGCGAGTTGGAAAGATTTTATATATTCCTCCACCTTTTGCTACTGCATCGAGTAGTTTTTTGTGGCCAATGTGTGGTGGGTTAAATCGTCCAAATGTAAATCTAATTGGTTTTGATGATGTTTGTTCTACTAGGTCGTAGAGTTTCATTGCTACGCCTCCTGTTTTTGAGGGTCGCCTTGGTAACCTGTCGCTGTTGAATATTCTCCTGCTTGAATCGATTCGTAATGTTCATCAGCCATACTTTTTGCTAGTTCCATACGTGCTTCTTTTGGAAATTGTTGTCCTACTGTACCACCAAACTCTTTAACATATTTTTTAGCACCTTGATCTACTAGGTATTGCCATAATTTAGGTGCCAATTTATGATCATATACACCTCGTTTTAGTTTACGGATTATGTTTGTGATAATTGGCATAAACATTTGTCTATATAGGTCACTATCATTCATAATATATAGATCAAGTTCACGTTTCTCGTGTTCCCAATCTTGACCATCATAATTTTCTTTGATTTCTTGGTACCTCATTGTGTTATATTTATTTGATTACAGTAGTAAACTCTAGTCCATGCATTGTACCTACAAATATATTACTTGCTGGGTCTTTGCGTGTTAAATTCAGTGGAATTTTATTATTAATAAGCACTCTTAGAAAATCCCCTCTAAAATTTATTATTGTTGCTGTTGCTTCAGTGTCATTGTCTGTGTTGTGTATTTTAATTTTTGCTCCGTCATCAAAATTCATATTTTAATCCTGTTGATGCATTCCATGTATCACCATCACTGTTTGCATAGTTATTATTATATCCAATATTAAAATTAAAATCAATATTATCAGTGATATCTTTATTCCATCCTAACATAGCAGTTGTTTGTCTATTGTTTGGCTCTATACTAACATTATAGTTACTGTAATTATAACTACCATTGCTGTTAACACTAGTCGCTAAATCAACATTTAAACTACCATTGCGTACTGCTAAAGGTTGTCCAATTGTAAATGTAAAGTCGTTTTTAGCAAATCCTAAAGTCCAAGTATCAGATACAGCATTACCATTTGTGATTATACTATTACTTGTTCCATTAATATTAGAATATCCAACATCATATTTGAATATCAAACCTTCTTTATTGCAATTAATTCCAACATATTGCGTTGTTGAATTCCCTAATTCTAATGCACCACTTCCTCCAGTACCTAAAAATGAATTAAGTTCTTCCATATTGCCTAAAGTGTATCCACACGTTCCTTGGTTGAATCCTAATGATATATTATTTGTATTTCTATCATTCACTCCAATTGTATATCCGTTATAGTTTATTTCTTGCATACCACTAAATGACTTAAAGTTGTGATTTAGTGTTAATGCATTATCATTTTTAATTACTGCTTGGTTTAGATCAACATAATAGTCTCTATTATATGAATCTACAATCATTGTTGAGTCAAATGCACTTATAGATGATAAACTGTCACCTACTGTACTGCTAGTCATCATTGATGTTCCACTTAGGTTGGCTGTACCACTTGAATTACTAATAGTTGACGTACCTTGTGGGTTAGTTGCGGCATCTAAATTAAGCATACCATTTCCATATACTTCATCAATACCAGGAGCACCTAAATCAGTTGCTGTTGTAAACAATAATGAAATAATTTGATCTGCGTTTAGTTGTGGCCACGCCTGTTTTAATATAGCAATGGCTCCTGTAACATGAGGTGCCGCCATCGATGTTCCACTTCTTACTTGAGTATCAGTATCACTGTCAGAATCTAGTGAATTTATAGTTTCACCTGGTGCAACAATATAATAATTTTTTGTTTCATATACATCAGCACAACCAGTTACATTATTATTGTTATCTTTTGTAACAGTTTGGCAGAAGTGTCCTGCTTTGTTCGACCAAACTGACATTGTACCGTTATTGTTTACTGATCCAACAATAATCATTCTGCCACTTAAAATTAAGTCACCATTGCTGTCAACGGCTGTTGTATAAATGCCAGGTTCCGCGGCAAATTCTATCCCGTCATTACCTGCAGAGTTTACTATAATCATTCCTTTGTCTGTAGCATCTTTCCATTCAATTACATCGCTATTTTGCCTTAAATTATATGATGTATTAGTATGATAATAATAATTGTTTGTACCATCGTTAACTGTACTGTATCCGTCATATCCATCAACATTACCGATGAAAAAGTTATCATAAGTTGAATTGGCTGATAAGTTTGCTACAATTACACCATTATCTGCCATTTCTTCTGCCACATCTGCGGCCATACTAATATACACATATGGTCCTTCACCTATTCTTGCACTATGTATTTCTGCGTTATAAGCCACACCATGTATTAATGAATCATTTTTTTCTGCGGCAATAATACCTGCAACATGAGTACCATGTCCATGTGTATCTGTGCATCCATCACCATAAAATGTATTATATGTTGTTGAACTCATATTATCATCTATATCATCATGCGTACATCTTACACCTGTGTCTAACACACCAACTTTGACGCCATCTCCTGTCCATCCTCTAGCATAAGCATTGTCGGCATTTATAGCCGCTAGTGATCCATTAGTACCTGCATACTCATCTGTTTGATAGTATTCAGGTGTGTTAGTGTTTGCAGTAGTTGTAGTTGATATTACCTCACTTGAAGATGATGTAGTTACAATATTTTCTGTTGTAGTGACATCACTATCTGTAATTGTTTCATCAACATCACTTGTTAATGTTACTGTGTCTGCATCACTTGATGATGTTGTAACAATGTTTTCAGTTGCTGTTGTAACCACAGTATCACCTGTAGTTGTAGTTGTTGTACCATCAGTCCAATTATAAGTTGTAACCGGAGTTGTATTTGTAGTTGTAGTTCTTACTACTGTTGATGTTACTGTTGTTGTTCTTGTTACAGTTGAATATGTTTTAGTATTTCTTACGTGAGTTGTTAAAACTCTTGTACTTCGTGGTGTAGTAGTTGTTACCGTTGTTGTTCTTGTTACAGTAGTTGTTGACGTACCATCGCCATTATCAACAGTTGTTGATGAATCTGAATAACTTGATGATTGTGTAGGGTCACCATCTGAGGTTGTTGTGGTAGTCGATGATGACCCGTTCGTTACCTCTGTTGAAATCACAGCATTTGCGTCTGTGTAAGAGGAATTTGTTACAGCATCTGCATCACTTGTTGAAGTTGTTACAGTATTTGCTGTTGATTGTGATACCAAGTTAGCCGTTGTTGTTTGTGATATAATTGAATTTGCAGATGATGTAGTTACAATATTTTCTGCTGATTGTGAAGTTGTATTATCACTGTAAGTTGTTACAGTTGATCCATCGGTATATGTTTTTACAGTTTTTTCACGAGTAATAGTTGTTGTAGTTCTTGTTATGGTACTATTGGTTACAGTTGTTCTAGTTATAGTTGTAACAGTTGACCCATTTGAGTCTAATGCAGTTGTAGTCGCATCTGTGTATGATGTAGTTATAACCGGGTCGCTATCCCCAACATTTGTGCTTACTGTTTCTGTCGTAGTAGTAGTTGTAAGTAAATTACCTACCACAGTAGTTGATAATACGGTAATAACTGGTTCACCAACAGATACGATGTCAGTTGTTACAGTTGTTGATGTTGCAGTATCATTAACTGTTTCTGTTTCGCCATTGTTGTATGTATAAGTGGTGTAAGGTGTTATAGTAGTTGTAGTGGCTCTTGTTACAGTACTTGTAATCGTCGTAGATCTTGTCACAGTTGTTACAGTTGATCCATTTTCATCTGTAGTTATAGTAGTTGAATCTACATAAGAACTTGTTAATACAGGGTCACTATTTGTTACAGCAGTTGTTGATGCTTCACCTGTTGCTGAATCGGTTTCTAATACGCATACGTCTCTGGCTGTTTCATGCGTTTGCTTTAAAGTTGTAACAGTAGAAACTTTAGCCAGCATTCTTTTGTATCTAGAATCTGCCCTAACTGCCGCCTGTAAACCTGGGTCTATACTATCTATGATGGTATTAATTTCTGCCCATTTAGTTAATAGACTCTGAGTTTTAGTTATTTTATTAACGTGGGCAGTATATTGATCGTTAGTACAATAATTGGTTGGTCTTGCCATTGTACTTTTTGACCACGCCACTATTGTTAGTATTAAAATTAGTGTTATAACATTTATAATTAGATATTTTTTCATAATCCTAAATCATCCAATGCTTCGTCGATTTCGCTTAATGTTTGTTCTGCATTTGATGGTATTCCTGGAGGAGGATCATTAATAATCGATCCGGGACTTCCCCCACCTCCACCACAGGCTGTTAAAGATAGTATTAAGAATAACAATACTACCACTTTACTGTATTTCATTTAATATCCTTTCAATGGTTTTTATATGTTGGTGCATCATTTCAATATACTGTGAACCAAGTTCACTATAATCAAACAATGTATCTGCTAATGCATGAACATCTGTTCTATTTGTTATAGTCATATATGCTCTTACAATTCTTAAATCATTATAAGCATGATGAGAATTAAGTAATAGCAAATAGTCAGCAACAGAATCGTCTACTGTTTTATAGGCTTTAACTCTAAAGTTTGCTTTTAAATTATTTTTAGGTTTAATACCAATGTCTTTTTTATTATAAGTTCGTATTCCAAATAAGTTATTACCTTGTTGTGCGAATCTTGATGACCCCCACCCAGACTCTAATGATGCTTGAGCAATCACTAATGCAATAGGTATAGTATTAACTCTTCGTAAAAGATCACTAAGACTGTCGCCACCATAAATTAGTTGCATTTTTGCTAAAAATTCTTCTGTTTCAGGTTGTAATGCAATACCAAGGCTTTCACGTTTTTTTATTTGAAGAAGTATATATCTTTGCTGTTCTACTATATTGTTTTGTCGTTCAATTATTGGTAATAGCCATTGTACAAATTCAGTTTTGCGTTTTTGTTCATGCATTGTAATGAATTTGTTAGGAACTTTCCATACAATTTCGCCAAGAACTGTTATCTTTAAATTTATTGCTTTATAACTTGGTGGCCAAGCATATGACTTGACTGCTATAAAGAATACGAGAATGAAAACAACAAACCTCATACCCTTATTATAGAATATAATGGCTTGTTGTCAACCTATCTAATTGGTAATTTGGTTTTTAAAAACAGACCAGCCGGCCCAGTTTTTATAGTGTTTTGTATCGGATTTATATTGGAAAAGAAACTGGTTTTGTGCATTTGTGTCATAATGTTGCATAAACCATCCTTTGCATTTTGCTTCAAGATAACTTACAAGTTCATAGGTTTCCATATCTTCGTTATCTATGTTAATAGCATAAACTGTACCGTCTGTGGTATTAAACTCTTGCTGTGTCAATTGCTTTGATGGCATCTTCGTACTTTCTTATTAATGTTTCTACTTTTAATGTATCTGTTTTATCCAACCATGTTACAGAAGTCATCATAGGCAATCCATTTACACCTGTTGGAAATTGATCTCTTTGACCACCATATGATGCATAAAACAACCAAGGTTTTTGTTGCCACATTTCTCTTGTTTGTATAGGTGACATCATTGCTAAAACTGGAAATACAGTACCAAGGTTTTTTCGTTCATCGTCGTTTAAATGGTTAGATGTAAAAATTTCTTTATTTACAATCCCTTTAGCGATTTCTTTAAGTTCATCCAGAGATCTTGAACGATACTTGGTATTTCTAAGTTTAATCTTTGTCGTTTTGAATGTCATCTTCAACTTTAGATAATATTAATTCTAAAAATTCTAGCATTATTGCACCTATTTCTTCATTAACAGCAGTATTGGCTCCTACATTTTGTGTAATAAACGTATTTTGATCATCTATGTTATTATCTAATGCAACCACATTATTGTTAAGTGAAATAATTCTAGTTTCTAGTTTGTTAATTGTTTTACCTTGGAAATATACCATACTTACCAAGCCAATAATTAATATTAATCTAACTGCATCTAGGATTCGTTCTAAAGTTGTGTTCATAGTTTATAATACTATAAACCACAAATATCGTCAACCGTTATGGTAATTTTTCTATAAATTCCAAGTGTTTCTTGAGTTTTTCAAGTTGTTCTATTAATTTGGTATTTTCCAGTTTTAGACGTTTTACTTCTGCTTTTAGTTCAGTTGATTCTAGTGAATACTGTTCCGCCATATATTGGGCGGTGTGTTTATTGTCGTATAGCATACAGTATTATATGCCGGAAAACTCTATCTCAAAATCTTTTGTTGGAAATACTTTAGCAAGGACATCGGCAAATTTTTCAGCATCTTTATCTAATGCGTCAACATCTAGTTTTGATTCATATACAAAGTGTCCTTCATCTGTAGTATAAGTTGTTAGTACAATTTCATCTGTTGCTTCGGCTAAAAATCTGTCTAATCCTTCATTTACTGCTGTACCAAATACCATAGCAAAATTCTTATCTTGTGAGTCATCTTTAAATATTGCTCTTACAAAATGAGTATTATACATGATTAATAATTGTAAAGTACTTTACTAACTACCCCAGTTCCTGATGCATCTGTTGAGTCGAATTCTACCCAAGCACGGATATAGGTAAGATTACCAGTAAAATTATATGCCGCTACTCGATTTGTTCCTCCGGTACTATCATTATAGTCAGTTGTAGGCCCTGATAGTGTTAAATTTGCCCAATCATTGTCACCTGGAGTTTTAGACAATGTACCTTGTATACCAACTTGTCCTACAAAGCTAGACAAGTAAAATGCCACAGTATGTAAACCGTCTGTAAAGCCGTAATAACCATCTGCTTTATGTTTATCCCCATAGACTGTGGTAGTTGTACCACCCGATGGGTGTGATGTAGATCCTAGTATAGTAATACTTGTGCTTGGCATACTGTATTTATTTTTTTATGAGACCATATGCTTGGGCGAATTTCTTCCATGGCATACCTTCTAATGTTTCTACATCATCGCTATGTATAGTGATTTGTTCACCAGTATGTCTTGTATAGCCATTAAATTGCATATAATCTCCTTTTTGGATTATTTTATCTAATAATATAGTTTTATGTTTTTTTCCTGTACCACCATTAAATAGTTTTATAGTACATTCCCCGTATATTTCTGAATTATTACCTATAAGTTTTTTATTAATGATTTTTTTCAATATTCTAGTTTTCATTAAATAAACTTCTCTGTCCTGCCCATGGTAGTTCTTTTCTTAATGCAAATGATTCAATATGTCTAATCGATTTACCCATAAACAGTTGTACCATATTTAATAGTTTTTTATCTTGTACCCAAAATTTGTGAAAACTTCTATCCCCATATGATCCCCATTGATTTGATATTTTAATTCTTTTATCATATGGCTCAGACCATCGAATGAATCTTTCACAAATTTTTTCATCGTGTTGTTGCCAGTAATCTATTTCACATCTGTATCTATATTTGTTATATGGAAGTCTCTCAACTATAGTAGTATTTTTTTTATTTTTCATCATTTCAGTTTCTGCTTCATTACTTGGTTGTTCAACATATTCTACTAATGTAGTAAATTTCTTGACCATATCTTCAACTAAATCATATCTATTTGTATAATATGTAATAATTCGCCAGTATTCATTAATACGACCGTATTGCATAATAGCATTTTTTCTTCCCCAAAATATCCAATCGTACATTTGCTGTAATTGTTCTTCAGTGCCGTATTCCCATAGATATTGATGGCCTGATGAATTTGGATCTCTAATATCTTTCATTAAGGATTTTAATTTATTTTTTACTGTTTTATCCCTAGCATATTTTAATAAAGTTTTAGTATATTGATTATATCCTGTTGGCATTTTTAATCTTACCTTATATGCCCATTCTTTATAGAATAATTTTTTTGAGTATTTTATTTCCATTGGATTTTTAATTCTTCTTTTTCAACTGTAATATCAATTGTACTTGTTTTTGCAGTATCTTCAAAAATTAATTTTCTACTAATTGGTGTCTTAATATCATTATCAATTACTCTTGATAAAGGTCTCGCACCCATTTTTTCATCAAAGCCTTTGTCTAACAAATACTTTTTAGCCTTTTCATCTAATATAACTTTTACTTTTTTATCTTTAAGTTGATCATTAAGTTCAGCAATAAACTTATCAACAATTAGTTTCATTGTATCTTCATTTAATGAATTGAATTTAATTGTTGCGTCTAATCTGTTTCTAAATTCTGGTGCAAAGAAATGTTTAACAGCATCATCATCAGCAGTCTTGTCTTGTCTTGTAAATCCAATTGCCATTTTTTCCATTTCTTCAGCACCTAAATTAGATGTCATAATAAGAATTACATTACGCATATCTGCTTTTTTGCCATTTGAACCAGTAATAAATCCATAATCCATAACTTGTAGTAATACACTATTAACACTTGTATGAGCCTTTTCTATTTCATCTAATAGTAATACTGCGTTAGGATGTTTTTCGATTTCATTAATTAGTAACCCAGCACCAATAGTTCCGTCTTCGTATCCAACATAACCTGGAGGTGCACCAATAAATTTTGCTACTGAATGTCTTTCTTGAAATTCACTCATATCAAAACGTACAAGAGGCATTTTCATATGTTCACTTAATTGTTTTGCAGTTTCTGTTTTACCACAACCTGTTGGTCCTATGAATAAAAATGATCCAATTGGTTTACCTTCACTTTTTAATCCTGCTCTTGCCACAACAATTTTATCTACTATTTTGTGTATAGCATCGTCTTGTCCAAATACTATTTTAGTCATTTTTGGTTCTAATTCTTTTAAATTGGTAGATTCTTTTTGTGCGATTTGTGTTTCTTCAATACCAGTCATACGTGATACTTCACGAACTACTGATTCATGATTTACTATCATTTCTTCTTCTGGATAAACTTTAAATTTTGCACAGGCACTATCTATAATGTCTAGTGCTTTATCTGGTAATTTTTTATCATGAATATATTTTGATGAGTAATCTATAGCATATTTTAAAGCATCATCATTAATAGTTACTTTGTGAAATTTTTCATAATACTCTTTTACTCCTTTAAGTATATCTAATGTAGTATCACGGTTAGGTTCGTCTATAGTAATTCTATTAAATCTACGCATTAACGGTCTATCTTTTTCAAAAGATGTTCTGTATTCTTCCCACGTTGTACTGGCTACTACTTTTAACATACCTTTTGCTAATGATGGTTTTAATAAATTAGCAAGATCTGTAGAACTTTGTCCCGTCGTACCTGCTCCAGACATCATATGAGCTTCATCTATAAACATCACCACTTTGTTCTTTTTTTCTAATGCTTGTAATACCAATTTTAAACGTTCTTCAAAATCACCTCTATATCTTGACCCAGCCAGTAATGCACCAATGTCTAAACTATAAACTGTATGGCCTTCTAAAAATTTAGGACAGTTTTTATCGTGTATTTTTTGTGCTAGTCCTTCTATAATTGCTGTTTTACCTACTCCAGGATCACCTACTAATAATACATTGTTTTTTGTTTTTCTTGCTAATGTTTGAGCAATGTCATTTAATGACTGCTGTCTACCTATTAATGGATCAAATTGTCCTCTAGAGGCCATTTCTGATAAGTTTAATGTAAAACTTCGTAATAGTTTATTAGCTTGACTATCATCTAGATGAGCTTGTTGGTTTGTACCCATCATATGACTTTGATTAATGTAATCTGCTAGTGACTTCTTGTTAAGTTTATATTTTTTTATTAAAAATGCAACAAAACTTTTATCTTCTGAAAACATTGATAAAAATATATCTATTGGTTCTATTTCTTCTTTGCCTAAAAATAATACACTTGTAAAGCATCTGTTGAATACTCTTTCTAGACCTGCTGTTTTTTTAGGTGTTGTTACCTCAGCTTTTGTTTTAATTGAATCTAGTTCTGTTTCTAAATATCGAGCAACGTCTTTCCCCATTAATTCAACTTTAATGCCAAAGTCTTGCAGGAATTCTATAAAGCCTGGATCTTTTAACATTGCAAACATCATATGTTCAATAGTAACATATTCATGTTTATACTGTTTTGCTGTGGCTACTGCGTTACTAAAAATTTGTTCTAAATTACTATTTGGTACTAGCATATATTAATTATTGTACGATAAATTTTGTTATTGTCAAGTATCTATTAGTTAAAATATTTGGCAAGTAAATCTTTCTGCTCCTGTGTTAAGTTAGATGGTATTAATACATCGATTCTAATAAACAAATGACCTTTTTGTTTTGATCTTATAATTGGCATTCCTTCATTTGGTATTCTTATGTATGTACCAGGTTGTGTACCAGCCTGAACAGATGCTTTAATTGTTTTGTCACTTAATGTTTTAATAATAACAACCGTGCCAAGCATTGCTTCAATGGCATTAATTTGTTTAGATGTGTATAAATCATTATTTTTTCTCTCCCATTGTGGATGTCTGTTTACTTGTATTCTTACTTGTAGGTTACCAGGATTAACATTTTGTATTGAATCATCTCCTAAACCTTTATAGTTTAAAGTCATCCCGTTGTTTACACCAGCAGGAATATCTAAATTTACTATTTGTCTTTTTCCAGAACCTAATTGTACAGAGATTTGCTTTTTAAGTCCGTGGTATGCATTTTCTAGTGTAATAGGAACAGTAATAGCCATGTCTCTATTTTTTTGAACACGTCTACGTTGTTGGAACGGGCCATGGCCTCCAAAAAATTCTTCGAATATATCTGAAAATCCAGTGAATGGTTGGCCGCCAGTAGTGTGGCTGAATCGTATGC
>Ga0208406_1000843_pt1 | contig 12098 bp, 8 predicted proteins | sample ETNtaG_15_FD_185769 | JGI IMG/M metagenome (GOLD analysis project Ga0208406, IMG submission 185769) | Marine microbial and viral communities from oxygen minimum zone, Eastern Pacific Ocean - ETNP201302PF89A (SPAdes) (version 2) | ecosystem: Environmental > Aquatic > Marine > Oceanic ...
GACGAAGCCGTCGTTGTTTGAGTCCGATGCCTGAAAAATGCCCCGTCTTGACTGGGGGGTCAGATAGGCGCCGTTCTCAATGTATTCCTTTTTTGAATGCCGCCCGTCCCGGTCAGCATCTGTGAAACCGAAGACACGACGGTAGTTGGCCAATTCGCGTTCGGTACCCCCATGCCGCCCTTTTGCGCCAAAAAGTTGAAGAATCTCACGAGTTGAAACTCCTCCGATTTGCTTTGCAACCGGCGGAAGTGGCTTCAACGGCTGGGTTACGGTGGCACGGGAGCGATCTGGGATTCCACTGCCACCTCTGCCGCTCTGGTTGCCACCAAAGCCCGGGCGTAGTTCCTCTGCACTCAGTTTGTCGTCCTTGTTTTTGTCGAGCTTCCTGAGGGCAGCAACAGAGCCTTTGATTTCCGCATCGGAGATTTCCCCATCACCGTCAGCGTCAAGCGCGGTCATGATAGGAAGTATTCGCATAAAGCCGCCTCGTCCAGCCTGCCCGCCGAATTGAGGACGTCGTCCGAGATCTCCGCCCTGCTCCCCGCGTTCAGGACGTTCACGACGAGCGCCACTACTTCGATCTTCGCTCTCGCGCCCTCCACGTTCCTGTGCGATTGCATCACTCGTCATCATGCCGAGGCATGACGTGGCCATCATTAATCTGAGAATTAGTTTGTTCATATCAGCAAAAATATTTCGCCCTTTAAAACGTTCTTAATGTTTCATTGGTTACAACTTAGACAGCGCCTATGCTCTCTCTAAACCAGCTTCAATCCGTTTCTTATATGACTTAAATGATATAGCGGGCCTCGAAATGCATGCTCTTAATTCAAAGGACATTAGTGGTTCGGTTCCCGGAACAAGCACGGCAGCAAGTCGTTATGCAGGATATGGCGGCAGGTCCGCCTGCTTTGCAATCCATCCAAGCCGAACAACACCCTTGAAAACCCCGTGAAGGAGCATCCGCAACACCACGATGCTTGATCTTACCGGCCGAAATCAACCCCAACAAAAAACACAGCGGATGATGTTTCAGGGGCCTGACGGCTGCCGGAGGAAAAGCACGGCGAATATGCGTTCAACATTCTCACCACACCACACCCGTGGTAATGCTCAAAAGAAAAACCCCGCCAGCCGAAGCTGACGGGGTCAACCCACCATGTTGGCTAATGCCCCGTTGTCTGTTATGACGCACTGGATCAAACCAGACAGCATTAGCTACGGAGATATTATGACTGTTTGCTGATTGAGGAGATAACGGCATTTTGCCGATCAGCGGTTAAATCTTGCCAACCATGTAGATAAAGAAAAACCCTGCCAACCGAAGCTGATTAAAGCACCACAGTGACAGCGTTTGGCTCTTGAAATCATCTGCTAAACTGCTGAGAATCTCTTCAGACCAATGAAACGCCTTCTACTCACAACAATCGCCGTCACCTCGCTACTGGCCACAACCGGCTTCGCCGGGCCAATTCACAATGCTGCCTTTAGCGGAAATATCGAAGCCGTTAAACAACACATCGCTGCTGGTGCGGATTTGAATGCGATGAATAAGTACGGATCGACGCCTTTGCATGAGACGATTACCGGGGGACACAAGGATATCGCCGATCTGCTAATCTCCAAAGGTGCGGATGTGAATGCAAAGGAGGCAAAGAATAGAATTACCCCATTGCATTGGGCAGCTTGGCGAGGTCGCAAGGAAATCGCCGAACTGCTTGTTGCTAAAGGCGCGGATTTGAATACGAAAAATAAGGATGGAGGAACTCCTTTGCATAATGCTGCTTGGAAAGGTCACGTGGAAATCGCCAAATTGCTTACTGTAAAAAATGCGGATGTGAATGCGAAGGATGTTGAAGGGCAAACACCTCTAGATTGGGCCGAAGAAGAAAAACACAAAGAGATCGCCGACCTCCTCCGTAAACACGGCGGCAAGACGGGTGAAGAATTAAAAGCTGAAGGGAAATGAAACACATACTAACCGCAACAATCGCAGCCGTGCTGTTGGTGGGGTGTGGCAAGTCTCAGAAGGCGTCTTCTCCAGCAAATCTTGAAGTGGATATTGCACTTCTTAGCGCTGCTTATGATGGAAACATTGAAGAAGCCAAACAACAACTGGCTAATGGTGCTGATGTTAATGTCAAAGATAAGGATTATCGGAATGAGACTCCTTTGCAGTATGCGGCTCAAGAAGGTCACAAGGAAGTTGCTGAACTGTTAATTGCCAATGGTGCAAATGTGAATGCGAAGGTATTTGGTAATGGAGAGACTCCTTTGCAATATGCGGTTCAGGAAGGCCACAGGGAAATCGTTGAGCTACTAATTGCCAATGGTGCGAATGTGAATGCCTTGAGTGTTTATGGAACACCTCTTGATGAGGCCGTTGAACGAAGCGAAAGTGAAACCGCCGACCTCCTCCGCAAACACGGAGCCAAGACGAGTGCAGAATTGAAAGCTGAAGGGAAATGAAACACATACTAACCACAACAATCGTAGCCGTGCTGTTGGTGGGGTATGGGAAGGTAAGCAATCCAGAAGCAGATCGTGCGCTGATTCATGCTGCCAAAGACGGAAACATTGAAGCAGTAAAACAACACTTGGCTGCTGGTGCGGATGTGAACGCTAAAGGCAATGATGGAAATACCCTTTTGCATTATGCGATTCGGGGGGGGGCTGATGATGGGTTCATTCACCCTGGATTGCTTCATAGCAAAGAGGATTTCGCTCGTATGAAAGTGGCCGTCAAAGAAAAACAGGGACCGATATATAATGGGTTCAAGATTTTGGAGCAAAGTGCCCACGCGAAGGCAGACTATAAAATGCGGGGGCCGGTTGAGGAATGGGGGCGTGCGCCGAACATCAATACCGGCATCGCTCAAAGTGATGCCAAGGCGGCTTATCAAAACGCGCTCATGTGGGCAATTACCGGCAAAAAGGCCCATGCCGAAAAGGCGATTGAGATTGTGAACGCTTGGACTCGGACCTTGAAGAAAGTGAGCGGGATCGACGGTGTGCTTGCCGCCGGATTGCAGGGATTTAAATTTGCCAATGCTGCAGAGATTCTACGTTACACGAACTCTGGCTGGACAGAGAGGGAGGCCAAACATTGCGAGAAATCGTTTATGGAGGCATGGCATCCGACGATCGAGCACTACGCCTATTTCGCAAACGGGAATTGGGAAACGGCGGCACTTCAAACCAACATGTCGATTGCCGTGTTTTGTAATGATCGCGAACTATTTGAGGCTACGGTGCGATATGCCGTTAATGGAGCCGGCAACGGCAGCATCCCGCACATGATTGTCTACCCGACCGGACAATGTCAGGAGACGACCCGCGCCCAACATTATGTTCAACTTGGTCTTGGCCTGCTTGGTTGTGCCGCAGAGGTCGCTTGGAATCAAGGTGTTGACCTTTATGCCTGGGGGGGCAACCGGATACTAAAGGGATTTGAATATACCGCACAGTATGGTCTCGGTGAAGACGTGCCGTATCAGCATTATCTCGATCGCACTGGCAAATATGGCTTCGGTGGTCGCAACAACAAATACGACAAAATCTCCACGGTCAGTCGAGGAAGCTTTTGGCCTATCTTTGAGCGCACCTATCATCATTATTTCAATCGCCGGGGAGTTCCGGCTCCCTATTCAGCTAGGGTGGCTGAAATGAAGCGACCGGAAGGCCACAGTCACGATCATGTTGGGTTGGGTACGTTGGTTCACTGGAGACCCCCTCAAAAGGCATCCAAACCCAGCAAGGCACCGGGGGTTCCCGCCGGACTTGTGGCCCGGTCCAGCGTCGAAGGCTTACAGCTTAAGTGGGTCGGTTCCGTCGATCCGGTTAGTTGCACTGATGCAAACAGTTATATCATTCAACGTGCCACACGACGAGAGGGTCCTTACAGGACAATCGCCACCGAAATCCAAGAATCATCCTTCCTTGATGAAACCGTCAAAAATGGCGATCTCTACTATTATACCATCCAAGCTGCGAACGATGCCGGCAGAAGCAATCCTTCTGCGGTACTCGTGGCCAATGCGAACCTGCCCGGTCCGTGGCGCTCCAGCAATGTCGGTAAAGCAACTATCCCAGGGTTTACGGAGTATAACGGCAAACGGTTTACTCTCGAAGGCGAAGGTCACGACATCGGCGGGACGAGTGATAAGTTTCACTTCGCCTACGCGCCGTTTTCCGGTGAAGGAACGATGACTGCTCGAATCATTCGGCCAATGAGTTCGCAATGGACCAAGCCGGGAGTGATGATACGAGAGAGCCTTGATGCCAACTCGCGCCATGTTTCGGTTTTGTTACTGCCACATTGGAGCGGAGCCATGGTCTGCCGAAAAAAAACCGGAGGCGTAACAACCACCCAGGGAGAGAGGCCGTTGAACGAAAAACACATCGTCAAAAAGAACAGGCTCAGCACTCCTTATTGGGTACGGCTCATTCGTTTCCGGAATCGGTTCATTGGCTACATGTCGCCCGACGGTTTTGATTGGCAGGAGCTTGGTTCCATCGAAATCCCAATAAGCCGGACATTCTACGTCGGATTACCGGCGTGCTCCCAACTGAAAGACGTCACGACTACCGTTACTTATGACAACGTCAGCATACCTACTTGGCGTATGACCGTCAGCGACAGGATCATTACCGCCAGACCGGAGCCACGTTGGCATAAATCCGCTTGGCTGGAGCGCCACAATGCTTTCAACGAAAGAATTAAAAAAGGAAACGTTGATTTGCTCATGATCGGCGATTCCATCACGCATTGGTGGGACAAAGCCGGCAAAAAAATTTGGAACCACTACTATGCCAATCGCAATGCCGTGAATTTGGCCATCAGCGGCGACCGCACCGAACATGTTTTATGGCGGCTCGAAAACGGCAATATAGATGGCATCTCACCCAAACTAGCTGTCCTCATGATTGGCACCAACAACCACATGAGCAGCCCACCCGAAGTGACTGCACGCGACATCCGTTTGATCGTTAAAAAGCTCCACACCAAGCTACCCGGTACAAAAATCCTTGTCTTGGCCATTTTTCCAAGAGGCGGGGGAGATGACGACGGTGCGAGACAGATCAACATGAAAGTCAACGACCTCATCGCCAACATCGGCGATGGAAATATGGTGCACTATTTGAACATCAATCAAGCTTTTCTAAATGGGCGGCAGCTTCGCCAAAACCTCATTCCCGACGGCACACACCCAAATGAAAAAGGCTACGCTGCTTGGGCAGAAACCATGGAACCAACCATCGCAAAATTACTGAACGAAGAGCCAAGCACCCAGATTGATTGACAAGCAAAAATAGAAAGTCGTTTTCTGTGCTTGACAAGTATTTCTGCTTGATCTTCGGTCTCTTGACATGAAACGGGCTTGCCTCATCCCGGCAAAAACACTGGTGGCCGCCGGGATGGCCATCGTCATGTCTACGGCTGCTAAGGCCAGCACGGGGACACCCGACAAGACGGCGATTTATCACCCGGACCACGATCATCTTTGGAACAGGGTGCACGAAGCGTTGTTTGTGCGGGTGGACGAGGACGGACGGGAGCATGGCCGCGATTCAGTGGATCCATTGCTTTGGCCGGAAACCTCGGAATTCCTGCTACAGGGGAAAAGCCACGAGAAGATCATCACGTTGCTTGATGAGTTCATCGCCAAGGACGGGGAGAAGTCGATCAAGGACCCGCTCAAGCGCGCGGTATTGCAGCATGATCTTTGGGCAGTCTTCGACTGGACCGCAAACGTGTTAAATCCGCTTCCCTTTGGCGGCAGAGTTGACCCAAAAAAAATGGCGACCGGGGAACTGAACGCCACGCGCAAGGCGCTGCGCCAAAGGCTGGCCATGGTCATTCCACGGCTGGCGCTGGAGAAGTCGGCCATTGCCAATCTTCCGGACAATTACACGGCGGCGGTCAAATCCGGGGCCTTCACCTCCAGGCTCGACCTGGCGCACCCGCCGAAACACGTGCAGGCCAGGGCGTTCCTTTTGGACTCACACTTCAATCCCCAATTTGACCCGGTGCACCCGCCGAGACACTACCTGCCGGCCGACCTACTCGATCCGCACGGCTCGTGGGTCTGCATCCGGGGCCCTTTGTCGGGACCCTCTGCGCCGGTGCATGTCGAGTATTACCGCGGTCGTTCCCCATTCCTGGTCCTGCTTCGCCTGCCCGACGGCCGCCATGCAACACTCGATTTTCTCAAGCAACTCAACCAGGCATCCGCCCGGGAGTTTGATGCCAAGAAATGGAAGCAGCAACTGCCCCAGTTTCCAGTCGGCACAGCCGTCGCCTTGGTGCGACTGATGATGGTGGTCGATCAGGAAGGCGAAATTACGCCCACCCCGATCGTGCAGACCGCTCAGTTTCGCGTCTATCGCGAGGTCGGCGCCGACGTGAAGAACGATGAGGATAGTCAGGCGGTCTACAAGTATGTAATGCAACGCGCCAGGTTGTTCAGCGGCAAACAGGGCGGACTGCGGGCCATGACAGCGCACGAACGTTCGGGACTTTCATTGATTTACAACGATGATGAATTTCAAGTCAACGATTCCAAACACAATCGTCAGACCGTGATGCAGTCATGCATCGATTGCCACTCATGTGGAGGACCAACGGTTCACAGCATCTTCACCTTTCGGCAGGACGATTGGGTGCCCGGAGCCAGGACCTTGACCCACAACAACCTGCGACTCCTACCGACCCGCATCGACCTTGAGTTTGACAGGGTGAAGGCATGGAAAACTGGTCGGTACGATTGGGGGTTGTTGCAGGGCCTGCTGCAGGCCCGTCCAACTCAAAACTAATCCCAGCCCACAGCCACTTGCGCCGATGAAGAAAACGCATCGGGCGCATCGGGATTAAAGTCATACAGTGCCATCTACAGCAACCTCCACCAGATACGTGTCGCCGTTAGCGGTTGCGCTGAAGCTGGTTGCCGTTGCGCCGTCCTTGCGCAGATAATACGTGAGCGTCCATTCACTGGCCGGATAGTCCGAGAGGGTCTTCTTCCATTTCCATGTGACTCCGCTGGTCAGTTTCTCTGGCTCGTATGCTTGAGGTTCAGCCATCAACCCTCAGTTTTCAAGGCTGAAGGCTTTTTGCGGCAACAGTTAAAACGGCTTGAAAACTGCACTTAACGGGATGACAGTTGCTTAGCTATGAAGTCCCTACTAACCACAACCATCATCCTTTCGCTACTGGGCACCCCCGCATTTGCTGCTCAGCCTCCCCTTCCACCAGAAGGATGGGCCGACGGCTATGTAATCGCTAACGGTATTCGCATCCACTACTGGCGTACCGGCGGCGACAAGCCTGTTATCATCATGGCACACGGTTCATCCGACAACGGGCTCTGCTGGACCAACCTCGCCAAAGAACTTACCAACGAATATGACATTATCCTCCCCGATGCACGGGGCCACGGCCTCTCAGACCCTCCTGCCAAATCTGACCCCGCCGACGCCCAAGCCGAAGACCTCGCTGGCATTATCCGCAAACTGAAACTCGAAAAGCCCATCGTCATGGGCCATTCCATGGGCAGTTCTTCTGTCGCATGGTTCGCTGCCAAGTATCCCAATATTCCTCGTGCCGTCATTCTGGAAGACCCACGCCTTACACCTCGCCTACCTTCCAACTCTCGCACCTCCAACAACACCGAGGCCCAAGAGAAACGCCGAACCCAAATCCTCGCCAGAAACAACATGTCCTATGACCGGATAGTTGCCGATCAACTCAAGAAAAATCCCAGATGGGGACGCTCCGAAATTGAAATCTGGGCCACTTCAAAAATCCAACACCATCCCAATACCGCCTACCGCAGGCGCGGCAACTGGCCACAAACAACCGAAATCTTTGGCAAGATCACCGCCCCCACACTTATCCTCAAAGCTGATGCCCAAGGTGAACTCCGCAAAAAAAATATCGAGGTCACCAGCATCCTCAAGCACGGCAAGATCGTTCATATTGATGGTGCTGGTCACAATGTCCGACGTGACCAAAAGCAACGTCTGCTTAAGGCCTTAAAGGCATTTCTCGCTGGATTGTAAATCCACTGGTGGCAGGTGGATGACCGAGCTTCTCACCGCCTAACAGCAGCAAAACGGGTGAAGGATTGAAATGAAACACCTCCTAATCACAACAATCGCAGCCGTGCTGTTGGTGGGATGTGCTACGACTCAGCAAGGCACTGTCCAATCACCAGAAAGCTTAATTCACTTCACTGCCCCTACCTTTCCCAAAGGGCTCGAGGGAAAGATTCCAAGAAAGGTTTGAGGGCCTTTTTTCTTGAATCAACACCTCAGAATGTCCATTCCCAAAAAATGCTTGATAACCAAATTCCTATTAGTCATTACTTCAATCTGTAAATGGTAAACCAATGAGAAGTAGCATCCTATTATCCCTCGCAGTCGTTTCATGCTGGCTGCCCCTTTGTGAAACGACGACCGCAAATGATTGGCCGATGTACCGTTGCGATGCTGGTCGTCGTGGTGTTACGCGAGACAGCCTTTCCGGGAATATGTCTCTTGCCTGGATTCGCGAATTACCAAAGTTGACACCGGCGTTCAAGGACGACCGATTGCAGTTCGATGCGGGATACGAACCTGTCGTTGCAAATGGACACCTGCTCATCGCTTCCTCCCTGACCGATTCGGTGAAAGCATACGATACGAAAACCGGAAAACAACTTTGGTCCTTTTATGCAAATGGACCGGTGCGTTTCGCGCCGGCCATCTCGGGAGACCTCGCCTGTTTCGGATCAGACGACGGCTTTTTGTATTGCGTTGAACTAGCGACTGGCGACCTTCGCTGGGAGCATCGCGCAGTGCCCAGTCAGCGACGCCTGCTTGGAAACAAGCGTTTGATTTCCGTTTGGCCCGTCCGCGGCGGTCCTGTTGTCGCCGATGGAAATGTCTATTTCGCCGCTGGTGTTTGGCCCTTCGAAGGTGTCTTTGTCTATGCTATGGAAATGGACACAGGACACGTTTTGTGGCGCAATGATCGCCTGGGTTATCTCTTTGGCCAGCAACCCCATAATACGAAAGCCATTGGTGGCCTGGCTCCCCAGGGATACTTGCTGATCAATGGCGACGAGTTGATCGTGCCGTGCTCAACGGCTTACCCGGCCAGATTGAACCGGCACACGGGCGAATTGATCGAGTTCAAATTACCTAAGGCTGGAAGATATCCCGGAGGTTGGTTCGCCGCCCTCGATACAGATACGGCTCGCGCACTCAGACGAGGAATACTGACGTTTGACGAAGTCATCAATCAACACGAGCACGAGGACAAAGTTCAATACAGTAGTGGCGGCGTGGAAGGATTGAGCCGCGAAATCCGCGCCGCAAACACAACGCTGAAGTTCGACGAGAAACACGATGGCGTCCATGGAACAATCCATTCGATGATCGTTGCGAATAACGCCTTGTTTGTAGCCACACGCGACGGTCGCGTCTTGTGCTTCCGCGATACCAGTCATACCGCTCCTGAAGCTCCTATCATTTGGAACCGTAAGACAACCCGACCGTCGATGTCGGATGATGCGATAACGACAGCAACGGCGGTCCTGGCGGGTTCATCAAGCAGACATGGGATAGCGATCGTGGTCGGTTTGTCAGACGGCTCGCTAACCAAAGCACTGATCGAATTATCCAACTATCACGTTGTCGTTTTCGATGACAATCACGATCGGATTCAACAACTGCGTAAAGAATTGGGCGAAGCAGGATTGTATGGAATCCGGGCCGCCGTCATCCATAGCGATCTGCAAAAACTCGAATTGCCTCCGTATATCACAACGACGCTGATTAGCGAACGATCTGACGTCGAATTCAAACCGCTACTTCAGACCCTCCGTCCGTTCGGTGGCATGGCGGTGGGTGGTCACGTCGGCAAAGACACATTGAAAAAGACTAAACTCGGCAACTTTTCGCTGGAGACGGAACAAATTTCCGGTCTCTCTGTGGTTCGGCGAGTGGGTCCATTGCCGGGATCAACTCAATATTCGGGAGATTGGTCGGCGAGCAAAGACGAGTTGGTGCGATTTCCGTTGGGTGTGCTGTGGTTTGACGACACACTGGCTCACTTCAAACGGTCCCCACAGCCAATTTTCGACCGCGATACGATGATTTCCAGACCAAAAAATTGGCATCTGCCGCGGTTCAAGGAGCACAACAAGATCGACTATCCGCTGCTGCCTCCCGTCTTGTCCGATATTTACACCGGCCGTGTATTGGATGATTCGGAACGTAGTGATTTGCGAATGAATCTGAAGCCGACTTCACCATCGATCCTTGAACCCAGTCAGTATCGGCTTCCGGGACAACCGAACTCGACGAAACCAGGTCGTCTGGTCGCGGGCCAAAGAGTCAATCCACTGACGGGTGAAACCGAACCACGAACATTTCCCAAAACCTATGGCTGTGATGGGGGTGTGGATTACGGTGATTTCTATACGCTCCGAAGCGGTACCGCGGCATTTTACGACAAGACGATCGAAAGCGGGACGGTCTTTCTAAGTGGACCCAGAAGTGGGTGCACCAACAGTATCATCCCATCCGGCGGTTTATTGAATGTGCCTTACTACTACGATGGCTGCACATGCAGTTATCCGCTGCCCACCGCCATGTCACTGGTCGCTATGCCTCAAAGCCACGAGCAATGGTCGTCATGGGGTGAAAGTGAAATCGAGCCGGCGAAGATTCAACGCATTGGGATCAACTTTGGCGCGCCAGGCGATCGGATGACGCGCGATGGAACACTTTGGCTGGACTTTCCGTCGATCGGCGGACCCTCTCCAATTGTCAACAGCGAGGTCACGACATCCACACATTATAGCTATAGTCACAGCGTGTGGATGCGAAGTCCCGAGCCCTATCCGTGGGTCAGTGCTTCAATGGCCGTGGGCCTTGAGCGATTCATCATCAAGGATCTGAAACCAGGAAGATATTTGGTTCGCCTATATTTCGCGGAACCCGATGTCCTTGGCCAGAAAAATCGGTTACAGGACATAAAACTCCAAGGTCGAAGCGTCGTCGTCGATTTCGATGTTGTCGATGAAGCCGACGGCGTGATGAAGGGTGTCATCAAAGAGTTCGCAAGTATCGAAGTCAAGAATGAATTGACGCTCGAACTTTCCGCAGCAAACGGTAAAACAATCATCAGTGGAATTGAACTAATTCGACGGGATTAGAACGGAATCACTTCGACTCTGACTCGTCCTGTCAATTTATTCAGCCAACGTCTATGACACGAATGTTTTGAGTGCACACATCGATTATATGCTACGCAAATCTAGCGATAATTGACCACATCTAAGAACGACCAATCCGATTGAGTCGACCATTGCAACAGTGTGTCTTCGGAGCGCCCAAACCAAAGGTGCGGATGTGAATGCGGTGGATGTTCAACCTCAAACACCACTAGATGAGGCCATTCAACGCAAACATCCCGAAACAGCCGACCTCCTCCGCAAACACCGTGGCAAGACGGGTGCCGAATTGAAAGCTGCTGGCAACTAAATTTTCCGATACCTGTTCAACGTCCCCACCACGCCATTTAAGGCATTGTGACATCTTGGGTGGCCTGCTATCGTCGCCCTCTCTCAGGCCTATGAAACGCAACTTTAATTTCGTAGTTGGCAACCGGTTCACAGACGGCCTCATAATCATCATTTCAGTCGTGCTATTGATGGTTTTTCTTCGGGAGCCAAAACCGCCGAAAATCTCAATTCATCAGGCTGCCAAAGACGGAAACATTGAAACCGTCAAACTGGATTTGGCTGATGGAACGGATGTGAATGCGAAGGATGATAGAAGAAGGACTTCTTTGCATTATGCGGCTGAGGAAGGTTACAAGGAAATCGCTGAACTGTTCATCGCTGCAGGTGCAGATGTGGATGCGAAGAATAATCTTGGTGGGACTCCTTTGCATGAGGCGACTGCTTCAGGCCACAAGGAAATTGTCGATGTACTCGTCACCAAAGGTGCGAATGTGAATGCAAATATAGGGGGATGGACTCCTTTGCATCTGGCGATTGATGAAGGATACACAGAAACCGCCGATCTCCTCCGCCAACACGGTGGCAAGA
>Ga0208406_1000845_pt1 | contig 12075 bp, 9 predicted proteins | sample ETNtaG_15_FD_185769 | JGI IMG/M metagenome (GOLD analysis project Ga0208406, IMG submission 185769) | Marine microbial and viral communities from oxygen minimum zone, Eastern Pacific Ocean - ETNP201302PF89A (SPAdes) (version 2) | ecosystem: Environmental > Aquatic > Marine > Oceanic ...
TTTACCCTAACATCAGCCGGTGAGAGTCACGGAGACTCGCTCTTGGGTATTGTAGACGGCTGCCCGCCAGGTATGTCTTTGAGCGAAGAGGATCTCCAGGGCGATCTAGACTTAAGAAAGCCTGGCAGTTCAAGGCATACAACCCAGAGAAGAGAGTCTGACGAGGTCAAGATAGTTTCCGGTACGTTTGAAGGTGTAACGACGGGCACGCCGATTGGGCTGGTGATTAATAACACCGACCAGAGACCTAGAGATTACAGCAAAATCGCCAACACTTTTCGTCCCGGACATGCCGACTATACCTACCAGCAAAAATACGGAATAAGAGATTACCGTGGTGGTGGCAGGTCATCTGCCAGAGAGACAGCTATAAGAGTAGCGGCCGGCGGTATCGCAAAGAAATACCTTCGGGAAAATTATGGTATAGATGTTCGCGGCTATCTAGCCCAGCTAGGACCAATTGCGATTGAGAACTTTGACTGGGACGAGGTCCATCAAAACCCGTTCTTTTGCCCAGATGAGACCAAAGTTGCTGAAATGGAAAGCTATATGGACAAACTCAGAAAGTCTGGTGACTCTATTGGCGCGAGAATTAATGTCGTTGCTAGCAACATGGTTGTCGGTCTAGGCGAACCAATATTTGACCGACTTGACGCGGAAATTGCGCACGCAATGATGTGCATCAATGCAGTCAAAGGCGTTGAGATAGGCGCTGGATTCGATGTTGTAAGTCAAAAAGGTTCGGCTCATAGAGACCCAATAACGCCTGAAGGATTCACTTCAAACAATGCTGGCGGCATTCTTGGTGGCATCAGTTCCGGTCAGGATATACTCGTTTCAATTGCACTCAAACCAACCTCGAGTATACGACTCAATGTCGAGAGCATTGACAAACAAGGTAAAAAGAACAAGGTCTCAACAACCGGTCGCCATGACCCCTGTGTCGGTATCAGGGCAACCCCAATAGCGGAAGCAATGTTGGCACTAACCCTAATGGACCATGTACTTAGACATCGTGCCCAAAATAATGATGTGAATTCAATCACACCTTCTGTGCCTGCTGCAAAGTCTTAATCTTCCAAACAAATCACGAAAAAAATTAATATTTAAGCAGTTTATGTAATTGAACTTGACGAACCGCAAGTTCAAAAATCGCGCCTAAAACCACACCGTCAAATCTGCAACACTGGCGGTCACTGTACATAAGTATCGTTCTTGATCTTTGGCTAACAAATGAGCTTAGATTGAATATCTAAAGGGATTATTTTTGATCGCCAATAATAACAATTTATCTTGGTCCCTTTAATTGTTTATAGCTTGATAATATAATGTTAAGTTATGAAATTTATATTTTATCTTTTGTTAGATTGTTTTAGAAAAATTAGCACTGTTTTCCTTCAGATAATTATCGAATACCATGCAAATGTTGCGCACCAAAAGCTTTCCTCTGTCCATCACTTTTATGGAATCACTCTTCAGCTCAATCAGGCCGTCATTTTGCATTTCAGCTAGCCTTTCAAGGCTGTCTGCAAAATATTTTGTAAATTCAATTGAATAGTGCTCTTCAAGACTTGAAATGCTCACTTCGAAGTGGCAAATCAGCTCCATAATCAAGGTTTTTCTAATTTTGTCATCCTGATTGATGATTAGCCCCTTAACAATTGGCAGTTGTTCCGATTCTATAGCCTGATAGTATTTATCTAAACCCTTTTCATTTTGTGAAAAGCTGTCTGCCGCCTGCCCTATAGAACTCAAGCCAAGACCAACAATATCGCATTCCGAGTGGGTAGAGTAGCCCTGGAAATTTCTATAAAGATTGCCCTTACTCTGCGCAATAGCGAGAGGATCCTCAGGCAAGGCAAAATGGTCCATGCCTATGTATACGTAGCCCAGCTCAATTAAATATTCTAATGAATACTGAAAAATGTTGAGCTTTTCGCTCGGGCTCGGCAATTCCTTAACATTGATTCGTCTTTGCGGCTTAAACAGTTCCGGCAAGTGCGCATAGTTGAAAAGCGAAATCCTATCCGGTCGCAGTTCTTTAACTCTTTCAAGTGTCCTTTTGAAGGTTTCTTTAGACTGTCTTGGGAGGCCATAAATCAGGTCTATGCTGATGGATCCGAAGCCACTTTTTCGTGACATCTCTATAACCTTTTTTGTTTGCTCAAAGCTCTGCACTCTGTTGATGGCTTTTTGGACTTCCAGGTCAAAGTCCTGCACTCCGATACTGATACGGTTAAATTTTGCGATAGTCAAAGACTCTATCAGGCTCTCGTCTATACCGCGCGGATCTATCTCAATAGAGTACTCGCCTTCTGCTGAAAAATTAAATGTCTGTTGCAGTTTGTTGCTTATTCGAATTATTTGCTCTCCCGACAAAAAGGTCGGTGTACCGCCGCCAAAATGCATCTGCTCGACCAGACGGTCCTTATCAATAAAAGGCGAGTGCATATCGATCTCTTTGAATAGTGCCTCTATGTAGGGTTCCGCTCTGCTTTTGTCTTTCGTTACGACTTTATTGCAACCACAGTAGTAACACACCGTATCACAAAAAGGGATATGGCAATACAGCGAGATTGCTGTTCTGCGCTGGTTACTCAATACACTCTGTCGTTTATAGTCCTCGAGGGATAATTCAGAGAAATTGTTAGCCGTCGGATACGAAGTGTATCTTGGACCGGAACGGTTATATTTGTTAATTAAATCAATATCAAAGAGTCTCATATACTACTATCATTAGTTAAATCAATGATCTACTTTAGAATTGGGTTTTTATTATATATATAGAGTAGTATAGTGAATTTGATTTAAATAAAAAAAATGAGGCTGGAAGCTCTGTCGATTATGATTCTTGATTTTTTAAAATGATTTTTTTATAATATATTTCATTGCGAATACTTTTTTTTAAAACCAATATGAAAAAAATCTATATTATTGCTTTGTTTTTACTTTCTGGTTCTGTGTTGGCGCATAGTCCTATTAATAACGACTTTGAGTCTATGATGAAGCGCATGTTTAATCAGATACAGATGATGGATATGCACCACAAGTATTTGTTTAAAAGGACAGGTAAAAAAAATAACCACAAACGATGGCGATCAGTCAGTCAGAGTTTCGATGAAAACAGCATTAAACTTACTATCACTCTTAAAGGGATAAACAAGGAAGACCTTGATATACATATCAAAAAAAATGTTCTAGTCATCATGGTAGAGAAGGAGATTAGCGGCGAGTCCAGTCACTCCAAACAATCCTTTATGCAGCAATTCCTGATCCCAAAAAACACCGACAGATCAAGCATTACGGCCGAGTTTGCAGATGGCGTATTGGTCGTGACAATACCAAAACCAACAAAAGACAAACATGAAATTCAGCAAATCACGATTCAGTGATTGCCTACTTTCCTTTTGCCTCGCCCCATATAATCTTGTGAAGCTGGAGTTGGAGGCGAACATTAAGCTGTTTCTCTAGAATCCACCCAGCTAATTCGGTTGGATTCAAGCTCTCATAGACTGGGGAAAAAAGAACCTCTGCTTTGGTGTTGTGTTTTTCCAATAGCTCGCAACACCAAGCAAAATCCTCTCTCGATGCAATGACAAACTTTAACTGGTCTTTTGCCTTCAGCAAGGCGATGTTTTTGTACCTGTTTTGCCTTGCTTCTGTGGATGACGGAGTCTTAATGTCCATCACCACAGAGACGCCCTTGTTGACCGGTGCAATATCAATACTGCCGCTCGTCTCTAGCGAAACTCGGTAGCCTTTTTCCACTAAAGAGTCTAGCAGTATGTGGCAGTTTTTTTGTGCCAGCGGCTCTCCTCCAGTGACACAAACATGCTTTGTATTGTATAGCTCAATCTGTTTAATTATGCCTTCTATGGTTAGTGGATTGTTGCCCTTGAATGCATACGTCGTGTCGCAATAATTGCACCTCAAAGGACAACCTGTCAAGCGCACAAAGACGCTAGGAATGCCGACCTCTCTGGCCTCTCCCTGAAGGGAATAGAAGATCTCCGTTATATTGAGTGTTTCGTTACTTGAACTGTCCATCCTTTAGCTCTTTTATCTGGTTGCGTATATCTGCCGCCTGCTCAAACTTCAACTCTTCAGCGTATGCATACATTTGCTTCTCGAGTCTCTTCAGCTCCTTTGTCAACTCCACAGGCGTAAGGTTGCGATGTACTACCTCAACACCATCATCATCGATCTCGCCGATTGACAAATCAGTATCAAGTATATTGACGATTGGCTTGACGACACCTTTTGGTATTATGCCGTGTTTTTGATTGAATTCCTGTTGCTTATTTCTCCTTCTGCTGGTCTCGTCGATAGCTCTTTGCATCGAACCCGTTATTCTGTCAGCATACAATATAACGGCGCCATTTATATGTCTAGCGGCACGACCCATGGTTTGAATGAGTGAACGTTCTGAGCGCAGAAAACCTTCCTTGTCGGCATCCAAAATAGCGACCAGCGAGACTTCGGGAATGTCTAGTCCTTCGCGTAGCAAGTTAATACCAACCAGTACATCGAAAATGCCCAATCTAAGATCACGGATAATCTCTACCCGCTCAACCGTATCGATGTCGGAATGAAGATATCTGACTTTTACATTATGGTCGTTGAGATAGTCGCTCAGTTGCTCGGACATACGTTTAGTGAGCGTAGTAACGAGGACCCGTTCCTTTAGGGTGACTCGTTTATTTATCTCTGAGAGTAAATCGTCCACCTGGGTCTCTACTGGCCGTATTTTGATCGACGGGTCCAGCAGTCCAGTCGGCCTTACAACTTGCTCGGCGATGACCGTGGATACCTTGATTTCGAAATCGGCGGGGGTGGCGGAAACCATAATACAATGCTTTATACGATCAGTAAATTCGTCAAACTTAAGGGGTCTGTTGTCGAGCGCTGATGGAAGTCGAAAGCCAAAATCAACTAGAGTTTTCTTGCGCGACCTGTCACCGTTATACATACCCCTTATCTGGCTCACACTGACATGCGACTCATCCAGTATAACGAGCGCATCGTCAGGCAGATAGTCCATCAAGGTGGGTGGTGGCTCACCCTCTTTTCGGCCCGAAAGGTAGCGTGAATAATTTTCAATTCCGGAACAATAACCTAGCTCTCTCATCATCTCCATGTCGAGCATAACCCTTTGCGAGAGACGCTGATCTTCGACCAGTTTTTGTTCTGCGATTAGCACCTTTTTACGCTTGGCGAGTTCCTGTTTAATGTCATCCAGAACATTCAGTATGGTTGATTGAGGGGTTACGTAATGGGTTTTTGGATAAATTGTTATGCGCTGGATCGGTTTCAGTTTCTCGCCGGTAAGAGGATCGAACCAGTATAGCCTTTCTACCTCGTTATCGAACATCTCAATCCTTATCGCCCTTTCTTCTGAGTCTGCCGGAAAGATATCGATAACCTCGCCCTTGACCCTGAAAGTTCCGCGTAGCAGTGTTACGTCATTCCTACTGTATTGCATTTCCGCGAGTCGCGAGAGGATCTCCCTTTGATTGGTGATTTCGCCAACACTCAGATGCAGTAGCATTTTCATGTAGCTATCCGGATCGCCGAGACCGTATATCGCTGAAACGCTGGCAATGATTATGACGTCTTTCCTTTCCAGCAGTGCTTTTGTAGCAGACAGGCGCATCTGTTCAATTTGTTCATTAATGGAAGCATCCTTCTCAATATAAGTGTCAGATGCAGGGACGTAGGCTTCGGGCTGATAGTAGTCATAGTATGAGACAAAATACTCCACCGCATTGTTGGGAAAGAACTCCTTCATTTCGCTGTAGAGCTGCGCTGCGAGAGTTTTATTCGGTGCCATTATAAGACTCGGCTTTTGGCTTTTCTCTATCACATTGGCCAGCGTAAAAGTTTTGCCGGAACCGGTGACCCCTAACAGAGTCTGATACTTGGCACCCGAATTAATACCAGTTAACAATTGATTGATCGCGCTTGGCTGGTCACCTTCAGGTGAGAAAGCTGATTCTAGTTGAAATTTTCTAGCCATTATTGGCGAATTTTCATTAACATAAACATATAATTTTAAACCATATATAAAGTTCATTCTATGTCATCAATTCTGTCAAATCGAGTTCAAAAAGTGAAACCCTCTGCAACCATGGCTGTTACAGCCAAAGCCAATGAATTAAAGGCGCAGGGAATTAAAGTTGTACCTATGGGTTCCGGGGAGCCAGATTTTGACACTCCGAGCAATATCCAAAATGCCGCCGTAGCTGCTATCAGGGGTGGACAAACCCGCTACACTGCAGTAGACGGCACAGCTGAGCTAAAAAGTGCGATCCGTGATAAATTCATGCGCGATAATAAGCTCGAATATAACGCTAATGAGGTGATGGTCTCTTGTGGCGGAAAGCAGGTTTTCTATAACCTTTGCCAGGCCATCCTCAACGAGGGTGACGAGGTCATCATACCTGGACCGTACTGGGTCTCATATCCGGATATGGCTATTCTCGCTGACGCAACTCCGGTGATTATCGTGACTGGCCTTGACCAGGGCTTCAAGATTACCCCAGAGCAGCTCGAATCCAGTATCACAAAAAATTCCAAGCTATTGGTGCTAAACAGCCCCTCAAATCCAACCGGTGCAGTCTACACGAAGGAAGAGATCGAGGATCTCGGCAAGGTACTAGAGAGACATCCTCAGGTCTATATAATCAGCGACGATATTTATGAGCATATTCTCTTGGGTGATGATGAATTTGTTAATATCGCGATGGCATGCCCAAAACTAAAAGACAGAATAATCATCCTTAACGGCGTTTCTAAGGCATATGCTATGACAGGTTGGAGGATTGGTTACGCTGCAGGTCCAGAAGGAATTATCAAGGCGATGAAAAAGATCCAAGGACAATCAACCTCGAACCCGACATCGATTGCCCAAGCGGCCGCTGTCGAGGCTCTCAATGGCGATCAAACATTCATCGATACGATGGTTGAAGCTTTCGCGAGTAGACATGACTTTCTAGTTGAAAGATTGAATGCAATTAATGGTATCGAGTGCCCTAGATCTAGCGGTGCATTCTATTCATTTCCAAGGGTTCAAGGATTTATTGATAGACTAGGTCTCAGCGATGATGTAGAATTTGCAACCTACTGCCTAGAAAAGCTCAATATCGCGCTAGTCCCGGGTTCGGCTTTTGGTGCCCCTGGTTATGCTAGATTTTCTTTTGCGACCAGTATGGACAATATCAAGGAAGCGGTAGACCGTCTAGCAAAAGCCTAGCGCTACAAATCAGGAGATTATTATGTTGGATAAAAGAAAATTCTATATCAATGGCGAGTGGGTCGACCCCGTAACTAAAAATGACCTCGACGTCATAAACCCCTCGGACGAGAGTGTCTGTGCGGTTGTTTCTCTTGGTTCTCAAGCTGATACCGATGCAGCGGTCGCGGCTGCAAGAGCGGCGCTACCCTCTTGGTCAGTCTCAACAAAAACCGAAAGAATTTCATTACTGGAGAGACTCTACGACATCTATGAAAGAAGGATGGAAGATATGGCACAAGCCATCTCGCTTGAGATGGGAGCTCCAATTGACTTCTCCAGAACATCGCAGGCGACCTCCGGTACAAGCGCTATCAAAGAGTTCCTTAGGCAACTTAAAAAATTCGAATTCGAAGAACAGCTAGATGATTCAGACAATAGATTGCTCTATGAACCTAAAGGGGTCTGCGCACTAATTACGCCATGGAATTGGCCAATTAGCCAGGTCGCACTAAAAGTGATTCCTGCTATCGCTGCGGGCTGTACGATGGTGCTTAAGCCTTCCGAGCTGGCACCTCTGGATTCGATGATTTTTGCGGAAATGCTCGACGAAGCCGGTTGCCCTGCTGGGGTATTTAATTTGGTAAATGGTGACGGTGCTGGTGTTGGTAGTCAGCTAACCGCCCACCCTGATATCGATATGATCTCTTTTACTGGCTCCACCAGAGCCGGTTCACTTATCTCCCATAACGCAGCGGACGACTTTAAAAGGGTTGGACTCGAACTCGGCGGTAAAGGTGCTAACATTGTTTTCGCTGATGCTGACGATAATGCGGTCAAACGCGGAGTTAGGCACTGCTTTAACAACACTGGACAGTCTTGCAATGCGCCAACAAGAATGCTGGTAGAGCGTTCCTATTATGACGAGGCGGTCGAAATAGCTAAACAGACTGCAATCTCTACTAGCGTTGATATCGCTTCAAAAGAAGGAAAGCATCTCGGTCCGGTTGTCTCGCAATTGCAGTTTGATAAGATTCAAGGACTCATCCAGGACGGTATTGACGAGAATGCAAGATTAGTGATTGGTGGCACCGGAAGGCCTAAAGGTCTGGAGAATGGCTATTTCGTCAGGCCGACTGTGTTTGCTGACGTCAATAACCAAATGACAATCGCGCAGACTGAAATCTTTGGCCCGGTATTGTCGATGATTCCATTCGACAGCGAAGAGGAAGCTATCGAGATTGCCAATGACACGCCGTACGGCTTAACCAACTATATCCAGACCCAGGATCCGGAAAAAGCTAAACGTGTTTCGAGAAGAATGCTTTCAGGAATCGTCGAGGTTAACGGCAAGAGTTCAGCAAGTGGCGCACCTTTTGGTGGCTACAAGCACTCTGGAATTGGTCGTGAGAATGGCAAATTGGGACTCAAAGAGTTCATCGAAGTCAAAGTAGTGACTGGCTGGAGTTGATGAACCTAGCGATGTGCCCTCTAATGTCATGTTTATAGCAAAATTTGATAGTAACGGTATGGTCAAATCACATCACCATATTCGTGCTTTTGATAGATAGTTCTTAGATAATTATATAAGGAAAATATTATGACTTTAGCAGTAATTTACAAGGTATTTGGCGGATTCCACATGTTGATGGGAGTGATGATGGGCTTGACTTTACCAGGTACAATCCCTGATGGAGAGGGATGGGGTATGGAAGGCCTCGACGGCATTGTAACTATGGCTGAGCATTTTGGTTCTGCGCTGGTGGTTATCGGATTTATGTTTTGGATGCTTCCAAGCTGGACCTCGGAAGCTCAATTGAAAAAAGCAACCATGCCGCTTATCGGAGCTCAAGTTTTGTTAGTTTTAGTTCCGCTCTATCACGCATATGTATCTAAAACAATAAACACTGATGGGGGTTTTTATGGCCTCATTTTGGTATCTCTGGTTTTGATCGGGCTTTTCTATTCTAGATCTCGTTAATTCAATACTAGTTTTAAATAAGGGGGTCGGGAGCGACCCCCTTTTATGTCTAATATCCAAGAAACCACTTTATGACCACTAGACAAGTTCTATTAGCACTCATCGTTCCAATCACCTGGGGGTTTGGCTATGCCTTGACAAAGATCGGTATGGAGCAGTTCCCGCCTTTACTGCTTATGTCACTTCGTTTCGGTATCGCAGGCCTGATACTGGTATGGTTTACCAAGCCGCCATGGGAATATATGAAGGATCTCTTTGTAGTCGCCTTTATAGGTTCGACGATACAATACGGACTCACCTACTATGGACTAAAAGGTATCGATGTATCGACAGCTTCCATTTTAGTGCAGCTTGAAGGCCCTATTCTAGCACTCCTTAGCACTCTTATCCTTAAAGAGAGGCTTGGCTGGACGCGAGCATTGGGGATGGGGCTTGCATTTGCCGGTGTTGTCGTCATTGCCGGCGAGCCGCGACTAAGTGGTAGCCTGGATAGTGTCGCCCTAGTGATATCAGGCGCAGTTTTCTGGGCGATAGCGCAGATCATGATTAGCCGCCTCAAGTCGCTCTCTGGCATCACCATACTGGCCTGGGTTGCGATCATTGCAACCCCCCAAATGCTACTCATCTCACTGGCCATCGAAAAAGATCAGTGGCGCTCCATCGTCAGTGCCAACCTTGTCGACTGGTCGATAGTATTCTACTTGTCCATTATCATGACGGTTGTTGGCTACAGTATCTGGTATCACCTCTTGCGGATCTGCGATGTCAGCAAGATATCACCCTTCCTAATGCTCCTACCGGTCACCTCTATAATCGCCGGTATAGCGCTTCTTGATGAACAATTCACGCTCGCTATGGGAATCGGCGGGCTACTGGTAATGACCGGCGTTGCCAGCACGCTTGTCAACTGGCGAAGACCTGTCAAAACAACTCTAACAGGAAAGAGATAAAAGCTGTTTCATTGCCGTTTCTAGCACTCCAGTATCTCATCACGAATAAACTCACGCGGTGTGCCAGGCGGATATTCATGCCTCCATTCCTCAGTACATCTCTCTGCATACTGGGCGATATTATGAGCCCCACCCAAACCGATAATGGAGAACAAAAGATACTTAGTTGGCTTAAGAGTAATTAAAACACTGATAAACTTTTAACCTTACTCCTGTTATGGGTATATACTTGAAGTTGTAACTTATCTTTAATAATTAAATCATATGCCCAATATTTTTAATCAGCACCCCAAAGAGGTTGGAGAGACATACCTCCAACATCTCTGGGTCGCCTGGAAATACAGCTTCACCTTTTTACTGTTGTTTTTCGCCGCCTTTATCCATTCAATTTTCCCCTTTCTTTTTAAAGGTACTTCGAGCGCTAAAGTAATGGCAATGGCCGAGCACATGAAGGCCAGAAAAGAGAAATGGAAAACGAAGTAACCTAAATACGACCTGTAAAATTAAAGCAGCGTTAAAACATTGCCGTCCCCCTCGACGAAAACATAGTTACCGAAATCCTTCTTTGCCACCCAGGCAATGTTTTCATGCTCGTTAAGCTTGGTATTGCCGCTTTTATGAGTGCATAGATAGTAGTGTAGAGTGACGTTGATTTTGTCGTCTTTGTAACACTCCTGGGCAATTTTTTCATGGACATCGATTTGAATGCTTAACTCCTCCTCGATCTCTCGTGAGAGCGCTTCTTGGAAGGTTTCATCCGGCTCGACCTTGCCGCCGGGGAACTCCCATCTCTGGCCCATGTATTTATCCCTATTGCGCTGGGCAATTAGATATAGGTCATCTATTTTGATTATCGCCGCGACCACGTCTTGAGGTTTCATGATTATATATTCTATAAGGAGATTGCTACTATTTGGAGTTATATTTTTCCGTTACAAATAATCAAGTAGTTATTTCACATTAGCCACAAACACCGCCACAACGGCTACGAATGATAATCTCTTTAGCTACCGGATAGCTGACATTGAATTTACGCGCTAGATAGTCTAGGTTTTTGTGTTGATAGGTATAGAGCATCACCATCATATAGACATCGTCGTCGCTTGCATTATGTGTCAAATATCTATATTGTTTCTGACCCTGAAAGATTTTTGCCCTCTTACCATTATTTTCTTGGAGTCGCTATTTCACAAAAAGTTCTGGAATGAATTGCAATTCATTATAGCACTAGATTGGAGACCGAAAAATTCAGCACGCTTCTATACGGTCTTTGAAATGAGCAAAAATAATGGCGCTGAAGCGCCATTATTTTAACTTTTTATAACGAGGAGAGTATATTCTAATTAAAGGAGTTATATTTTTTTATAGACGGTTAAAGTATATCATTTTGAACTACATAATATGAACTATTTTTCAAAAAATATAGCTTAATTGCCGAATCCTTTTTATGGTCTCCGAAAAGTCCAATATATATCTATCTAGTTAGATTGCCCCAACTCTGCAGAAAGACCTTCTCAGCGGCGAAGAGCCACTCATAAGACATATCTTGTCTGATGATTTGTTGCCCAAGGATGAGCATATGCTCGGGGTTACGCTCAATTATCCCTTCAGCTTGCTCTAACGATTCAATCTGAATAAAGGCATCCATAGTCAGGTTAGAGAGGATATCGAAGGGAACTTCCATAGAGTTCTTGTGAGCGTAATTGATGACCGAGTCGAGGAATGTAATTGGAGTTAAATAATCAAAGTGATGGCAGTCCGTTTCTCCAGGGGTACAGGAACTCGCAGTAGGACTCTCGCTGAGCGTTTCATCAGTAATTTCAAGAGACGACTCAATAGTTGTTTCAAGAGATGACTCAAGAGGAATTTCTATTGTTGTGTCAACTGAAGGCTGAATGGTACTATCTGTAATC
>Ga0208406_1000851_pt1 | contig 12026 bp, 9 predicted proteins | sample ETNtaG_15_FD_185769 | JGI IMG/M metagenome (GOLD analysis project Ga0208406, IMG submission 185769) | Marine microbial and viral communities from oxygen minimum zone, Eastern Pacific Ocean - ETNP201302PF89A (SPAdes) (version 2) | ecosystem: Environmental > Aquatic > Marine > Oceanic ...
CTTGTTGCCTCATGGTTTAGAAGGCCAAGGGCCAGAGCATTCTTCTGGAAGACCAGAGAGATTTCTTCAGCTCTGTGCTAGTCACAATATGCAGGTCTGTTTTCCATCAACTGCTTCACAAATATTTCATCTATTGAGACGACAAGTATTAAGGAAATTTCGCGCCCCTTTGATTATTATGACCCCCAAAAGCTTACTCCGAAACCCTCTAGCTGCCTCACCTTTGAATAGTTTTACTGAAGGAAAATTTAAAGACGTTTATGAAGAGCAGTATGACAATATCAAACCTAACAAAGTAGACCGAATTGTTATGTGTAGTGGTAAAGTTTTCTATGAATTATTGACTCGACGTCAGGAAGATCAAATTAACAATGTCGCAATTCTAAGATTAGAACAGCTCTACCCTTTCCCAATTGAACTTCTTAAAGCTGAGATTGGAAAATATAAGAATGCCAAAGAGATAATCTGGTGTCAAGAGGAACCAATCAATCAAGGTGCTTGGTATACTTCAAGACATAACTTTATGGACTGTACTAATAAAAATCAAGCCCTTTATGTAGTCGCGCGTGATCTTTATTCTGCACCGGCCGAGGGTAGTCTTGGACAACATAACATTAACCAGAACTATGTCATCGAGCAAGCTCTGGGAATTCAACCCATAAAGCCTCGCTAGGAGTATATGAATGATTGAAATTAAAGTCCCAATACTGCCAGAATCGATAAACGATGCAACTGTTGCTGTTTGGCATAAAAAACCGGGTGACAGTGTTGTACTGGATGAGGTTATCGTTGAGGTCGAAACAGATAAAGTTGTTCTCGAGGTCCCTGCAACCGAACCAGGAGTATTGACGGAAATATTAGCCCAAGAAGGTGAGACAGTCAACGAACAACAGGTTTTAGGCCTTATGAACGATAAGACTGGCGATATAAGCGCAGCGAACAATTCTCCTGAAGATGACACTGACAAGGCATCAGTTGAAGAAACAGAAGAGAGTACTGAAAAAGCAGCAATGGAAGAACCGGAAGGAGTCAGTGAAGAGCCTGGCGTTGAGCCAAAACCAGAGGCCGACACAGAACCTAGCGCTGAAGAGACTCAACAAGTTGATAATCAAGAAAGTCTTTCGGAGCATCCTCAGTTAGCGAGTCAGAGTAATCGTATGGAAGAAAGGGTTGCAATGAGTCGTATCAGAAAAACGATTGCAAATAGACTTCACTCTGCAACTCAAAGCACTGCAATGCTTACAACATTTAACGAAATAGATATGAGTGCTATTTTGGATATGAGGTCAAACTATAAAGAGGCTTTTGAAAATAAATACTCAATCAAACTAGGATTTATGTCATTCTTTGTAAAAGCTGCAGTTGAGGCACTCAAAAAATTCCCCACTGTGAACGCTTATATAGACGGGGACGAAATTGTTTATCATGCCTATTGTGATGTTTCTGTTGCGGTCTCTACTGATCGTGGACTAGTTGTTCCAGTTCTAAGAGACGCCCACAAGATGGCTATGCATGATATTGAAAAAGATATTCTAGATTTTGCTGCTAGAGCGCAAGAAGGGACACTTAATATTGAAGAGATGAGTGGTGGTACCTTTACAGTATCTAATGGCGGAGTTTTTGGCTCCTTACTATCAACACCTATCCTAAACTCTCCTCAGAGTGCTATCCTAGGTATGCATAAAACTCAGGAAAGAGCTGTAGTGGTTGATGGGGAGGTTGTTGTTCGACCTATGATGTATCTCGCTCTATCCTACGATCATCGAATCATTGATGGTAAAGAGGCTGTGCAATTCTTAATAGCCATCAAAGATGCTCTTGAAGATCCTGCTCGATTATTGTTAAAAATCTAATAAAGCATTATAGATTTTTCATCAAATTAAAGCTTTTTGACCCAGTTCCGAGCTTGGTACAAACACAGGAGACATAGGCTGATAATAAGCACAATTGCCGCTTTGTCGGCCCCTGGAAAACCCCAAAATTCAGACATAGTTTTTATTCCTTGATATATATTATAGTAATCCTGTTTGAGACATCCTTTCATGCCCAAATTCAGAAAGTTTGAACTTTATAAGCACTTTATCAGCGCCGAAATACTTTTTGGTGTCTAGCTTATCTTCAAGTTCTAATAATAAAGCTCCCGATAACAAATCAGTTAATGTGGCGCGAACTTCTCCCACCCAGTAACTGCCACTGTGACTATAGTAGTCCAAAACTGCATCGCATACTTGATAGTCCCACAAACCCTTAGGATTCTCCTTAAAAAGTTGCAATATAAAGCCCTTCATATGTAATTTTTTCATAGTAAAAAAATAAACCTTAGTTGTTACGAATAATTTCAAGCATTTTTGATTTTTCTGTAAACATCAAAGCACCACCAATAATGGTCAGTATAAGACCGATAATGAAATACCATTCTGGCAATGTTAAGGTAAAAATTGCAATAAATATTACTGCAAAAATACCATAAAAAGCGGCAATTGCCTGACCTCGACCAACGCCGATAAGAGGAAATGATTTATACCAAGCGACATAGCAAAAACCAAAACATCCTCCCGACAGCAATATCCAAATTAGCGGCCAAAAACTCAAACTTGCCAGCATAAGACCAATAATGTCATAATCACTGAATATAACAATCAATGGCATAATGACAAACAGCCAATAGAATACTTCGCCAGTAAAGCGTATCGTAATACCAACATCTGGATCACTCACATCTAATGCATGTCCAGCAATAGCACCTTCAATCCCCCAGCCAAAAGCAGCCATAAGGCCGCCAAGTAGACCTAGCCAAGCACTATCACTTGGATTTGCTAATTCATTGATCAAGCCAGGCACATAAACACAAATGCCGCCAATTAGAATAACAGCAATTCCGATTGCAGCGCGCTGGCTGATACGCTCGTGATACCAAAGACGCGCTAAGCTCGCACCTACTACAGGATACATAAGAGCCGCTATAGCAGCGAATAAAGGGCCCACATAACCAATCGCCAGAAAAGAGCCAAACAATGCGCAAGGACCTCCGAATATTGCTCCTAGATAAAACCATTTAGATATTCGAAAGCGTCTAATGGTGCGACCATATTCACCAATTTTACCTAGCACTCCAAGCCAAACATACAAAGAAAATAACACGGCAATTGCACTGAATGCGGTAATCACCGCAGCAGTCATTAAATATTCAGATGTGCCGCTAGAACCTAAGTCCACGAAGGGTTTTTCATACCAAACTGCGGTTCCCGGTATATACCAAAGTCCCCATAGCAAGGCGCACCACAAAGCCCAATAAAAGCCCCAACGAATACTTCTCAGGCGATAACTTTCGCGTAACTGCTCTAATGTTTGCATTCGGATTACTCTCTCCTACCTTAACTCACTACAACTGTGTATTAGCGGACCAACCAACTACTCAGTTTACTCAAAATGATTTATCAACTCGTCTGCAATTTCAAACATGTCGGCTACTACACCGTATTTTGCTATGGTAAATATCGAAGCTTCAGCGTCGGTGTTAACAGCAATAATGTTTGGTACGTGCTTCATCCCTGCCATATGTTGTACGGAGCCTGAAATTCCAAAAGCCAAATAGGTGTTACACGCAACAACAATTTTGCCAGACTGACCTACTTGTCTTGATTTTGGCAGCCAGCCATTATCAGCAATTGGGCGTGAACAGCCTAGAGTAAAACCCATCGTATCTGCCAATTCTTCAAATTGCTCAATATTATCTTCATCTTCAATACCGCGTCCTATCGATAGCAAAAGTTCAGCTTGGGCAATGTCGACATCGCTCGTTGTTTCCGGTTCAATAAACCTTTTATGAGTAGTCCGTGCATTTACGCTTGGTGCAGAAAAGCTGCTCACTGGAACACTGTCTTCCTGCTCTATCGGCTTGTAAGTATTGCCACGCAAGGTGATAAGCACTGTCTCTTTACCTGGAAACTCAAGATCAACATGCATTTTTTCACCGTATGCAGCACGCGTTGCAATCAAGTCATCACCGTCGTAATTAAGTGCAAAGACATCCGTCGCAAAACCACATTGCCTCTTTGCAGCAATAGTTGGCATACAACTCCAAGCGTCGATACTGTTAGAAGTTAGTACAACCGATGGCGCATATTCATCCAATAGACTATTTATGATTGCCTCATAAGTATCCGTTTGAAATTGATTTTCCTGTATTTGAACCTCAATAATTTCATCCACACCAGCTATATTTAGCTTTGTACTGAATTCAGCTGGATTACTAGCCAGAACAGCGACATTTACTGAAAACTTTTTTGTTCGCTTAAGACCAACAGCGGCAGCAATCACCTCAAAAGTTGCGGCAGTCAGCTCGCCTAGGCGGTGCTCCGCTATAACCATTATTTTATTCATTATGCGCCCCCTTTCAATTCTTTGACAATTTCGGCAATTCGCTTCGCCTGCTCAGCAACAGTGCCCTCAATTAACTCGGCTTGAGAGAGCTCTGGTGCGTACATCTTGCGTACCTTAGACAGCGATCCCATTTCACCCACCTCAGCATCGGTAAGCCCAAAATCTTTATGTGACATAACTTCTATAGGTTTTGCCTTTGCTTGCTTAATCCCTCTAAGTGAAGCATAACGTGGCTCATTAATACCTAACTGAATTGATAAAACAGCTGGACTCTCGACTGTAATTTCTTCCTCAATACCCGCTTCCAATTCGCGATTAACGGTAATCTGCTGTGCATCAGGTGTGATATCCACTTTTGATACCACCGCGGCATGTGCCCAGTTAAGAAGACCGGCCACACACATACCGGTTGCAGCAAAAGAATAATCAGACGACAAGGTGCCAGTCAAAACATAATCAGCATTTTCATGTTCAGCAACCTTGGCAATCACTTGTGCGATAGCAAAAGAATCAGAATCTACTAGCGCATCATCCCACACACGAATGCCACGTTTACCGCCTTTAGCCAAACAATTTAATAAAACATCCTCTGCCTCACTAGGGCCGACAGTTAAAGGAACTATTTCAACGTTTTCGCCATAAGTTTCTTGAAGATTAAGCGCTAACTCCCAGGAGTAATTGTCCCACTCGTTAATTTCATAGTCTAGAAAATCCACGTCGACATTTTTGCCGTCATCGCGTATTTCACAATCTTCATCAATTATTGCTACCTGTTTCACGGGAACTAAAATTTTCATATTTCACCTATTTTTTTATGTTGTAAATAATATTCAATCAACTGTCTACACAACCATGGCGCGTCGTTTCCATAGCACTACTAAAGCGGCTGCACCTCATCTACAAGACAGTTCTCAACCAGCTCGATAATCTCGATTACTTTCAGCTTATCATCACTACCTGTTGATTTGACAGCATCTTCAAACATGTTCATGCATTTCGGGCAATTCACAACAAAAGCTTCAATTCCTTCTATGCTCGCTGCCTCTTTCATACGAATTTCAGAAGGTTTCTCGATTTCGATTGGATCTGGTGTCCAAATACGACCACCTCCAGCTCCACAACAGAACGCATTATCTCGATTACGTGGCATTTCAACAATCTCTACACCAATGCTACCCAAAACTTCTCGTGGCGCATCATACTCTTTGTTTAAACGGCCCAAATGACAAGAATCATGGTAAGTCACTCTTTTGCTCAATGTACGTGCCAAAGGTATTTGACTATCAGTTAACATCTGACGAACCAGTTGGGTTGCGTGCAGCACGTCATAATTTCCGCCAAGCTCAGAATACTCATTCTTTAACGTGTTAAATGAATGCGGGTCTGTTGTAACAATACGGTTAAAATCACAGTCGGCCAAGGTTTCAATGTTGTTTTCTGCCAAATACTCAAAAAGCCCCTCTTCACCAACTCTTCTAACGTCATTACCAGCACTCATTTCACTTTCAAATAAGATGCCAAAATCAACTCCACTGGTCCTTAAGATGCGTGCAAAGCTTTGACACACTTTTTGGTAACGAGGATCCAGTGAAGCATAGTCACCAACAAACCATAACAAATCAACAGGCTCCTTACGCGCATCTTTAATATCAAAATCGAGTTTTTTTGTCCAAGCGGCACGTTTGCGCTTATTCTCTCCAATAGAGTTGCCTTTCTTTTGTAGATTTTGCAGTGCAGTTTGAACCGCGGGATCCATCTCACCCTCTTCTATTAAGGCGCGTCGGATATCTACCATCATAGGCACGTGCTCGATACCAACCGGGCAGATTTCTTGACATGCACCACAGGTTCTGCAGGACCATAGAGTTTCTGGGCGAATTTGATTAACACCGTCACCCACCACATTCAGCAAAGGCGCTTCAGGTATTTTGATTTTTTGCAAAGTATTATTGGATAATTCACGCAAACTTAATATCATATCTCTTGGTGACAAAGGAAAGCCGCTAGCATTAGCAGGACAAGCCTCATGACAACGGCCGCATTTAGTACAGGCATCGGTATGCAACAACTGTTTCCAATTAAAATCTGTAATACTGCGTACACCAATACTTTCTGCTGTGACATCAGTTATTGGTAAACGTGCAGGCGAACGATGGTTACGCACAACCAGTGACACTAATGCAGTAAAGATATGCTTAGCCTTGGTAAAAGGTAGCAATGAAACGAATAAGAAAGCAGTTAGAGCGTGAAACCACCACAAAAAATAACGAAAAGATTCGGCACCTTCAGATGTTAAATACATCGATTTCATTGCTTCGGCAAACAGAGTGCCGACGGGCGACCACCAGCGATAATCCCAGACTGTAGGATCATCCTGCAACCAGACAAGACGATCGGCTTCCAGTACATAACCGGTAATCATAATAATAACTAGATTCCAAAGGAAAAGCCAATCTTCAAATCGATACCAACTACGATCATAGTCCGGTTCTTCTTGGGTGCGATCTGAACGGGCATAATTTAATTTAGGTAACGCCATCCATTTACGCCGATACATCATATACAGAAGACCAATAGCAAAAGCCAGACCTGCTATATCAAGAACAAAAGAAAACCATAGGTAGAACTCACCATACCAAAAAATCATCCTGCCTGTTATAGGTCGCAATATGTCGTAATCCAAGGTAATGGTGACGGTGCCAATAAAAAGCAAAACAAAAGAGAAAAAGATAAGGGCATGCATTAATCCAGCAGAGCGATCACGCCGACGCAAGGTTCTGTGACTCAGCAGATCTTTGATCATATCAACAATGCCCTTTTTGATATGAGTCAAACTGAATGGCTGTCCACGTTTGTATTTACGTACTTGAATAAAACAACCGTAGAAAAAAATAGCGGTTGAAATAAACGCAGCAAGATAGAAAGTAACAGACATCCACAATGGGAAATCTTGCTGCACAATACGTGTGACAACCTGAGCGTCATGTTCTGGATTAATCATACTTAACAAGCTTTAATAAAGTTAAATAAAATTTCGATATAATACCGCCCTGTTGGGACCAACCAGCACAGACCCTAAATACTACGTCAAAAACCACATTACATTATGCAGCCATTGTTTTAGCTTTCGTATTCAATTTCAAAAGTGTCGCCAGGCATATGTGGTGTGCCCCATACGGCAACTTCACGACGGTAAGGTTTAGGATGCTGAGGGTCATCTAGCTCAATCTCGCGTGCCAAACGTTGACCGTCAAAAGTTGCATCAGCCATCAACTTAGGCGCCCAAGCATCACCGATAACATAAACACCTTTAATATCATTTTCAGCCCACTCATCTTTTCTCGTCTTTAAACCTTCGTAAAGCTCGGTATTTGAATGACGACCCGTACAAACAACCAATGAGTCAAATTCGTGCCAATCGAAATGAGTATTCTCACGACGCGGCAATTTACCTGGTCCACGATATTCACGACGATAACCATCACCAAAAATTGGATATAGCTGTATACGATTAGCTTCGGCTTTTGAGGCCCAAACATCACCGATTACCTCAATACCTAGTTCATGCATCATGCGGTGCATATTGGGTGCTTCTAAAGTGAAGTGCATATAATTACCTACAGAAACTCCGGAAGCAATCGTTACTTGGCGGCCATCTTCTATCAACTTCTGTGCAAGACTTGGTGCCATGTAGTAAGGGTCACAATTAAGAATCAGCACTTTTTTGCCAATTGACTTACTGCCTTCAAGAACTTGTTCAGGCGTTAAGTGGGCAGCAGTACTTGTATCAATACCCTCAACAGGATCGTGTGTTAAGGCATTGTTGCCATCTGTATTCCAAGAGGCTCCTGTTGCAATCACAATCTTATCTGCACCGTACTCCAAGCAATCATCTACTGTCAATGGTTTCACTCCCAAAGCAATTTGTGAGTCTTTATTTTTCTTAACAAGTTTATTCAGTTGTACTTCGCGATAATCACGATGATAACCCCACTCACCTAAACCAGGCAGTGTTGCAATACTATTAGTTGAGCCTCCTATCTTTTCACCGGAATCAACCAAATGAACCGTATAGCCACGTTCCATCAACACCCTTGCACATTCTGAGCCTGAAGGACCTGAACCAACAACTAGGAAAGAGTCATCAGAGCCAGCTTTCGGAAATTTCTCAGGATGCCAACCACGACGATACTCCTCACCAGATGTAGCATTCTGGGTGCAGATCATCGGTGGTCCGCCAATTTCCCAACGAGAAATACACACATTACAACCGATACATGTGCGAATATCATCAACCCTGCCCTGATTAATTTTCTCCGGCAAGAAAGGGTCAGCAATTGAAGGTCGTGCGGCACCAATAATATCAAGCTGACCAGAGCGAATAACTTCAGCCATCTTGTCTGGGTCGGTAAATCTACCAACACCTAATACTGGTTTTTTCGAAACCTGTTTAATAAAGCGCTGCCATGGAAGTTGGTGACCTTGCAGGTAGAAGCGTGAGGGTCCTGCATCTTCACCCCATTCTGCAATATCACCAACATTGACGTCCCAAACATCAACAAAATCATCTGCAAGCTCAACAAACTTAAGAGCATCTCGCTCAACTTCAACACCAGCATCAGCAATCAAAGTGTCTACTGCAAATCTTGTTGCAATTGCACAATCATCACCGACAGCTTGCTTAACTTTTTCCAACGTTTCAATCCAGAATCTAGCACGGTTCTCTAAAGAGCCGCCATAACCATCGGTTCGCTTATTGTAATATGGAGATAAGAACTGAAGTGGTAAATAGGAATGAGCGCCGTAGACATAAACAATGTCAAAACCAGCATCACGAGCACGTTTCGCAGCATCAACATAATAACCCTGAACCATCTGAATATCATCCAAATCCATTTCTTTACAGTAAGTCATGGTCTCAAATTCAGAGGCGTACTGGCTTGGACCACGTGGTGTACAGCGTGACTCCATGCAAGGCGCATGCGAGCCGCCATACCACATTTCTACACCACATAAACCGTCATGCTTGTGCACAGCATCAGTCATTGCACGCAAGTTACGAACATCGCCCTCATCCCATAATCTTGCAGAAAGACGATGGGTATCATCTGATTCTGGATGAATTGATAGATATTCGGTATTAACCCCTGCCCAACCACCTTCAACTTTAAGTGACCGGTTTGCCGCCTGGAATCCTGGCTTGTCGGACCCGGCACCAATGCAGTGAGGAACTTGATAAAAGCGGTTTCTTAAAACTTTTGGACCTATTTGAATAGGCTCAAATAAAATGTCATGCTTTAAATCTCTAGCCATAATTATTCTCCTGATTATTATTGGCTATTATGTTTATACAGGAGATTTTTATCTTTGATTTACATCAAGAATCTTATCATAACTATAATCAGAAATTAGAAAAGCGGGTAATTTATTGTTAATTTTCTAAGTTGTACGATTAGTCTTGTCTGAGTTGTAAATTGGCAGCTTGTGCACTGTGGCTAAGCAATTGTTGGTACTGCCTTTAATCTCTAACTCTGTACCAATTGCCGAAAATTCTGCATCAATCTTAACAATCGCTAACGACTTATTTAACGCTGGCGAGAAGTTTGGCCCTGTAACAACACCAATCTTATTGCCGTCTTTAAACACCTCAGCATCAGCATCAATAACACGATCTGAATCGGCAATAATGCCGCAAACTTTTACTTTTTCTTTGCCAATTCCATTCATGCAAGCTTCCTTGCCTCGGTAATCAGCTTGCTTATCTCTGGATACCGCAAATCCCAAGCCAACCTCCCAAGGGGAATTGCTTTCATCCATGTCAAAAGGGTAGAAAAGCAACCCTGCTTCGATACGAATTGCATCAATACAATTAAATGAACCAGTCATAACGTTTTCGGATTTGCCATACTCTAAAATACCATCCCAAATTGCAACTATGTCATCTGCTTTTGCAAAAATTTCATAGCCACGCTCACCAGAAAATCCTGTTCTTGAAATAATGCAATTACGGCCAAACAATGTTGTTGACTGTTGATGAAAATATTTAAGGGCATGAATATCAATCGGTGTATGTGGCGCTAATACATCTACTGCTTTCGGGCCTTGAAAAGAAATATCATGTAGATCGTCATCAAATTGAATGATGACATTTTTACCCTTAGCAGATTTTTCAACCTGTTCCATTGCTGTGCCACCCCCATGAACCAAAAAAACATGATTGGGTGCCAAATTAAACACAATGGTATCATCAGTAAAACCGCCTTCTTCATTCAAAATAATGGCATAAACTGAACATCCAACAGGAATTTTTGTCATATCTCTGGTGACAACATGGTCTGCAACAGCGAGTGCATCAGGACCCAATAAATGGATTTTTTTCAATCCAGAGACGTCGAACAAAGCAGCCGCAGTCCTGACCGCCATATGCTCATCGTTGACATCTTGACTGTACTCCCAAGCAACACCCATATCATTCCATTCACCTAATTCTGCACCAAGACTTTGGTGGCGCTTTGCAAGCGCAGAGTGTCTTTTATAGCTCATAATTTGTTCCTTATATATTTCTAGACTTAGTATCCAAATAGCGCAACAAAGAATTGTCTAGATATATTCTTTGATCGCCTAACCAAAATGCAAGAGCAATTTAGCACAGGAATCTGGTTGTTAGTGCTAAAGTGAATTTGCTAATACACTGAATTCATCTCATTCCCAGATACGTATTTTTTACATACTCATTATTCATCAAGTTGGCACTTGAGTACTTGACCTAACTCAAGAACATATGAGGTATTAGATATCTCTAACGCGAACTCCGCATTCTGCTCCACCAATACAACTGCAACGCCTTACGTTTCATTTAAATCTACCAAATACCTTTAATTGGTACAAAATAGCAGCTTTAATATAAATTTAAACAATAAAAAAGGGCGATATCAAGTACCGCCCTTTTGGTAACACTTACAACATATTATTGATGCTTGTTATACTTTTCTTGCTCGCTATTGTTGCCAGCAATAATTATACCAATCATCATGATTACAGCAATCGCGGTGTACCAACCGGCACCACCGTCTGCTCCAACGAACATGCCAATATCTGCAAATGCTGCATCCCAACTTTCTAATGGAAATCCCATAATTATCTCCTTATTTAATTAAGCTTCAGATTCTGAACTAGACATACCCTCTGGGAATGCCTGAGCAGGAACCTTAACAGGATCAAGTCCTTTAACTTGAACCGCATCTGGGACACGCAACATTCCTACTGATTTCAGTAGTAACGATACAAGGTATCCTGGAACAAAGCCCGCAAGGAACATAACTACGGCACTCACTAATTGTCCAGTGAATGAGATAGTTGCTGCATCTTCAGGAGCGAAAGCACCCAAAGCAGGATAGCCAGAAGCTAAGATACCCAGCATAACCATACCAAATATACCGATAGTTCCGTGAATCGTAACCGCACCAACAGCATCATCAATGCCAAAGCCTTCTAGCCAATCAGCACAAGGTTTAATAATCGCACCGGCAACGGTAGCAATTATAATCACAGTTGATCCGAAGTAGATATCCAAACCTGAGGCAACAGCAATAATACCAGCAAGGGCACCAGACATCATCCAGAAAGGATCTCTTGTCTTAGCC
>Ga0208406_1000854_pt1 | contig 12011 bp, 11 predicted proteins | sample ETNtaG_15_FD_185769 | JGI IMG/M metagenome (GOLD analysis project Ga0208406, IMG submission 185769) | Marine microbial and viral communities from oxygen minimum zone, Eastern Pacific Ocean - ETNP201302PF89A (SPAdes) (version 2) | ecosystem: Environmental > Aquatic > Marine > Oceanic ...
CTTTCGGCCATACCAGGAAGCTGTGCCTTTTACTTGGTAGCCTTGCGCACTCTTCATCGGCACATACCGCACACCATTCACCCGATAGGGCGCATTTCCGGTTTTACTCAACGGCTCTATCCTGGGAACTGCATCTGGCACAGAAGAAGGATCTGGTCCGGCGTCGGTCGGTGGCCCATCATCTTCAAAATATGCGCCACCGCGGGGCTTGTCACCCCAGAAACTACAGCCCGTCAACCCAAGGGCAATCATCACCACCAGAGAAAGCCGCAATACCACCGAAAATTAATCCTTAATCCTGGCCGCGATCTGTTCCGCAAGTTCAAATGCGGACATCGCATAATTCTGACTCCTGTTGTAACGTGTGATGACAAAGAAGTTGTGGTATCCAAGCCGGTATTCGACCTTGTTCTCTTGATCGAACTGCATAACACCGACATTCCAATTGAGGTCAACGCCGGGAACAGGTTTCATGCCGGCCCGGACCAGTGTGGCCAGCGGCGTGTTGGGCTTCAGACCCCGGGTTACAAAGGGCTCAAGTTGAACAGCTTGTTCAACAGGTATCCGCAGTGCTATGGGTTCGCCTTTTCGCCATCGGTGAACCGCCAGATAATTGGCAACACTGCCGATGGCATCAGCAACGCTGTTTAGGAGATCGCTTCGATCATCGCCGTCAAAATCTATCGCGTACCGCCGGTAACTGCTGGGCATGAACTGAGAAATTCCCATCGCCCCAGCATAAGATCCTTTAACGACTAATGGATCAAGTTTGTTGTCGCGTACCAACACCATATAGTGTTCCAATTCGGACGAAAAGAACTTACTTCTGCGTGGGTACTCCAGTGCCAGTGTGGCAAGACTGTCCAACACCCTTAGATTCCCTGTAACTTTGCCATAGCGGGTTTCTATTCCAATAATGGCAACGATCACTTCGATCGGGATACCAAACCTGGCCTCAGCACGGTCTAACAGGACCCGATGCCGCTTCGCAAACTTAACACCGTTCCCTACAGATCCCTCATTCACAAATAGTCGACGGTAGCGGTGCCACGACAACCGCTCAGCCGGTCTAACAGGACCCGATGCCGCTTCGCAAACTTAACACCGTTCCCTACAGATCCCTCATTCACAAATAGTCGACGGTAGCGGTGCCACGACAACCGCTCAGCCGGTCGGTTCATCGCTTTGATTATCTTTTCCTTGATCTGAGCCTGTTCGAACCATTCCAGGAGTTGAGTTCTATCCAAATCGTGTTCCTGGACCAACCGGTCGGCAAGTTCAATTAATTGGGGATATTTTTCAAGCGACACGGCCCGGGCGGTAGACCCTGGTACCAGACTCAGCAGGAGTACAACGAGACTACTCAGGCAAAAAAATACTGTTTTGGAGGCAACTTCACTCCAAAACATATGATGTGTCTTCATGTCATTAACCCTCGACGCGTGTAGGCACCCATCATGATTCCAAAGGCTGCCATCAATGTGAGCATTGAAGTGCCGCCATAACTAACCAGCGGCAAGGGAACACCAACCACCGGCAACATACCTGCAACCATTGCAGCATTTACAAAGAAGTAAAAGAAAAACGTCAGTGCCAGGCCACCGATCAGCAAACGTGAGAATACTTCTCTGACATGATAGGCCATGACCAAGCACCGTCCTACTAGAAACACATATAGTGTGACCAGGGCAACGACCCCTACCAAACCGAACTCTTCTGCGAAGACAGCGAATATAAAGTCAGTACTTCTCTCCGGAATAAATTCCAGATGCGATTGACTTCCAGCAAGCCATCCCTTTCCGGCCAAGCCAGCTGAACCGATCGCAATCATGGATTGAATAGCGTGGTACCCGCTTCCAAGAGGATCTGACCAGGGATCGAACATAGTCAGAATTCGTTGTTGCTGATAGTGATGTAGTTGAGCCCAGAGGTACGGTGCCGCGGCGACTGCCGCCCCGATCAACATCAGTAGATGCTGCCATCGGATTCCACCTAGGAAAAGAACAAGCAAACCCGACACGACTAGCATTATGGCAGTACCGAGGTCCGGCTGAACGACAACGAGTAACGCAGGCAATGCAATGATCAGTATTGCGCCGAGTACATCAAAAAACCGAGGTGGCATAGCACGCCGTGTCAATAGCCATGCCACTGCCATCGGTACACCTAGCTTCATCAATTCGGAGGGTTGAAATCGAAATACCCCCAGATCCAACCACCGTTGGGCACCTTTACCTACATAACCTGCCACCAGGACCAGCACCAAGATAAGTAATCCGCCTATAAATATGTGTGGAGACAGGCGTCGAACAACTTCCGGTGGAATCTGTGCTGCAGCCAACATCACCCCTAGGGAAAGCAACAGCCTGATCCCTTGTCGCCACATCAGATTCCAGTTTTCGCCACTGGCGCTGAAAATAAGTACCAGCCCTAAAACACAAAGGGCGAGCACGCCCATCAGGAGTGGCCCATCCACATGCATTTTCCTACCCGAATACATGCGCTATACCCGGAAGGGAGGCCCGTCTTAATCTATGGATGAAATAGTAGTCCATGATCTTGCGCGCAATGGGTGCCGCTGCACGGCTCCCACTTCCTCCATTTTCAACCACCACGGCAATGGCGATTCGCGGTTGCTCAATCGGTGCAAAGGCAATGAACAGAGCATGATCGCGTAACTCTTCAGGTAGTTCGTTGCTGCGATCATCCCGGTCTTGAGAAATCCCGACGACTTGTGCAGTGCCGGTCTTGCCGGCGATTCGGTAAGGACTGTTTCTGCCACTGGCCCTCGCCGTACCTCTTGAACTGTGAAGTACCGATTCCATCCCCGCAATGACCTGATCCCAGTAGCTCGAATCCTTGTTTTTAATGGTTAATCCCCGCCGCTGCGTTGGATGTGTAATGACTCCGGAACCAGGATCCTCAAGTCCGCGGAGCAACCGAGGCCTGATCGCATGCCCTCGATTGGCCAGCGACGCAGTGGCATAGGCCAGCTGCAGCGGTGTAACCAGCAGATAACCCTGACCAATACCAGTAATAATAGTCTCCCCTGGATACCAGGACTCCTGCCGGTTTTTCTTCTTCCATTCAGGAGTCGGAAGCAGACCACTGGGCTCATCTAGAAGATCAATCCCTGTACGCTGTCCAAATCCGAATCCGCCGAAATAGTCTGCCATTTTTCTGATGCCGATCGAATGTGCGAGCCGGTAAAAATACACGTCGCAGGACTGCTCAATCGCATCGTGGAGATTCACGTATCCATGGCCTTTACGTCGCCAACAACGATACGCATGGCTGCTCCCAGGCAATGTAAATCGACCCGAACACACTATCTTCTTTTGAGACTCCAGACCGTTCTCAAGAGCAGCCAGTGCCAACAGAGGCTTGATCGTTGATCCTGGTGCGTAACGACCATACAAGGCCCGATTCACGAGGGGTTTATCGACCGACCCACGTAACTTTCCATAAGCCTCATGACTGATACCTTGTGAGAAAAGGTTTGGGTCATAGGTCGGCGTACTCACAAAAGCCAAAATGTCTCCACTGGACGGTTCCAGGGCCACCACTGCACCACGACGCCCGTCCAGTGCTTCAATTGCGACTTTCTGAAGCTGTGCATCCAGTGTCAAGTGGACATTTGCTCCGGCTCTGGCAGCCACATGGCTGACTTTTCTGACCACCCGCCCATACGCATCGGTCTCTACTTGCTGAACACCAACTTGACCAAGCAGTTCTGTTTCATAAAAGGATTCGATGCCGATCTTACCGATGTAACTTGTTCCTTCGTAGGCTCGAGTATCAATCTTCTTAAGATCCTGATCACTGACCCTGCCCACATAGCCAATAACGTGTCCAGTCAAGTCGTTCTGAGGATAAACCCTGCGCAGGCTCGCACTGAGTGTCACTCCCGGAAATCGCTGCTGTCGAACAGCAAAACGGGCAGCCTCGCTATCAGTAAGGCGGGATTTGAGAATTTGTCTCTCAAATCTAGGTCTTTGTTTAACATTCTTTCGGAAGCGCCGAATTTCTTGGTCTGTTAACTCGACCAGCATACCAATCTGACTGAGCATGCGATCGATATCCTTAACGTTTTCAGGTATCACTTCCAACTCATAGACGGAATGGTTTTCTGCAAGCACCGTGCCATAGCGATCAATGATCATCCCTCTAACTGGCGGTAAGGCACGCAAATCGATCTGGTTATCCAGCGACATCGTGCGATACCGTTCGTGATGTGTGACCTGCAAGACAACAAAACGACCCAGCAAAGCAACCGCTAGCACAACCATCAAGACAGCGGAGATCATCAGCCGGGTCTTGACTGTTCGTACATCCTGGTCGCGATTGTTAACGCTGTGATTCTGCATCATTGCAATCGACCCCAGCGCCGACAGTGGCGAAGGATCCAGAACAGCAATGGCCAAACAGCGACTCCAACTGCCAGCGCTGGCCAACTGACCATACCCCCCAACTGTCCGTCCACCAGATACTCAATGGCAACCAATATGGCAGTTTCGACCACAAGCAAAATTAGTATAAAGGCGGTCTGCTGCCAGACAGGATAAGCCCTGAGCCTTAGCGCCACGCGGCCCACCAGGAACGCAATCACTGTCTTGGTCAACGCATGACTGCCAACCAGACCGAAAGTCAGGAGGTCGAGCCCTAGCCCAACCAGCCAGGCAACACCCACCCCAACTCTTTGTGGTGCTGCCATGCACCAATAAATCAGAACCAGGGTAACCCAATCAGGCACATAGCCACGCCACTGAGGACCAACGGGAAACGAAATAAGCACATACGACACCAAGAATGTTGCCGGAATAACCCAGACCTTTTGGCGGCTCGCAAACAGACTAGTCATCTGCGCTGTCTGCAGCTACCGGGAGCGCTGGATCTGATTCAGCAGATGATTCAGCGCTATCATGCCAGACCAGCACGACCTGATGGCCTTTGTTGAGGCGCGCACTGGGCATTGCGTGAACAGCCATGAACGCCTCATCAACGTGGCGTTTGATTTTGCTGACGCGCGCAACAGGGTACCTGGAAGGATAGATACCACCCAGCCCGGATGTCACCAGCAAGTCACCAATACGAATGTCTGCATTACGATCGACATAGAGCAACCGCAGTTCTCCGGACCCCCCTACTCCAAAAGCTATTGCCCGCAAGCCGGTGCGTACACTCTGAACCGGAACACCTTGTGTCGGGTCTGTGACCAGCGACACAGCGCTACGAACCGAGCCCACCCGCGTTACTTGACCGACTAGGCCGCCCTCGTCTATCACCGGCAGACCGATGATCACCCCGTCAGCTGCCCCTCGGTTGATGAGCACGGAGTGTGAGTGACCATGAAGGTTAACCTTGACCAGTTGGGCAAGTTGAATCTTGCTCGCGAGCCGGGCACCTGCATGCAGCAGATTTCTCAGCCGTTCATTTTCAGACTCGAGTGCCTTGAGTTGCTGGAGACGTGTCTGAAGTACGAGTTGCTTCCGACTCAGTTCAGCCAATTCCAGTTCAAGTTCATCTTCTGAGTCCAGACTTCCCTCGAACCATCGATATACAGTCGAAGGGGATGCTGCGATCAGATGAACGGGCGCACTGAGAACAGAGAGCACCCGCGCAATCTGGCGAACATTCTCACTGTAGAAATGACCTGCCATCAGAACGATAGACAACAGCACAAAAAACAACAACGCGTGTACGGATTCGTAGCGGTGAAGTTTCACTCGACGGGCTACCGGCGAGCCCTTATTTGGTAACTCCTACCATCAGGTTTCACCTTGTCACAGTGATTCAAAGCAGCCATCAACGCTACTCCCGCGTGAAAACATCTCCCAACACTGCCATGTCTTCAAGTGCGCGACCACAGCCTCTTGCGACACAGGTCAAGGGGTCGTCAGCAATAACCACCGGCAACCCGGTTTCCTGCATCAGCCGCCGATCCATATCCCGAATCAGCGCACCACCACCGGCAATCACCATGCCCCGTTCACCAATGTCGGCAGCCAATTCAGGTGGTGTGTTCTCGAGCGTTTCCCGAATTACACCAATGATCTGACTCAAGGCATCACTGATTGCATCGTAAACCTCGTCACTGCCAATCAACAGACTGCGCGACATTCCTTCAGTCACATCACGTCCCTTGATTTCCATTTCACGATGATCAGAGTCGATCCAAGCCGTTCCGATCGCCTTCTTCACCCGCTCCGCCGTTGCTTCACCAATCAGCAATCCATGCCTGCGGCGGACATAATTGATAATCGCATCATCAAAAGTGTCACCAGCAACACGTAGAGAAGTAGCATAAACGATCCCGCCAAGTGACAACACGGCGACCTCAGTGGTTCCACCTCCGATATCGAGCACCAAAGAACCAGTCGGCTCGGCAACGGGCAACGCAGCACCGATCGCCATGGCCATCGGCTCTTCAATCAGATACACCTCCCTAGCACCGGCTGTCACCGCGGATTCTCGGATCGCACGACGTTCAACCTGATTAGACCCACCGGGCACGCAGATCACAATTCGGGGACTGGAGAAAAAACGGTTCTGCTGAACCTTTCTGATAAAAAATTTCAGCATGATCTCTGTGATCGTGAAATCTGCGATGACCCCATCTTTTAAGGGCCGTATTGCCTGAATATTTCCGGGCGTTCGGCCCAACATCAGTTTTGCCTCCTGCCCAACAGCCAATATCGTCTTTTCTGGTGCTATAGAACCGGTTCGTATCGCAACCACCGATGGTTCATTGAGGATTACACCACGCTCCCGCACATACACAAGCGTATTGGCCGTCCCCAGGTCGATTGCCAGGTCATTGGAAAATAGGCCAAAAAAACGCTTGAATAACATATGCCTGCCGAGTAAACGAAAAAATGTGAAGCGAGATTAAGCCGCGTACTGTAGCACAGGGTACCCCTGCCGGTTCAACCGGAGCAGGGTATAATTGACCTCTGATAACGAATGCTCCTCCCCTGATCGTGTCTATCTCCAAATCAGACGTAGAACGTGTCGCGCGGCTCGCCCGTATCGGTATCGAACCGCATGAGGCTGAACGCTACAGCATCGATCTATCCAACATCTTGACCCTGGTGGAACAGATGAACAAGATCGATACTGAAGGAATCCAGCCAATGGCCCACCCTCAGGACATCCAATTGCGACTTCGGGACGACGAAGTGAAAGAGGTCAATAAACGGGACCAGTTTCAGGCTATTGCACCCGCTGTAAAACAGGGTCTCTATCTAGTGCCAAAAGTAATCGATTAGCGCCGGTACGCCAAAACTTTGGGTCATCTCGTCCAGAATCTGCAGTTCTCAGGAAACCACTAACGATGCCGCACCGGCAAAGCCTGAGCGCTCTGAACAGAATGTTAGCAACTGGTGGAATCAGCAGTACGGAGATCACCACTCACTTTCTGGACCGGATAGAACAAAACCAGCAATTGAATGCGTTCGTGAGTGTTGATCGGGAACAGACCCTGGCACAAGCTCAACAAGCTGATCACTCAAGGCGAAATGAGCGTAACTCAAACCTCAAGGGGCTGCCTGTCGCCCTGAAAGATATCTTTTGTACCCAAGGCCTGCTCACAAGTTGTGGATCCAGAATATTATCCAATTTCGTATCACCCTACGATGCAACCGTCGTTGAGCGTCTCGATAAAGACGGCTTTATCGTGCTCGGAAAAACCAACATGGACGAATTCGCCATGGGTTCTTCCAATGAGTCGTCGTATTTCGGACCGGTACTCAACCCTTGGAATACAGCGCGCGTGCCTGGCGGTAGTTCGGGCGGTTCGGCAGCAGCCGTGTCTGCCAGACTGGCACCAGCTGCCATTGGCACAGACACCGGGGGATCAATTCGGCAGCCAGCCGCATTCTGCGGCCTGACAGGACTTAAACCGTCGTACGGACGAATTTCCCGTTATGGCATGGTGGCCTATGCCTCATCACTGGATCAGGCCGGACCGATTACCCAGTCGGCCGAGGACGCAGCCCTGTTGCTACAGACTATGGCCGGTTTCGACAGCCGGGATTCAACCTCCCTGGACACCGCTGTCCCAGATTATCTTTCGGCACTGAACACTGGCCTCGAAAACGTTAGGCTGGGGATTCCCAAAGAGTTTCTCGATCCCTCGGTCGATGCCGAGGTGCTGTCCGCCATAGAAACAGCCCTAGAAGAATTCGAAAAACTTGGCGCAAAGCTGGTTGATATCGAGTTGCCCAACAGTAGCGCCGGTATTGCTGCGTATTACGTCATTGCACCCGCTGAAGCTTCGTCGAACCTGTCTAAGTTTGACGGTGTGCGCTACGGACATCGAACCGCAGAGTTTAGTGATTTACTTGATATGTACGAAAAAAGCCGCGCAGAGGGCTTTGGCGATGAGGTTAAACGCAGAATTCTTATAGGTACTTACGCGCTGTCGGCTGGCTATTACGATGCCTATTACCTCAAAGCCCAGAAAGTCCGCCGAATCATTGCCAATGATTTTAGTCAGGCGTTCAAACAGTGCGACCTCATAGCGGGGCCAACGACACCTTCAACTGCTTTCACCTTGGGTGAGAACCTTGATGACCCGGTCTCGATGTATCTTAACGACGTGTTTACTGTGCCGGTTAACCTGGCCGGGCTGCCCGCAATTTCTCTACCAGTGGGATTCGATCAATCAGGACTTCCAATCGGTCTACAACTAATCGGGCCATATCTCAAGGAGGCCAATATCCTTTCTGCGGCACACAGCTATCAGAAGGTAACTGACTGGCACCAACGTATCCCGGGAGACTACGAGTGACACACTGGGAAAGCGTCATTGGCCTGGAGGTGCATGTCCAGCTTCAGACTCAAAGCAAGATTTTTTCAGGCGCCTCCACTCACTACGGCGCCGATCCCAATACCCAGGCCTGTGCTGTTGACATCGCCCTGCCGGGTATCCTCCCAGTGATGAATCGTACTGCAGTTCAGATGGCGGCTACATTTGGCCTGGCAACCGGTGCAACCATCAACCATCGATCAGTATTTGCCCGAAAAAACTATTTCTATCCAGACCTGCCCAAGGGTTACCAAATCAGCCAGTATGAAATACCTATCGTGTCCGGCGGCAAAATCAATATCGGTGAAGGTGACACACTAAAACAGATCCGAATTACACGAGCACATCTTGAAGAGGATGCCGGAAAGTCACTGCACGATGGTTTGGGGGAGATGTCAGGTATCGATCTCAACAGAGCAGGCACGCCCCTGCTCGAAGTTGTCTCCGAGCCCGACATGCGCTCACCAGCCGAGGCTATCGCCTATCTGAGAAAAATTCACTCACTTGTTCGCTATCTCAAAATTTGTGATGGCAACATGCAGGAGGGCTCATTCCGCTGCGACGCCAACATCTCCATCAGAGTTGAAGGTGATTCAGAACTCGGTATACGGACTGAATTAAAAAACATCAACTCCTTCCGCTTTATAGAGCGGGCTCTCAATCATGAAATTCAACGCCAGATCGATCTTATCGAGGATGGGGGACAGGTTGTTCAGGAGACCAGGCTTTATGATCCGGAGACGGATCAGACCCGAGCTATGCGGGGGAAAGAGGAAGCGCATGATTACCGTTATTTCCCCGACCCCGACCTACCGCCGCTAGTGATAGAAGATGCTGAAGTGGAGTACCTGAGATCATCACTGCCGGAACTACCAGATGCCCGATGTGACCGCTTTATTGACGCTTACCAGTTGCGAAGATCAGATGCCCAACAGCTGACCGCTGATCGTGGGATTGCTGATTACTTTGAGGAGACGGTCAGAGAGGCCGGGGGCAACAGCAAAATCGCCGCTAACTGGGTTACTGGAGACCTGATGGCCGCGTTGAATCGAGACAGCCTTCCGATCGAACAGAGCCGGGTATCTCCGATCTCACTCGGCCGGCTGATCTGCAGAATCAATGATCAGTCCATATCAGGAACAATTGCAAAGGACATATTTTCCGACCTGTGGGATAACGGTGGCGATGTAGACCAAATCATAGAAGCCCGTGGCCTGAAACAGATATCCGACAGTGCCGAGTTGGAACAGGTTGTCGAAAAGATACTATCAAAGTTCAGCGAACAGGCCGACCAGGTAAGGCAGGGGCAAGGAAAAGTTCTGGGTTTTCTAGTAGGTCAGGTCATGAAGGAAACAGGTGGCAAAGCCAACCCGAAAGCGGTGAATGAAATTCTGTCCAGAAAACTCTCGCCTTAATGCCGTCTGAACACAGGATACGTCTGTACCACTGGGTACTACTCACATCAATCTCATGGTGAATTCCCGGCACTTGCGTTACAGTACGATCATCCAAATCGCCCACAAAAAGATCGTGCCAACCCAAATAAAAAAAGCGCTCTTAGGCTGCACACTCCTGATCCTTACCGGTCTACTGGCGAGTTGTGGGGGCAGTTCCAGCGGGGGTATTTACAATCAGGCTTTTAATTTGTCGGGTCAGTGGTCAGGAACTATCAGCGATAACAATGGAAGTGCAGATACGATCAAAGCGACATTGTCAGATAATGCCGGCTCAATCACCGGCACCTTGACTCTAAATGGCCACAGTTGTCTCTCGAGTGGCAGTGTGACAGGTACTGCGGTGCAAGATTCTGCCAATACTACGGGCGACAATCCACTGACTGGTGACCAGGAAAACAGTAACAATGGATCTGTGAGCCTGACTCTTTCGACTGGCCAAGGAAACAATGTTTCTTCAATCACTGTTGGAGCGGGCGGCACCGGCTATACCCAAGATACCGATGTAGTAATTGGACCACCTGATCTCAGTAATGGGGTGCAAGCTACAGCGACCGCTACCATTGCTGCTGGCGTCATAGTTGGATTTATTGTTACGGAGGACGGGGGTGGTTATCTACAAATACCGAGCGTCACGGTAATCGATCAAGATACTCAAGGTGTATCATCAATCGATGTAGTCCTTGGAGGTTCGGGATATACCGCTGCCACTGTGGTTGCGATTTCATCGCCGGATATCTCTGGCGGTATTCAAGCAAAGGCCAAGGCAACTATCCTCGACGGAAAGATCACAGCCTTTACAGTCACAAGAGCTGGGAGCGGTTACACCAAGGTACCCAGCATTACAATCACTGACACCGGCGGTGGACATAGTGCGGATGGTTTAGCAGTACTTAGTACTTTCAGTGGCGGCGAGGGTGCAGTAGCAACAGCAGTTCTGACCACTACTACTGACAATCCCACCTTTACACTGACTGGCACATCAAAACAACTGAGTGGTAGCTATAGCACAACCAATAGCTGCAGTATCAATTCAACCAACACTGTATCTTTGACGCGAATTTGATTGCCTTCACCCTTTAGCTGGTAACCTTATTGCGAACGTAGGTCAGTTCAGCAGTCGATGGGATAGCTGAATCTGCGCACAGTAACCGTTGGGCAATCTCAATCAGATCCCGGGCGCTGGGATAACGGTCCGGGTGCCAATTTGTCGGTCGATTTCGACTCAGTATCTCCGCGTAACGGTCCCAGCCACTGCCCACACCGATTTCTTCAATCCCTGGCCCATCGACAGCCTCCGGATCGGTCACCTGGGGCATCTGCTGCCAGCGCCAGCCGGTTACTTCCTGAGAATCGCGAACCAGGCACGCCCAATAAACCTGGCCCATCCGTGCATCGATCGCTGGCAGTACGGCCGTACAGCCTTCAACCACACGACTGATACCCTGGGCAAGGCCCATCAGGGAGGAAACCGCCACCAGCGGCAGATCAAGGCCCAGAGCAATCCCTTGCGCAACGCCTGCGCCAATCCGAATGCCTGTAAAAGAGCCTGGCCCCGAATCAAACGTGATGGCTTCCAAATCGGCCCGCAGAACACCTGCCTCACTCAGAACCGATTCCACCATCGGCAAAATGCGCTCTGAATACCCCTTCGGATCGATCTGGAAACGCTCAATAATTTGGTCATCATCTGCGTAGGCTGCTGAGCACGCCTCAGTTGCTGTATCAATCGCCAGTAGCCTCATCGC
>Ga0208406_1000860_pt1 | contig 11959 bp, 8 predicted proteins | sample ETNtaG_15_FD_185769 | JGI IMG/M metagenome (GOLD analysis project Ga0208406, IMG submission 185769) | Marine microbial and viral communities from oxygen minimum zone, Eastern Pacific Ocean - ETNP201302PF89A (SPAdes) (version 2) | ecosystem: Environmental > Aquatic > Marine > Oceanic ...
CGGTCCGGTTGCTCGAGAATATCTAGCAGATCGCGAATAACTAATAGATTATTTTGATATTCAGATTTTATTTTTTCTTTTTCCAATCCAGTTAAACGGTGCAGTCTGAGGTCTAAAATCGATTGTGCTTGTGCCTGTGTCAGCTGATAACCGTCTTCCCCCAATCCTTTTTCAGGATCCATATCTTCAGGGCGAGAGATCCTCGAATCACCGAGACTGGTCAGTTCGCTAACAAGCGCAGCATCCCACAATGTTGAAATAAGTTGATTCCTTGCAACGGTTGGATCAGGCGCCGCCTTTATCATTTCTATGACCTGATCGATGTTAGCCAGGGCTACCGCCAGTCCTTCAAGAGCATGGGTTCTGGCTCTTGTTTTCCTCAGGTTGAATATGGTGCGGCGGGTAACAACCTCGCGGCGGTGTTGCAAGAAGCTGTCTAGCAACTCCTTTAAACTAAATAGCTTTGGCAGGTTGTTACTAAGACCAACCAGGTTTATGCCGAAAACCGTCTGTAATTGAGTGTGCTGATACAGATTGTTGAGCACAATAGCCGGCACCTCACCACGCTTGAGCTCGATGACCATTCGCATCCCGGACTTGTCGGACTCATCTCTAAGACCACTGATGCCACTGACCTTGCCTTCTTTCACCAGTTCAGCAATCTTTTCAAGAAGCCTTGCCTTGTTTACCTGGTAGGGCAATTCTGTCACTACAAGACTTGAGCGCTGACTGTCATTTTTCTCCTCAATATCTACTCTGGCGCGTATATGGACCCTGCCCCGCCCGGACTCATAGGCCTGTCTAATACCACTATGTCCGTTGATAATGGCAGCTGTGGGGAAATCCGGTCCGGGTAATATCTCCATTAATTGGTCAATCGATGCGTCAGGTTCACGAATAAGCAGTAAGCACGCTTCTATAGTTTCTGAGAGATTATGCGGTGGTATGTTGGTCGCCATACCCACCGCAATCCCAGACGAACCGTTTACTAGAAGATTGGGGAAACGTGCCGGGAGTACCGCCGGTTGCGTCTCGGTTTCATCGTAGTTTGGATAAAAGTCGACGGTTTCTTTGTCGAGATCATCAAGCAACTCGTGCGCAAGGCGGGATAGGCGTATCTCTGTGTAGCGCATGGCGGCGGGAGAGTCCCCATCTACTGAACCAAAATTCCCCTGACCATCTACAAGGGGATAGCGTAGCGAGAATGGCTGGGCCATACGAACAATCGTATCGTAAACCGCAGTATCGCCATGCGGGTGATACCTGCCAATGACATCACCTACGATGCGCGCTGATTTTTTGTAAGCCTTATTCCAGTCGTTACTCAGTTCCGACATAGCGTACAAAACTCGCCGGTGTACTGGCTTGAGACCATCACGAACATCCGGTAGGGCGCGGCCTACGATGACACTCATAGCATAGTCTAAATACGACTGACGCATCTCCTGTTCGAGATTCGAAGCTATGGTTTCTTTGGCAATATCATTCATCTGCACTACTCAGCTTGAAGCTCCTATGACAGTACTACGAGTGCCCACTAGGGGGCTAAAAACGGTTGAATCTACAGGACAATTCGAGCCCCAGTCGGGACCAAAATCAGGGGTTCATTTTACCACAAATCAAGCCTCAATCGTGGCTTAGGCAGGGGACTTAACTCAATAAGAACCAACTCAGTCTATGGCTATTTAGCAGTCAGTAAAAAGACAAACAAAGCATGGAACATTCTCAAAAGAGCACGCCAATTGCTCTCTCGCACAGCGTGCTGAGTTCTCCGATCCATGGCATCAGTATTACCACGGCAAGGCCATTAATCGTAAGTAAAATTCGAGCATCGGGTTTCGGACTGAACTGCAACCTACGGTGAGTTGCTGTGGGGTCATCAAAATACATCACCTTAACGATCCGAAGATAGTAAAACGCGCCGACTACAGATAAAACAACGGCCGCGACCGCGACCCAGGTCATGCCTGCATTCACTACCGCCTGTAATACTGATAGCTTGGCATAGAATCCGATGGTGGGTGGTATCCCCGCAAGAGAAAACATCAGCAAAAGCATAATGAACGCGGCCCACGGATGGGATTGATTCAGTCCCGAATAGTCTTCAATTAAATCAGCTTCCACACCCTCGCTCGACAAAGTCAGTATTACCCCAAAAGCCCCCAAGGTAACCACCGCGTAAATCAATATATAGGCCATAGCAGACGCATAACCGGACGCCTCCCCAGTCAAAATACCCAGCAGAAAGAATCCCACATGAGCTATTGCCGAATAAGCCAGCATGCGTTTGATATTCCTTTGTGCGATAGCAATGATGTTGCCTAGAGCTAAAGAGGCTATAGAGACCACGACCAGCATCCCCTGCCATTCGGTAGCGAGCGATTCAAGACCATCTGCCAGAAGCCTGAGTATGATCGCGAAGCCCGCAAGCTTTGGCGCTGTGGCGAGATATACCGTGCTTGACGTTGGGGATCCCTCGTAAACATCGGGCACCCACATATGGAAAGGTACCGCACCCATCTTGAACAAAAGCCCAACCAGAACCAGTATCAGCGCCATAGTTCTTGGCAGCATGGTTCCGTCATAACGTGCTATCGATACTGACAGTTCGTCTATATACAGCGTCCCGGTGAGTCCGTACAGCAACGACATGCCATACAGCAATATCCCGGAGGCCAGTGCGCCCAATACAAAGTATTTCATGGCGGCTTCTGACGCAGTCGTCGAGTCGATGCGCAAGGCCACCATCGTATACAAACACAGCGCAAGCAATTCCAGACCCACATAGAGGGACAACAGATGATTTGAAGCCGTCATCACCATCATTCCGACAACTCCAAACAACGCTAGCGCAAAAAATTCACCTTTCCACAGCCCTCTAATATCCGCATAACTTCGACTGTAGACCAGGACAAATCCTGTCGAAATACAAATGCCCGCCTTCAAAATAGCCGACAGGCTGTCCATCAACACCAGGCCATTGAGCCCATGGACTGGTGTTGGCTCAGAATAAATCAGGCTCAAGGCAGCTCCTACCACCAGAGCCACCAACGACAAGCCATATCCAAACTTCTGCTTTTTTGTTGCGGGCAAATAGAGATCCAAAACAAGTATAAAGCAGGCCATGAGCGATATTACGATCTCAGGCAGTACTACTAGGATATCTTGCTTAGTCATGGTCGCTAGAGCTTTGAGACCGCAGCATGTTCGAGCAAATTTTCGACGGTCGAATGCATGACTTCAAGAAGTGGCATTGGATAAATGCCCAGTCCGAGCACACAAACCGCCAATACGCCTAGCACAACCTTCTCTCGCCCATTGACATCAACCAGTGCTTTAACTTTTTCGTTGGTGATCTCACCATAGACGACCCTCTTGATCATCCAGAGCGTATAGGCCGCACCAAGAACAAGCGTAAGGCCTGCTACGGCTGCATACCAGCCGTTGACCCTGAAGCTGCCCAAGATGACTAGAAATTCACCCACAAACCCCGAAGTACCTGGCAACCCGGCGTTTGACATCGCAAAGAAAACCAGGAACATGGAAAACACCGGCATGGTATTGGCCACACCACCATAGCTATCGATTTCCCTGGAATGCATTCGGTCATAGAGAACCCCGACACACAGAAATAAGGCTCCCGAAATAAAACCGTGTGAGATCATCTGCACAATGGCGCCTTCCATCCCCTGTGAATCGAATATAAAGAAGCCTAGTGTCACAAAGCCCATGTGTGATATCGACGAATACGCGATTAATTTCTTCATGTCTCGCTGCACCAGAGCCACTAGCGCAATGTAGACCACGGCGATCAATGACAATCCTATAACCCATATCGCGAGTTCAGAAGAAGCGTCCGGTGTAATCGGAATACTGAATCGGAGAAATCCGTAAGCGCCCATTTTTAGGGTAATGGCGGCCAAGATTACGGACCCGCCCGTGGGGGCTTCCACGTGAGCATCAGGTAGCCATGTATGCACCGGAAACATGGGTACCTTTACGGCAAAAGCTGCGAAGAATGCGAGAAAAATTAACACCTGTGTCGCATAGGTCAGTGGTGTTGCATGAAACGATGCTATGTTAAAGGTGTGATCTGATGTGAAATACAAATAGATAATCGCCACGAGCATCAGTAGAGATCCAACCAGCGTGTACAGAAAAAACTTTATAGCCGCATAAACCCGGTTTGAACCACCCCAAACCCCGATAATCAGGAACATCGGTATCAGCATGGCCTCCCAAAAAAGGTAGAAAAGAATGGCGTCCATCGAGCTAAAAACGCCGATCATCAGCCCTTCCATGATCAGGAAGGACGCCATGTATTGAGCAACTCTTTTAGTAATAACCTCCCATCCGGCTATGACTACAATGATCGTTAGCAGGGTCGTCAGAATAATCAGCGGCATAGAGATACCATCAACACCAAGAAAGTACTGGATGTGTAGGGCCTCAATCCACTTATAACGTTCAACAAACTGCATACTCGCTGTATTGATGTCGAAATCAGCATATATAGACAACGACAACAAGAATGTACCCACAGAAAACCCAAGCGCTATCTTTCTGGCTAACTGAGCATTACGATCACCGCCAGTCGACAAAATCAATATTCCACCCAATACCGGCAACCAGATCAAAATGCTGAGAATATTGGGGGTCATACTGTCCATTACGCTTTACATCGCCTCATAACCATAGGCCCCAGGATAAAAATACGACCACGCCAATGATCATGACGAATGCGTAGTGATAAACATAACCGGTCTGCAGTCGCTTCAAAATACGTGAAAACCGCCCAATCATGTTTGCTGTACCGTTTACCGCTAACCCGTCTATCAGCGCAACATCTGCCCGTTGCCAGAGCCACTCTCCGAGGCGGGTGCCGCCGGATGCGAATAGCCACTGATAAAACTCATCAAAACCGTATTTCCTATGCAGTGTTCTGTAGACGAGCCACAGTCTCTGAGAAACGTTGCCTGGTAGTGAGGGAGCTTTAACGTAGAAAATCCATGCCAGGACAATACCTCCCAAAGCCAACCAGAGTGGCGCTGCAAAAAAGCCATGAGCCATCAATCCCACCGCAGTCACATGATCACCTTCTCCTGCTGAGGAGCGCTGAGCTACAGCGTCCCCCAAAAAGTGTCCTCCCAGTACACTTTCAACCAGGAAACCACCGGACAACAACGAAGGAATAGCCAACAGGACCAGCGGCACTGTAACCACCCACGGACTTTCTTTCAGGTGTGAGCGTGCCTGTTTGTCCATACGCGGTTCCCCGTGAAACACCATGAATATCAGTCGGAATGAATAGAACGCTGTCACGACAACACCGCCGAGGACGGCAGCATAGGCCAACCCAGCACCGGGTATGTTGGAGTGATGCACCGCCTCGATGATCGCGTCCTTTGAGAAAAATCCGGAAAACGGCGGTATCCCTGCCAGCGCAAGACTACCGATAACTGACGTGATGTAGGTAATGGGCATGTAGCGGCGAAGCCCACCCATTCGCCGCATATCCTGCTCATGGTGCAATGCTATGATGACAGACCCTGCAGCGAGGAAAAGAAGCGCCTTAAAAAATGCATGGGTTGCTAGGTGAAAGATCGCGACCGAGTAGGCTGATGCGCCAAGTGCAACTGTCATGTAGCCCAGCTGTGACAACGTTGAATAGGCAACTACTCGCTTAATATCGTTCTGCACGAGCCCAACCAGGGCCATCAAAAACGCGGTCAATCCACCGATAATCAAGATCACCGATGACGCTGTCGTCGAAAGCTCGAACAATGGAGACATTCTTGCAACCAGAAAAATCCCAGCAGTCACCATCGTCGCCGCGTGAATCAGGGCCGAAATCGGTGTTGGCCCTTCCATAGAATCTGGCAACCAAACATGTAACGGCACCTGTGCAGATTTGCCCATCGCCCCAACAAAAAGCAAGATGCAGATCACTGTTATCCAACTCCATTCATAACCGAGTGCCCCGGTTACCACTGCAGTTTGCTTCTCGGACGCAGCAGAAAATACAGCGCTATAGTCCAGTGTGCCGAACAAGTACATTACTGCCGCTATGCCGAGAAGAAATCCCAAATCACCCACCCGGTTAACCAGGAACGCTTTAAGATTCGCCGCAACCGCAGATTCTCGTTTAAACCAGAACCCAATGAGCAAGTAAGACACCAGACCCACGGCTTCCCAGCCAAAAAAGAGTTGTAGAAAATTGTTGGCCATAACCAGCATCAGCATGGCAAAAGTAAACAATGCGATATAGCAGAAAAACCTGGTGTATCCGGGGTCATCCCGCATGTAGCCTATGGTATAGATATGCACCATCAGCGAGACGAAGGTAACAACGGCCATCATGACGGCTGACAGATGATCAATCAGGAACCCAACTTCAAAAGACACGCCCCCGCTTGTTCCCCAAGTGTATATAGAGCCGTTAAATGACTGTCCGTCCAACACATCGAACAGAACAACAACCGAGAGTACAAACGAAAGAGCAACCCCTGTTATTGTGATACGGTGTGTCGCACTGTTACCAATTCTATTCCCGCAAAACCCGGCAATAATGGCAGCTACGAGACAGGCTAACGGGACTAACAAATAGATTATCTTCATGAATTAGTCGTCATCCACGCAGTTGATCCAAATCCTGAACATTTATTGACCGCCGGTTACGAAATAAAACAATTAGTATCGCCAGTCCAATCGCTGCTTCTGCTGCAGCCACCGTCAGAATGAAGAACACAAATACCTGCCCGGCCAAGTCATCCAGATAATAGGAAAACGCAACAAAATTCATGTTTACAGCCAGCAGGAGCAACTCTATGGCCATAAGAATGATTACAAGATTCTTACGATTCAGGAAAATACCAACAACACTGAGGGCAAAAAGAATTGCCCCAAGAACGAGGTAATGGGATAGCGAAATCATTTGTTGATCTCGGGGCGTTTTTCTGTCGGCATACTGACTATACGAAGGCGCTCCGACTTGCTGACTTTGACTTGCTCTGAAGGAGACTGGTAGTGGGTATCTGGACGCCGTCGCATCGTCAACACTATGGCGGCGATTATTGCTACGAGCAGAATGAGGCCTGCAACTTCGAATGCAAAAACATAGTCGGTATATAGAACCAACCCCAACTCTTTGGTGTTACTGTAATCGGGACCATGTCCAACTGGCCGTGGTAACGATTGTGAGTCGAACCGATCTGACATCATCACCACTACGAACTCAACAACCATAATGCCAGCAACCAGGGCGCCAACTGGCATATTTCGTGCAAACCCTTCCCGCATTCTTTCGATATCGACATCAAGCATCATGACCACGAACAGAAACAGCACCATAACGGCACCGACGTAAACTAACACTAATGCAATGGACAAAAACTCAGCTTCCAGGGTCATCCAGATACAGGCCGCGCTGAAAAATGACAAAACAAGAAACAACGCGGCCTTTACCGGGTTTCTAATCGTCACTACCATTGCCGCAGACACGACCAACACGGTTGCGAACAGGTAAAACAGTATAGAAAGCAGGGGCATGGAGTGGACCAGTTCTTTCGTTTTCTATCTATATGCTGAATCTTGCTGACGCGCGGACGCAATCTGTGCTTCGTAACGGTCGCCAAGACTGAGAAGGTCAATTTTCGTGACCACACCAGACTCACCCGATTCAAAATGGTATTCATCGATGTCCGTTAGGACAATCGAGTCAACGGGACAAGCCTCCTCACAGAATCCACAGTAAATACATTTAAAAAGGTCGATGTCGTAACGCGTTGTCCGGCGTGTTCCGTCCTCTCTTTCTTGCGAATCAATTGTGATGGCGAGTGCCGGACAAACCGCCTCGCAAAGTTTGCAACCAATACAACGCTCTTCTCCGTTGGGGTAACGACGAAGTGCGTGCAATCCTCGAAAGCGGGGTGACTTAGGTGTTTTCTCCTCGGGATATTGAATCGTAAATTTTTTCTTGAAAAAATATCGACCAGTGACACCCAGGCCTCTGACTAGTTCAGTTAGCCCCCAAGTATCTATAAATCGCTTAGCTAAAAACATTTGCTCTGCCTATGAAAAAATAACACCAAACGGCGTAAAAAACTTGAATACTCCTATAACCGCTATCCAGATAAGTGTCACTGGGATAAATACTTTCCAACCAAGGCGCATGATTTGGTCATATCGATACCTGGGAAAGGTCGCTCTAAACCATAAAAATAAAAATGCGACTAGAGAAAGTTTCGCTAAAAACCAAAACACGCCTGGCAGCCAGATAAACGGTGGAAAATCAAACGGTGGGTTCCACCCGCCTAGAAATAGAATTACCGTTAATGCCGAGATCATCAGCATATTTGCGTATTCCGCAAGGAAAAAAGCCGCAAAACCCATTCCTGAGTAGTCCACATGAAACCCCGCCACAATCTCGGATTCGCCTTCTGAAACGTCAAATGGCGCTCTGTTGGTCTCGGCAACACCTGAGATCAGATACACCAGAAAAAGCGGAAACAGTGGTAGGAAGAACCACTGATGTAGGCCACCAGACTGTGCCTGAATAATCGTGTTTAGATTTAAGCTGCCAGCCACCATGAGCACACCAACCAATGCGAAACCCATTGCAATTTCGTAAGCAACAATCTGCGCTGCCGAGCGCATTGCGCCCAAGAATGCATACTTAGAATTCGAGGCCCAGCCAGCAATGATGACACCATAAACACTCATTGACGTGAGCGCTAACACATAAAGCAACCCAGCATCGATATCAGCCAGTACCAGCGTTCCCGAAAAAGGGATTACCGCCCACGCGGCAAAGGCTGGGGTCACGGCAAGCACCGGGGCGATAAGAAAGAGGTATTTGTCGGACTTGCTAGGTATGATCATTTCTTTAAACATCAACTTCAGAACATCCGCTATAGGTTGCAACAAACCTCTGGGACCTACCCGATTCGGTCCGACTCGGACGTGCATATAAGCAATGACTTTTCTTTCTGCGAGCGTGTAGTACGCGACCGCAATAATGAGAGGCCCAACGATAAAACCGATCTTAATGCCGAGTTGCAAGATCAACGGCAAAGAATCCCAAATTGTCCCAATCCAGCTCATGTGTTACTCCATCACTTGAACCACAACCACAGGGAAAGAACCGAGAACCGACGTTTCAGAAAGTCCTGTTGGCACGTATACAGCGCCACGAGGCACGCGATCATCAGGTTGGACGCGAAGCATGACTTTGCCGGCCTTTGAGTGCACTGCTAATCGACTTCCTGGCTTAAATCCCATCTCCTCCAATTCTTCTGCACAAGCGAGTAATGCCACTGTATCCGCATCCTTGGTCGATTGCAGCGCTGTGGCACGACGTACTGTGGGGTCAACGCTATAAACAGGTACATCGATAATTCGGTCCAGTTGTTTGCCGTTTTTTAGTTCATCCGATTGAGCGACAACATGATTAATTGCTTGTAGATCTGGTTTATAGCGAACGCTTATTGGTTCTGATAGGTCATAGACTTCTTCAAGTTCAGTAATAATATCCTTGGAGGTGACGTGGTCAAAACCGTCCAGTTTTAGGAAATTTCCAAGCACCCGTAGAATCTTCCATCCAGGTCTGGACTGACCCATCGGCTTTACAGCGGCACTGGCGAACTGGGTGACACCTTCGCAATTAATATACCCGGCATCAATTTCCGTAAAAGCCGCAAGCGGAAACACGACATCCGCCTGCATGGGGACCGCGGAACGAAAGGTCGAAAAGCTCACAACGAACTCTGCCTCGTTCAGCGCAGTATCCAACGCCACTGGATCGGCATAATCGTTACTCACCTCAACACCATACAAAACATAAGCTTTGAGACGCTCATCGATCATTTTTTTGGAATTTAACCCCGGCGAAGCATTCGAACGTCCGCCGGGTAGACGGTGTGGCACACACCCAGCTACCCATCCCGCAACGCCATTAGCATCGGGTAACAAGGCAATCCTAATACCGCAGTTCTCTCCCATCCAAGATGCAATCTGTCGAAGCATACTGGCATCCGGATGATTCATTGCAATTTGCCCCAAAAGAATGAGGACATCTGAATCGTCACCAGTTAAGCAATCCGCGATAGCATCAACATCTGTTCCAAATTCATGTCGTGTTGCGAACTCAACAAGGCGCTCAGGCAGTAGATCTGCCTTCCCTGTTGCCGTTGCAACTTTTCGCGCGATGCTCGCGAAAACGATTGCCATCATTGACGGCTTTACGATCACTTCTTGAGCCGTCGTAAAATTATGATTGAACGACATTGGATTGAGAACGGCGATCTCACCGCCCTGCTGCGCTAAACGTCGCAGTCTCAGCGATATCAACGGCAGTTCTTTCCGGATATTCGAACCTACAATCAGCACGCCGTCGAGTTCTTGAAATTTTGAAATGGATGTTTCGGTGCCTGGGCAAACTGGCGCTGCCAGATCATCGCGGAAATCTTGTTGCCGCAATCTATGATCAACGTTGGATGACCCCAGTGCACGCAATATTTTCTGCAAAAGAAAAAACTCTTCTAACGAAGCTGTTGGAGACACAATTGCGCCGATTTGCTCTCCAGACCAGGTCTCTTTGATTTGCCCTAATCCCGACGAAACCAGGTCTAATGCCTCAGTCCACTCGATCTCCTGATAATTCTCGCCCCGTCGAACAAGTGGCATGGTTAACCGATCATTACAATTAACGCTCTCATAACTATACCGGTCGCGATCCGAAAGCCAGCACTCATTTACCGCTTCGTTGTCTCGCGGCAATACTCGCTTGACCACACCCCTAATTTCCTGAATTTCAAGGTTTGAACCTAAACAGTCGTGGGGGCTAATACCTTTGTGTCCATTCAATTCCCAGGTCCGTGCTGTAAACCGATAGGGCTTGGAGGTCAGTGCGCCAACTGGACACAAGTCAATCACATTACCGGAGACCTCACTATCCATCGATGTGCCAAGGAAGGTCGAGATCTTCATATCTTCCCCACGTCTGATTGCGCCCAGTTCCATCACTCCAGCTACCTCTTCGCCAAATCTTACGCAACGAGTGCAATGAATGCAGCGCGTCATTTCAGTGGTTATCAGAGGCCCAAGATCGAGATTGTCGACAGACCTTTTAACCTCTTCGAATACTGAACTACTACCGCCGAACCCCATTGCCTGATCTTGAAGTGGGCATTCCCCCCCTTGGTCACATATCGGGCAGTCCAAAGGATGGTTAATCAGGAGAAACTCCATGATGTCCTCTTGTGCCTGTTTCGCGATGTCAGACAAGGTCTGTACAACCATGCCATCGGTTACTGGGGTGGCACAGGCCGGGAGTGGCTTTGGCGCTTTTTCGACCTCGACGAGACACATTCTGCAGTTTGCAGCGACAGAGAGCTTTTCGTGATAGCAGAATCGTGGAATATAAATCCCCGCACTGTCGGCCACTTCGATAATGGTTGAACCTGGCTCTGCTTCGAACTGTTGTCCGTTGATCTCAACTTTAAGCATGATGAAAATAGCCCGTCATTATGCTGCAACTTGAGACGAAATCTTCGCCTCGAACTCTCCACGAAAATGTTTGAGAAAACTCTGGACGGGCCAAGCTGCCGCATCTCCTAAAGCACATATAGTCCGGCCTTCAATCTTGTCAGCAACATTAACCAACTTGTCCAAATCACTGGCTGAGCCGACACCGGTTCGTATACGATAGATCAATCGATATAACCAGCCAGTACCTTCTCGACAGGGCGTACATTGTCCACAGGATTCGCGAAAATAAAAAAGTGCAATACGCTCCAGCACCTCGACCATACAAGTTGTGTTATCCATCACAATGACCCCACCGGAACCAATCATCGATCCTGCCTGCTGGAGCTGATCGAAGCCCATCTCACAAGATAGAATCGCCTCTGCTGGCATTACTGGCATAGAAGATCCTCCAGGGATAACAGCTTTTAGAGAA
>Ga0208406_1000861_pt1 | contig 11948 bp, 12 predicted proteins | sample ETNtaG_15_FD_185769 | JGI IMG/M metagenome (GOLD analysis project Ga0208406, IMG submission 185769) | Marine microbial and viral communities from oxygen minimum zone, Eastern Pacific Ocean - ETNP201302PF89A (SPAdes) (version 2) | ecosystem: Environmental > Aquatic > Marine > Oceanic ...
CCTAAGAATCTGGCTATGGCAATGATTGTTGAAGCGGCAGAACTGGTAGAAGAGTTTCAATGGCTAACTGAAGAGGAGAGTCAGAAGCTGGATGGGCAGAAGCGTCAGGCGGTCTCTGATGAGCTTGCAGATGTTTTAATCTATCTCATCCACCTCGCTGACAGCCTGGAAATTGACCTTCTTCAGGCGGCCCATGAGAAGACTGAGCGCAACAAAGAGAAATATCCGGCAACCACGCCCTCTTTGGATCTGTGAGGCGAGTATTTGTGGCGGGGACACTGGCTGAAGCCCATCTGATGCTTCAGTTGCTAGGAGAGAGTGGAATACGAGGAAAAATTCTCAATCAGTATTCACAAGGTGGTGTAGGGGATCTTGCCGCCACAGAGGTCTCGCCCGAGGTCTGGGTCGCCCGAGGTCTGGGTCTATCGAGATGACGATGAAACACTCGCCCGTAAGGTCATCAAATCCTATCACCGTGTGGATCTTGAGAAGGTCAGAGTGTGCAAAAGCTGTGGTGAGTCCAATCCAACTACTTTTGAGCTATGCTGGCAGTGTAGCGGTGCGCTCGAGGAGTAATTGCTCTGCTCTCTAGTGGTGGTTGATAAGCGCGATCACTGGTGTTGCAGGAGAACGCTCGGCCACAGGAAATCGTTAACAGGTCAATGTTTTCCGGATCAGGAGTGGTGAAAAATCCGGTATTTTCACTACAAATGGTATAATCCCATTCAAAATTAGTGTCAGGCTAGGCAGAACACCCTCTTCTGACCTGGAAATCACAGTACAGTTAGGAGACCCGAATATGAGTGAGAGTGATTCAAACAGTATTTCCAACCCCAGTATTTGGTGGCGGCTACTCTTTATACTGATCTACTTCAGTGTGGTGTTTTACGCCGTAAAAGTAGTAATCACATTGGTTGTTGTTTTTCAGTTTCTTCACCAGGCGATTAAAGGCGAACCCAATGAGCGTATCCTCAGCTTTACCTCACAACTCAATGGGTTTAACTATCATGCCCTGCAATATATTACCTTCAATATAGATGAGAGGCCCTTCCCCTTTACAGACTGGCCGGATGCCGAGAGTGTAACCATGAATGAAAGGGGTAATCATGAACCCCCAGTGCCCTATCGTCATTTTTAACACAGGACATGTCTCAAAAGCGCTATTCACCGGCTGAAATCGAAGCCGAAGCACAGTCATACTGGGAAACAGATAACTCCTTCCGGGCCTTAGAGGATGACCCAAGGGAGAAGTACTACTGCCTGTCGATGTTTCCCTATCCATCAGGTGCGCTCCATATGGGGCATGTACGAAACTACACCATCGGTGATGTTGTCAGTCGGTACCAGAGAATGTGTGGCAAGAATGTGCTTCAGCCCATGGGTTGGGATGCTTTTGGGCTTCCAGCTGAAAATGCGGCCATCCAGAACAAGGTTCCCCCTGCAAGCTGGACCTACGACAATATCGACTACATGCGCAACCAGTTGAAGCGGCTTGGGTACGCTTACGATTGGGAAAGGGAGCTGTCGACCTGTCGACCAGAGTACTATCGCTGGGAGCAGTGGTTCTTTACCCGATTGTTTAAGCAGGGGCTGGCATACAAGAAGAAAGCGGTGGTTAATTGGGATCCGGTCGACCAGACGGTATTGGCAAATGAGCAGGTGATTGAGGGCCGAGGTTGGCGTTCCGGGGCTTTGGTTGAGCGTCGGGAAATTCCACAATGGTTTATACGAATTACCCAGTACGCTGAAGAACTGCTGGATGAGATCGACCAGCTGGAAGGGTGGCCTGATGCGGTTCGTACAATGCAGCGAAACTGGATTGGTCGTTCACGGGGTGTTGAGGTTATCTTTACTGTTGAGGGCAGTGATGAGTTAATGCCCGTCTTCACTACCCGGCCAGACACATTAATGGGTGTGACCTATATGGCCGTTGCCGCAGAGCACCCTCTGGCGATCGATGCAGCGGCAAATGATTCGGATCTCCAGGCATTTATTGATGATTGTCGCCAGACAAGCACCTCTGAGGCTGATTTGGAAACGATGGAAAAGAGAGGGATGTCATTGGGCATCAATGTCATTCACCCCCTGACTGGAGAGAGGATTCCGGTCTGGGTCGCCAATTTTGTGCTCATGGGTTGGGTTATGGCACGGGAGCAGTGATGGCTGTGCCGGCGCATGATCAGCGTGACTGGGAGTTTGCTCATGCTCATGGGCTTGATATCAAACCCGTAATTTTCCCCTCTGAAGGGGGTGATCTGGACATCTCAGCCGGGGCATTCACCCAACAGGGTACTCTGGGTAATTCCGGGGACTTTGATCGGCTCACATCCTCTGAGGCCTTCGATGCTATTGCCCATCAACTGGAGAGAAGGGGAAGTGGGCGTCATCGGGTCAACTACCGGCTTCGGGACTGGGGTGTCTCCCGCCAGCGCTATTGGGGATGTCCTATTCCGATCATCAATTGCCCTGACTGTGGGGCTGTTCCGGTCCCGGATGAGGAACTGCCGGTTGTTCTGCCTGAAGAGGTGACGGTCGAGGGGACAGGCTCTCCTCTCAAGAAGGAGTCCTCATTCTTTGAGGTGGATTGCCCGGCATGTGGCCATCGGGCAGAACGGGAAACCGACACCTTTGATACCTTCTTTGAGTCGTCCTGGTATTTTGCACGTTTTGCCTGTGCCGACAATAAAGAGTCCATGCTTGACCAGCGGGCTGACTATTGGTTGCCAGTCGATCAGTATATTGGAGGAATTGAGCATGCTGTTCTTCATCTTCTCTACTCTCGTTTTTTCCAGAAACTGATGCGTGATGCCGGACTGGTTGAGGCCGGGGAGCCGTTTATTAACCTGCTCACTCAGGGGATGGTGCTGAAGGATGGTGCCAAGACAAGTCCAAAGGCAACACGGTGGATCCCCAGGAGATGATCGATCGTTATGGGGCCGATACGGTCCGACTCTTTGTAATGTTTGCCGCCCCGCCTGAACACTCTCTCGAATGGAATGATGATGCTGTTGCCGGAGCACACCGTTTTTTGAAACGGCTATGGAATCTTCTCTCCGGGCAGAAGTTGCAGTTGGTTGCTGATCTTGAAGCCGATGCCGGGGATGATCATGAAGCCACTGCGATGCGTACACAACTTCATGAGATGATCGAAAAAGTAAATCGTGACTATCATCGGTTTCAGTTTAATACGGTAATAGCCGCATGTATGGAGTTGGTTAACCACCTCGATCGATTCGACACCGAAAATGGAAATAAGGCATTTCGACAACAGGTAATGGCCGAATCGATTGGGGTCCTTCTAAGGGTTCTGGCCCCGATAGTGCCTCACATCACCCACCACCTCTGGCAGACATCAGGCGGTGAGGGGGAGATTATTGATGCCATCTGGCCAGTAGCGGATCCTGCAGCCCTGGTTCGAAATACAATCAACCTTGTGGTACAGGTTAATGGTAAATTGCGTGCACAGGTTGAAGTCGATGCGGATGCCGATCGAGAGGAAATTGAACAAATTGCACTTAATGATGAGCGGGTGACCCGTCATGTGGGGGAGAGCGAGATCAAACGATTGATCATCGTTCCTGGTAAGCTTGTTAACATCGTCCTGTGAGGTGTTTCGATTGATTTTACTGCACATTGGACAAGAGGGATTGTTTCACCTCTTGGGGATAAAAAATGTAGTGACATCTGTCGCAGTGGATGATGCAATAGCACTTGGAGATTTACACCTATCCTGGAGCAGGTACTGGTGATTCGGTTTTTGACCACTTTTCTTTCACTCGTTGCGGTTGTCGCTATTTTGTCCGGCTGCGGTTTTCATCTGCGTGGCCAGAGTGAAGAAGCCAGCCCTCTGCCTGCTTACTATTTGGATGTGAGTGATCGGACTTTCGGGAGTGAGCTAAAGCGTCAGTTGATTCAGGCCGGGGGGGGAACGGCATCTGATCGTGAGGGCTCTTCAGTTATTGAAATTACGGACGTTGCAACTACCAGGGTGACGACCACAGTGGATGCAGAAGGCAGAACAACAGGGATCCGACTGAGGATGGAACTTACTTTCAGGTTATTGAGTGAGAAGGGGTTGGTGTTGGTTGACCACCAGACACTTCATGCACAAGATGACTTAAGTTATGACCACACAATCATACTGCAGATGCAGGCCAAAGAGATGGAACTTACTTTCAGGTTATTGAGTGAGAAGGGGTTGGTGTTGGTTGACCACCAGACACTTCATGCACAAGACGACTTAAGTTATGACCACACAATCATACTGCAGATGCAGGCCAAAGAGGGGGAGCTGAAAAAAAGCTTACACCAGAAACTGGCGAAACAACTCTTGGAAAAACTCTTGCAGGAGCAGGCAAATCCTGACAAGGCCTCCTTACTTTCAACCACTACCCGCAGCGTCGCCTAAGACACTGACACTCTATCTAGGTGAAGATAAACAGCGCGGCACTACCCGGCCATCTGGAACAAACAGTTAAACCACTCTATCTCCTCTTTGGCGGAGAGCCGCTTCTGGTTGAAGAGAGCGCCGATCTATTGAGAACAGTTTTTCGCCAACAGGGCTTTGAGGAGAGGGTTCGTTTTTCAGTGACGGATGCACGTTCTTTTGATTGGGGTGCGCTCAGTCAGGCAACTGCAGCACTCTCTCTTTTTTCAACCCAGCGTTTGATAGAACTGCGCCTGCCGGGAGGGCGGCCTGGCGATGCCGGGGCAAAGGCGCTGATTGAATTCTCATCCCATCCCCAGCAAGACACGGTGATGGTGGTGATTGCAGGAGCGCTTGATCGTCGTATTCAGAATACCAAGTGGTTTAAACAAGTAGAGAGTGCGGGGGTGATAGTCGAGCATCGGGAGATCAGGCCGGGTGAACTTCCCGGTTGGATTACAGCTCGTTTAAGAGAGAAGGGGATTGCTTTTGAGCGTGAGGTTCCAGGGCGTCTGGCTTTTTTTGTTGAAGGCAATCTGCTCGCCGCCGCTCAGGAGATTGATAAGCTCTCTCTACTCTTTCCCAGCCGGAAACTCACACTGGAGATGGTTGAAGAGACCATCTCTGATAATGCCAGATTCACCACATGGGGACTTGTGGATGCCTGTGTTGCCGGCAATACTGCAAGAGCTTTGCGAATTCTTTATGGACTAAAACGGGAAGGGATCGCACCCGTCATGGTGCTGTGGTCAATCGTCCAAGAGGTGCGTCGACTGACGAGAATAGCGGAAGGCCTCTCTCTGGGTATAAAAAAAAGTGATCTTTTCAGGAGTGAAGGTGTCTGGTCAGCACGGCAGGGGATGATAAATGCGGCACTCCAGAGAATGTCCCAAGAGGGCTGGAAAAATCTGTTGCACACGGTTGCGGTCGCTGATCGAGTGCTCAAGGGTCGTGAGTCAGGTACACTCGGAGGTGATTTCTGGTTGGAGCTTGAAAGAGTTGTAGAACAGATGACAGCTGATAATAGGCATAACAAGGCAATAGTATGAATAAGGCGAGAGAAAACAACAGTGACATCACCTCCTATATTGAGCGACTTGGAAAGTCTGCGAAAGGGGCTTTCAGAGTATTAAGCCGTACTGAGAGTGGAATAAAAAACCGTGCTCTGGGTGCAATTGCTGACAGCATTGATCAATCTCGTTCTTTGATCTCTGAAGCAAACCAGAAAGACCTCGAACAGGGCAGGGAGAAAGGGTTGAATTCAGCCCTGCTTGATCGGCTGGCATTGACTGACGATCGGATTGACGCCATGGCTGAAGGGCTGCATCAGATCATGATGCTTCCGGATCCTGTTGGTGAAATAACGGATCTTCGCTTCCAGCCATCAGGAATTCAGGTTGGCCAGATGAGAGTGCCGCTCGGAGTGATTGGTATTATTTATGAATCACGTCCTAATGTCACCGTTGACGCCGCTGCTCTTTGTCTCAAATCAGGTAATGCCACCATCTTAAGGGGTGGGACTGAGGCAATTAATTCCAATCAGGCCATTGTGGCCTGTATTACAGCAGGGCTTGAGTCGGCGGGCCTTCCTGCCGACGCTGTTCAGTTTGTTGATACTACAGACAGAGAGGCTGTAGGCGCACTGCTGGGTCTTGAACACTATATTGATGTCATCATCCCTCGAGGTGGAAAAGGGTTGATCGAACGGGTCAGTCAAGATGCACGAATACCAGTGATCAAGCACCTTGATGGTATCTGTCATGTCTATATTGATGACTATGCAGATATCGACAAGGGGGTGCGCGTGGCGTTTAATGCCAAGACCCGTCGTTATGGCATCTGCGGGGCGATGGAGACGCTTTTGATCCACAGGGGTGTGGCCGCCGAGACGCTTTCAAAACTGGTGCCGTTATTGGTTGAGGCAGGAGTTGAAATACGTGGGTGCGAACAGGTGGTGGCACTGGCGGCAGAAGCTCGTCCCGCGACCAAAGAGGACTGGGGGACAGAATATCTGGCACCACTGCTCTCGATCAGAGTTGTTGATGATCTGGATGCCGCAATGGCACACATCGCTCACTATGGATCAGGTCATACTGATTCAATCGTTACACAACACCTGGGGAGGGCAAAGCGTTTTATTACTGAAGTCGACTCTTCTTCGGTAATGGTCAATACATCAACTCAGTTTGCTGATGGCTTTGAATATGGGTTGGGAGCTGAAATTGGTATCAGTACAAACAAACTCCATGTTCGTGGGCCGGTGGGGCTCAAAGGACTCACTACCCAAAAGTATATTGTCATTGGTGATGGCCACATCCGTCCGTGAGGATGGAAAAGCAGAAATCGAGAAAAGTAGGGCTTTTTGGGGGCACCTTTGACCCTATCCATTTGGGCCACTTGTTGACCGTTAACCATGTGCGCCAGAGAGTGGGACTCGACAGTGTTCATCTTGTTCCAGCAGCACGCCCTGTTCACCGTTCCCAGCCTGTCGCTTCTGAGCAGCATCGAATGGAGATGGTCCGTCTGGCTGTGGATGATTTCCCGGGACTGGTGGCAGATGATCGAGAACTGCGGCGCCAGGGAAAATCTTATTCAATTGATACCATTTGCTCATTAAGGCTGGATTATCCTGATGTCAGGTTTGCGCTGATTGTTGGAATGGACCAGGCGCTCGCCTTTGACTCCTGGCACCGGTGGGAGGAGATCCTGGATCAGGTTGATTTAATCGTAATGCAGCGTCCCGATACCCTGGCACCTGAGTCGAAACCTGGCTGGTGGCAGGAGAGAGAGGCAGATGATCTCTCCATGCCCAGGAGGGCCGCCAAAGTAATAATCATTGTTCCGGTTCCCCAGCTTTGGATTTCAGGAACCGCTTTGCGTCGGGCAATAAGCCGTGGAGATAATCTGAGCCACCAACTCACTCCCGGAGTTTTAAATTATATTAATCAGTTCAATCTTTACAGATCCAATCAGATGGAGCATTTATGACAGAGACGAAGTCCAGAGTTGATCTGGTCAAAAAGACGCTCGATGAAGCAAAAGCAAAAGAGATCCAGGTACTTGATGTTTGTCAGCTGACTGATATGACGGATTATATGGTGATAGCCAGTGGTACCTCAGATCGTCATGTACGTTCACTTGGGGATCGGGTCCTTGAGGCTTTCAGAGAGATTGACGAACGCCCCATTGGGGTTGAAGGTGAAAGTGAGGGTGAGTGGGTACTGCTTGATTTTGGTGATCTTATTGTCCATTTGATGCATCCTCAGACACGTCAATTCTATGATCTCGAAAGTCTTTGGGATAGCGACCTGAGGAAACAGGTTGAAGCAGGAAGGGACTCAGAATCAGCTTAGGGCAAGAGACAAGGGTGCCACTACGGAACTTTACCATTAATATGATATTACCAAGCCCAGAGGGGTGCAGCGGCTCATGGGTTGCCTCACCCACCCGGTTGCCAGATGAGAGTGGATTAACAGCGAAATGCGTATCCAGTTAACGGCTGTTGGCACCAAAATGCCTGCCTGGATCAATGCAGGAGTTAAAGAGTATCTAAAACGAATGCCGCCCCATTGCCGGGTAGAGTTGAAGGAGGTTGCCGCCGGATATCGCGGCCATGGAAATGGAGATATTAAGAGAGTTATAAAAGCTGAAGGAGAACGGTTGCTTGCCGCTGTCCCCCCCCGATTTCGGATTATCGCTTTGGAGCGGAGAGGGAAGGCTCTTCCAACTGAAGATTGGGCAGTCAACCTTGAGCGCTGGTTTCAGGATGGAGATGAGATTGCCATATTGGTCGGTGGCCCAGAGGGGCTATCGTCAGAAGTGATTGTCCGCTCTGATGAGTTATGGTCACTCTCTGCTTTGACCATGGCGCACCCCATCGTCAGGGTGGTGGTGGCAGAACAGCTCTATCGAGCATTTAGCATCGTAGACGGCAAGCCCTATCATCGGGGAAGCCAGCCATGAATGGGAGGTTAAGAACACTTTGCCTGATTGGATCCAATGAACTCACAGCACCCACAATTTATCCTCGCCTCATCCTCTCCCAGGCGTAAAGAACTACTTGGCCAGCTCGGCTATCGATTCATAATCAGGGTGGCTTCTATTGATGAACAACCCCTAAGGGATGAAAGGGCAGAAGAGTACGTTCTTCGTCTTGCATCAGGGAAGGCAGGGGCAGTGGTTCAACAGAGTGTTGAAGAGTCCTGTTCACTCCCAGTCCTCGGAGCGGATACAACCGTTGTCATTGATGGCGAGATTCTCGGCAAGCCTGAAAGCAGGGCAGCTGCGATTGATATGCTTACCCGACTCTCGGGTCGTACACATGAAGTATTAACCGGTATTGCCCTGGCAGCGGATGATGAGGTGATGACAGCAATCAGCAGAAGTCTGGTAACCTTTATGCCATTATCATCCACTATTATTGATCAATACTGGAAAAGTGGGGAGTCAATGGGGAAGGCAGGGGGATATGCCATCCAGGGGCTTGCCGGCGGCTGGGTTTCTGATCTCAAAGGGAGTTATAGTGGGGTTGTGGGATTGCCGTTGTATGAAACCGGGCAACTGCTGCAGAGCAAAGGAATAGATTGGTTGTGAATGAAGAGATACTGATCAACATAACCCCCCAGGAAACCCGGGTAGCGGTGGTTGAAAATGGGATGTTGCAGGAAGTGCATATAGAGCGCAATCGAGCCCGTGGGATAGTCGGCAATATCTATAAGGGGCGTGTCGTCAGAGTATTGCCTGGCATGCAGGCTGCGTTTATTGAGGTCGGCCTTGAGCGTACTGCATTCCTCCATGCGGCTGATGTTATTCGTCCGGAGATGCTGGAATCGAACGGCAATACCAATGGCAATGGTAAAAATGGAGCTCGGCAGGATCTGCCTATCCATGGGCTTCTCCATGATGGAGAGGAGATTATGGTACAGGTGGTCAAGGATGCCCTTGGAACCAAAGGCGCTCGACTGACAACCCAGATAGCGATACCCGCCCGTCACCTGGTTTTTCTTCCCTATTCATGTCATATCGGCATCTCTCAAAGAATTCAGGATGAGGCCGTGCGGACAGAACTGCGCGAAACAGTTGAACGCCTTCGGGGAGATCCTGGTTCAGGGGGTTACATAATCAGAACAGCTGCAGAACAGGCGAGTGAAGAGGAGCTCGCAGCTGACATTGTATTTCTCAAAAGAGTTTGGAAACGTGTGCAAGAGCGCTCCGAGAAATCTACCGGCAGTTGTATTCTCCATGAGGATATTCCACTTGCCCTTCGGGTATTGCGTGATCTTGTCGATGAGAGGATTGAGAAGATAAGGATTGATTCACATGAGACCTTTGAAAAGGCAAGTGAGTTTGTTCGAGATTTGATTCCAGAAGTCAGTGATCGAATCGAGTGGTATCCAGGTGAGAGGCCCATCTTTGACCTCTACTCAGTTGAGGATGAGATCCAGAAGGCAATCAATAAAGAGATCCTCCTAAAGTCCGGGGGTCATCTGGTAATTGATCAGACGGAAGCCCTGACGACTGTAGATGTGAATACAGGTGGCTTTGTAGGCAGACAAAACCTTGAAGAGACATTATTTAAAACCAATCTGGAAGCCGCCCAGTCGATTGCACGACAGCTTCGTCTGCGTAATATTGGTGGCATTATCATTATCGATTTCATCGATATGGAAGACCCTGAACACTGCCGACAGGTGATGCGGACCCTGGAGAAGGCGATGGCTCATGATCGGGTAAAGGTTTTTATTCATGAGATGTCTTCACTGGGTTTGGTAGAGGTAACACGAAAGCGTACCAGTGAGAGTCTTGAACGCCAGCTCACCCAAACCTGCACCCTGTGCAGTGGTCGCGGGGTGATCAAAACGGCCGAAACGGTCTGTTATGAGATCTTTCGTGAGATTCTTCGTGAATCACGTCAGTTTGAAGCCAATGGGTTTACCGTTGTTGCTTCCGAATCGGTGATTGATCTGCTGCTGGATGAAGAGTCTACTGGCCTGGCTGATCTTCAGGAATTTATCAGCACCCCGATCAACCTCCATGTGGAGTCAGGCTATCCACAAGAAACCTTTGATGTGGTGCCCATCTGAAATCTTCCACCCTGCATTTTGGAAATAAACGGCGTCTGAGTGGTTGGCGGCTCTTCTTCTGGCTCTTGGGCGGGACATTTCTCTTGCTGCTGGTATTGACTGCTCTCCTGGTTAATATTGTTGCAACGCGTGAAAATGTAGAGAACTATCTGGGTGAGGTAACGGGCTACCCGGTTCAGATCGATCGGATCAACCTGGAGTGGAGCACCCTCTCTCCTCTTCTGGTTATTGAGGGCTTCGAAATGCAGCCTTCTGATTCTGGCCCGGTCGAAGTCCAGCCACCTCTTCTGGCACTACCCCAGCTTCAACTCAGGGTCGATCTGACGGATCTGTTGGCAAGGGGTGAGCTTAAGTTGAAGTCGATTGTTCTGGAGAGCCCCCGGTTAAGCGCAACCCATGAAGAGGATGGCAGGATCACTTTTGCCGGGTTTTCAGCGGTTGCCCCGGGGGATTCAGTTCCAGCACCCATTGGTCTGTTGGTCAGCCTGCTTACCCAGGTAGAGAAACTTGAAATCCATGAGGGGGAATTGATCTGGAGTGAAAGACGAGGGGCTGTAAATGACATGCGGATTAGCGGCATTGAGTTTCTGGCAATCCGGAGCAGGGATGGGTTCGATATTCAACTCCAGGGCCAGTCACCCGATATGCTGCAATCGGATATCAAAATTTCAGGAAGACTCCAACTCCCCTCTTCAGGGGAGAGGGTGAGTGGAGAGGTCGAACTGATTACACAAAATATCGAGATTGAACGAATTCAGACACTTCTTCATGGCTGGGGTGGCCTCGTCCCGATGATGCGGGGGGAGGCCAATCTACAGCTAAAGATCGAACTGCAGCAGGGTTCACCACTCCAGATAGAGGGGTATATGGATCTTGAAGAGGTGGGGCTCTCCTCTTCAACTGAGGAGGGTGGGGCACTGATTGATCGATTTACCAGTTATTTCTCCTTCCGCTCGGAGGAAGAGGGCTGGCAGATGAGGCTACAGCCCGAGACCGCCCAACTTGATCAGAAAGAGTGGGCATTAGGGGATTTCGAGCTTAGACAGAAGAGGGAGGAGATACGAATTTTGGTGGCCAGTCTTGGAATTGGGGGTCTGAGTGCGAAGCTGGGGTCACTGGGAAAAGGAGAAGGAGGCCTCTTTGGACAGTTAACCAAGCGCTCTCACTCAGGAAGGGTGGAAGATCTTGAGATAATCCTCCCTCAGGGTTGGAAGATGAGCGAAGATATAGAGGTCAGGGGCTCGGTGGTTGACCTTGGGCAAACAGGGGATGAAAAGATTCCCGGGTTCACAAATATTTCGGGCCGATTCTCTGCCGGCGCCTCTAGTGGTCGATTTGAATTCAAGTCAGGTCTTTCATCAATCCAGCTTACCGGCGGGGATAGCCCTCCTGTTGCAATCAACCGTCTGGAGGGAAATCTCAACTGGGATCTCCAGAGT
>Ga0208406_1000869_pt1 | contig 11888 bp, 10 predicted proteins | sample ETNtaG_15_FD_185769 | JGI IMG/M metagenome (GOLD analysis project Ga0208406, IMG submission 185769) | Marine microbial and viral communities from oxygen minimum zone, Eastern Pacific Ocean - ETNP201302PF89A (SPAdes) (version 2) | ecosystem: Environmental > Aquatic > Marine > Oceanic ...
AATTAACATCTGGTCTTTCCATCACACCATTCCTGGTGCCTCATCGGGATGAATATTCAGAAACTGTGGGATACAAAATTGATGGACCTGAAAAAACATTGATTTTCATTCCAGACATTGATAAATGGTCAAAGTGGAAAAAAGATATTCGAGATGAAGTGATAAATGTGGACTATGCTTTATTGGATGGTTCTTTCTATGCCAATGGCGAAATTCCCAACCGGGATATGAGTGCGATACCCCATCCATTTGTAACAGAAACGATGGATCTTTTCAATTCAACTTCTACTACAGATAAAAGCAAAATTTATTTCATTCACCTGAACCATACCAATCCGGCTCTGAAGGAAAATTCAGATGCTTTCAAAGAAGTAAATGAGCAAGGTTACCATATCACTTATGAAGGACAAAATTTCGAACTATGAGTAAACGTATTTTTATATCGGGGGCCAGCAGCGGCATTGGTGAACATTTAGCATATGCTTATGCTAAACGAGGTGCTAATATTGGACTTGCCGCCCGAAGAACAGAACTTTTAGAGAAAATAGCGGCATCGTGCCGAGATTTTGGAGGGAAAGCTCATATATATCAGGTTGACGCAAAAGAACGCCTAGCAACCAAGGAAGCAGCTGATGATTTTATGCAAAAGGTAGGCGGGATTGATATGGTTATCGCCAATGCCGGTATCGGCGGACATGATGATCTTATGAGCGGTGACTCATCTGCAATCAATAATATTATTGAAACAAATGTTTTGGGTGTAACCAACACGCTTATTCCCTTCATACCAATCATGAAGGAACAAAAAAGCGGCGTCCTTGTGAATGTTAGTTCAGTCGCTTCATTTCTGCGCATTGCTTACCATGGCGGTTATGCCGGTGCCAAAGTGAATATCCGCCTCATGGCCGATAGCTGGCGGCTCACCCTCACAAAATATAATATACAAGTCACAACCATCTGTCCCGGGTTTATTAAAACGCCCATGACAGCGGAATTAAAGGGGATGCCTTTTCTCCTGCCGGTTGATACTGCCGTGGAAAAAATTGTTAGCGCTATTGATAGGGGCAAGAAAACATTTGTTTTTCCCTGGCAGATGAAAATGATGATTCCCCTGTTGCGGGTCATGCCCGATAGACTGCTGCGGATGTTTGGTAGTAATTAGTTTTATTTACTAAAGTAAGTCGTTTTTATTTGGACAACTTGTTCCAGCGAGCCTGCTTCCATGCCGTACATAAACTCGTACTGCGGCAAGCACTCATCAGGAGTCAATACACAGAGATCATTGTTATAGGTCATATCCAGATTTGTCGCTGAAACACTATATGAAAATGTCTTTGAATAATTTGGATAGTGCAATGTTATTACATCATTGTCAGCATTCCATGTACCAGATGTTTCTTCAGTATCACCAGTGATTGTGATAATGATTTGCTCAAAGGTTTTATCATCATTGATATTCATACTGAATTCATAATTTTCAAACATCCAATCTAGATTTCCAAGTTGTAAAGCGGTGCCAGAAATAACCTCTGATTGTACCAGAGATAATGTGCCAACAACCATGACACTATCGTCGACTGAATCGTGGTATAAGGCGCCACCTGTTAAAGAAACAGTTTGACCCTCCACACTGAATTCCAGTTCTCCCTCATATGTATCTGAAGCATTTGCAGATGTTTTGAATAATTGACTAAATGAACCAAAATCTCCATAATCATAAATGTTTAAAATGTAGTTATTGCCTTCAGATGTAATACCAAAAACTTTTTGAGCTACAGTTATCTGTGTTAGACCATGAGAGGAGTACATATATATATATTGTAATGTCGCCTCTTCTGCACCATCCAGTGTTATCAAGCCTGTTCCTGCAATATATGGATTGGTTACAGTTTGTGTAGTTATTGAAGTGATATAATAAGAATTATTTTGTTTGTATCCTGTCCAATTACCAATGAGATCTTTGGCATAAGAATCGCCATCATCCTTCGCACAACTGATCAGGAATAATAAAATAAATAATAATGTAAGCTTTTTCATGGCATCAGTTTATGACTGGTAAAGGTTTTCCAAAACATCTTTATAGCGTTTTGTTACCACTTTTCTGCGGACTTTCATGGTGGGTGTTAATTCATCCTTATCCTGGTCAAAGTCTTCTTCAAGAATATGAAATTTTTTGATGCTTTCGTAACTAGGTAGGTAATTCCCTGTTCAATCTGGAAATTTCATGGTGTAATAAATCAATCACTTCACTTTTTGTCGTTAAATCCGCCAAATCCTGGTATAAAATTTTTCTATCCCGGGCAAATTTGGCTATTTCATCTTCATCCAATGTAACCAGCGCTGACAAATAAGGTTTCTTATCACCATACACCATTGCCTGGCTCACATATGGACTGGTTTTTAACAAATTCTCAATATTTTGCGGAGCCACATTTTTCCCGCCTGCTGTAATTATTATATCCTTTTTTCGATCGGTAATAAATAAATATCCATCTTCATCAATATGTCCTACATCGCCTGTATGCAGCCAAACAATGCCATGTTCATCTTTTACTAATAATTCAGCAGTTGCTTCTTTATTATGATAATATCCTGCAATGTTCTGTGGGCCGCGACAGCAAATTTCTCCATCTTCTGAAATGCGAACTTCTGTATCAGGATAAATCTGGCCTACTGACCCAATTTTTACATTTCCTAATCTGTTCGATGATATAATTCCTGTTGTTTCTGTCATACCGTACACTTCGTATATAACCAAGCCAATCCAGTGAAAAAAATGAATTATATTCGGTGAAATTGGTGCAGCACCTGAAATCATAAAACGGATATTGCCGCCAAAAATATCATGAATCTTTTGGAAAATTAGAAAATGAGCCAGAGAATGCTTTATTTTCAAAAATAATGGAATTGACTGACCCTTATCTTTTTTTTCTACATAAATTCGCCCAACATTTATAGCCCATTTATAGATTGTTTTTTGAATCCAAGTGGCATCTTTTACACCTGTAGAAATTCTTGCATAGAATTTTTCGAATACTCTAGGAGTTCCAAACATTACGGTAGGACCGGACTGGCGAAGATTTGCCGGCATATCTTCTAAACTTTCAGCAAAAACTGTAGCATAACCAGTATACAATTTTACGAAATGACCTAAATCCCTTTCTGCAATATGAGCCAGGGGTAAATAGGTAAGACTCATATCTTCGCGACTGATATCAAACAATGATTGCAGATGTTTTATAACACTGATAACATTGTAGCTGTTGATCATCCCTGCTTTGGGGTGTCCTGTTGTACCGGATGTATAAATAAAACTAATAAGGTCTTTTGGATCGCCAGCGTTAACTCTGTCAAAGAATTGATCAGAATTATTATTTCCAAAAATTTCTCCTCTCTTTTTAAAATCATCCAATCTCGAAACATTGGGAAAATCAGTAGGAAAATATTTTTCGAAAACAACAACCTGTTTAATATCTGGCAAATCATTCCATATGGATAATATTTTATCCAATTGCTCCTGGTCTTCTACAAAAATAAATTTTGATTCGCTGTGATCAGCAATATAATGAACCTGTTCTTCTGTATTAGAATGATAAACAGGTGCTGTTACCGCACCTATGGACATAATTGCTAAATCCACAGCAACCCATTCAAAACGTGTTTGGCTTAAAATAGATACTTTATCTCCTTTCTGGATCCCTGCATCCAATAAAGCGTTAGCAATTTCTTTTACCCATTGGCCATAATCTCTCCAGGTTATTGAATCCCATACACCTTTTTGTTTTCGCCATGTCGTTATATCATTACCATAATTTTCTACATTATACCAAAATAATTTTGGCACTGTATTGTGGATAGACAAATCAGGAGATGTCATCGACCGCTCCATAATTTTGAGCGACGAACGTATTTACCCTCACCTAAATATTGTTCCCTTACTTTTTCTTCATCTAATAGTTCTTCATACGTTCCGCTTAAGAAAATTTTTCCAGTTGTTAATACATATCCATAATCAGAAATTTTTAGAGCGTGATTCACATTTTGCTCTACCAAAAGAATAGTGACGCCCGATTTATGAAGATCTTTGATAATTTCAAAAATTTCCTTTACCAATTTTGGAGAAAGTCCAAGGGACGGTTCGTCTAAGAGCAACAGTGTTGGATCCAGCATTAATGCACGTCCAATGGCTAGCATTTGCTGTTCACCACCGCTTAATGTTCCGGCACGCTGACTACCTCGTTTGGATAAAATAGGAAAATGATCTGTTACTTTTTTATACCGCTCTGCAAATAATTCCTTATCCTTAATAAGAAATCCACCCATCATTAAATTTTCATGCACAGATAATTCTGGGAAAATGCGGCGATTTTCAGGCACAAGTGAAATTCCCAGTTTGATGATATCCTCCGGGTCTTTTTGATCAATCCTTTCATCGTTAAAATGTATCGTACCATATTCCGGTTCTGTGATTCCGCATATTGTTTTCAGGATAGTTGTTTTACCGGCACCATTGGCACCAAGGATACAAACCAGTTGTCCTCTTTCAACGCTGAGGGAAACACCATGCAGTGCCTTAATCTTTCCATAAAAAGTTTCTACACCAACCAGTTTAAGCATGGGCTTCATCACCCAAAAACACCTTAATCACATCAGGGTGATTTTTCACTTCATCCGGTTTACCCAAGGCTAAAATTTTACCGGAATCCAAAACACATATTTGATCTGATATGCTCATAACTAATTTCATATCATGTTCTACAACCAACACTGTAATTCCCAAAATATCCCTTATTTCAGTGATAATTTTTGCAATTTCAAGAGTCTCCTGGTCGTTCATTCCAGCTGCAGGTTCATCCATCAGAATCAATTTCGGTTTACATATCAATGCGCGAGCAATTTCCACCAGTTTCTGGATGCCATAGGGCTGTCCACTCAAATATTTTTTTTCAAAATTAGCAATTCCCAAAAAATCCATGATTTCTAAAGCGAGTGATTCTTCCCGCTCCCGTTCTTTTTGAGATAACCAGCGATTGATTGTATCCTGAATAGTTAACCTGCGGTGAGCACCTAAAAGAACATTTTCCAGCAATGTCATATAAGGAACATTCTGTAGATTTTGAAATGTCCTAGAATGTAGATTTTGAAATGTCCTAGAAATTCCTTCCTTTACAATTTCATGGGGTTTTATTGATTTTAGATTGATGTTATTATAAATCATTGATCCTTGTTGCGGTTTACAGAATCCATTGATACAATTGAATAATGTGGATTTACCCGAACCATTGGGACCAATCAATGAAAATATTTCACCTTCATTTACTCCAAAGGATACATCATCCAGTGCCCGCACACCGGAAAAATGCATTTGCAGGTTTTTTATTGTAAGTTTGTTCATAAAACAGGAGGCCCCTTGCGGGGCCTCAGTTTATTTTAATAACTAATCACGCCAGTCAGTTATAGCGACCTGTTTACCACCCTGCAACTGGAGTAAAATTACACTTTCGACACCCGCATGATCATTACGGCTGTATGTTATAGGTGGAAATACACCGCTATCCCAGTCATGCAATGTTTCCAAACCTTTCATTAAGCGTTCGCGGGTGGGATATTTCCCTGCTTTCCTCAGCCCTTCCACAAGTACATGAGCCGTTGCAAAACCATAATAATGATAAAGGCCACGCATTTTTTCCGGAACATTGTTCTGTTCACTTAATTGTCTATAAAGTGTTGGGCCGGAATCATCAGAGTTGGGATAGTTTGCCCAATATGCAGCAATGAATCCTTCTCCTGCTTCACCTGCCAACATGCCAACACGAGCATCAACTGTGGGACCCAATCCATAGAATTGTGCTTTATATCCAATCGCTTGTGCTGTTTTCATAATGGTTACCGGTTCGCGAACAATTCCGCCAATAATGACATCTGTACAACCACCTTTCATAAAATTCATTGTTTGTCCGACAAAATCTGTAGCACCGCGTTGAAATGATTCTTTTTGTACAGTGATACCATGATTTCCTTCAGCTTCAGCACACCCTTTTAAAGCATTTTCTCCATAATCATCATCCTGATACGCTATTCCAATTTTTGCATCCGGATTCTTATCTATTATATAATCTATCAATACTCTTGTTTGTAAGTCATAGCCGGCATCTGTATGGAAAATATATTCTGCCGCTTGCCTGGACATATCAGACATGGAGCTTGAATTGGTTGCAGGAGCAATTAAGGGAACTCCACTTTCCTCTAATATGGGTCGAATCGCTTCAGCAGGTGATGTACCGATTACGTTGTAAAGACAAAAAACCTGGTCTTTTTCAATTAACTTTTTAGCCGCAACAACTGCTTTTTGGGGATTATACCCATGATCTTCCACTAACATTTTAATCTGCCTGCCGTGGACACCTCCTTGGGAATTAATATAATCCAAGTACATATTCGTTCCCGCAGGAATAAGGAGACCCAGTTCCTTTATTGGACCGCTTAAATCCTGGATGTTACCGATAAGTATTTCGGTGTCGGAGACACCGGGAGATGTTGATTTATTTTCACAGCCCATCCAAATAAATGCTGTCATTATGATGATTGAAACAATACGCTTCATGATTAACTCCTTGGTTTAATTGAACCGCTTGCGCGGATTGAATGGAAATATTTTCCAGTAAATTCTCATTTTGAGCCACATACCGTATAAACCCAGTGGTTGGAATATAATAAATATCAGCATTATCAAACCGAAAATGAACACTTTGAATGGAAATATTTTCCAGTAAATTCTCATTTTGAGCCACATACCGTATAAACCCAGTGGTTGGAATATAATAAATATCAGCATTATCAAACCGAAAATGAACACTTGAAAATCACCCGCCTCAAGATGAACAAATTGGGACATTCCATCTTCAAATAATGGTATAAACATATTTTCCATTAATACAATAAAAAGTGTCCCAAGCACTGCACCATAAATGGAACCAACTCCACCCACAAGGACCATTACAATAAATAATATTGATAGTAAAATATCGAAATGATCTGTTGATATAAAATGACTGGTATGAGCAAATAATACCCCGGCAAAACCAGCAAACATTCCTGATATAAAAAAGGACATCATTTTATACTTGGCCAAATTGATTCCGGATGCTTGAGCTGCTTGTTCAGAATCTCGGATAGCCATAAATGCACGGCCGAGTTTAGATTTTACAATTCTCCTGGCAATAATAATCGCTAGTATAGCAAACGTATAAATCATAAAATAATTATCCCAATCATTATTTATCGTTATGCCAAAAAATGTAGCTTTGGAAACATGGAGGCCACCTGAACCGCCTGTCCATTCACGAAAGGCAATAATGAGTCGTTTTACTATAAATCCAAATCCCATAGTTGTCAGACCCAGGTACATGCCTTCAATTCGCAAGGCAGGAAATCCAATCACAAAACCAAATAAACCAACAATGATGGGTGTAATTATTAATGATAATTCAAATGGCAATCCTACTTGGTCAACTAAAATAGCAGACGTGTAAGCACCAATGGCTAAAAAAGCTGCATGGCCCAGGGACATCAATCCAGTAAAACCACTTAAAATGTCCAATCCAACGGTTAAAATTATATAGATACCGGCAATGTTTAAAATGTAGAGGTAATATTTATAACTGAACGTGGCGCGTAAAACCACTTAAAATGTCCAATCCAACGGTTAAAATTATATAGATACCGGCAATGTTTAAAATGTAGAGGTAATATTTATAACTGAACGTGGCGCTTTTCAGCAGAAATGGAAAAAGAAAAACGACTATAATCAGTACCGGAATCCATTTCAGGTTTTCGTCATCAAACCGTCCTTTAATCATACTCTTTTCACCTTGGCTATTCCAAATAAACCATCAGGCCGTATCATTAATACAGCAATTAAAACAATCCAAACAATAATATCATTAATTTCCTTTATCCATTCAAAATGGAATGAAAGTGTTCCCATACTAACTGTTTCAATAATGCCAAGGATAATACCACCCACAACAGCTCCGGGGATAGAACCGAAACCACCCAGTATTGCTGCTGGAAATGCTTTCAATCCAAGGTAACTCATAGTTGTATCCAGCAGCGCCATGCGCGGTGCCAGTAAGACACCACTGACTACTCCCACTATCGCGGCGAAAACCCACACCATTCGATATACATTTTTGACCGGAATACCCATGAGTTGGGCAGCTTCCGAATCTTCAGAAGTTGCTTTCGGTGCCAGTAAGACACCACTGACTACTCCCACTATCGCGGCGAAAACCCACACCATTCGATATACATTTTTGACCGGAATACCCATGAGTTGGGCAGCTTCCGAATCTTCAGAAGTTGCTTTCATGGCAATGCCCCAACGGGTTTTATTAAAAAAGAAAAAGAATATTCCCATCAGTATAATGGCAGAAATGATAATGGCTAAATCCAGTACAGAAATAACAATACCTCCAACTTTAATTGTGCTGTCTCCAAAAGGTGAAACGGGAACCAGACTAATGGGACCGGCGATCATGGCTGTAAGTGAACGCAGAATTATGGCCAAACTAATCGTTGCCATAATGATTGAAAATACGGGTTCATCTTTTAAGGGTCGACTTATGATTAAGTCCAGAACAATTCCAAATAATACAGCAAAGATGGTTGAACAGAAAAGTGCAGCCAGAAAAACCCAGCCATTTAATCCGCCCACCATTCCAGTAAATTGAGTGACAAAAAAGAAATTAATGTAGGCACCCACCATCATGATTTCACCCTGGGCAAAGTTCACCACTTCCGTGGCTTTATAAATAAGCGTAAATCCTAATGCTATAAGTGCATATATACAGCCTAAAGCAATTCCGCTTATGGATTCCTGGATCAATCCAGAGAAGAGGTCAGACATAAATGAATTGGTTCATGAATTGAATAGAATATAATCAGAAGGCATCCCTATAAAAAAGAAAAGAGAGAAGATAGAAAATTAAATTCCTCGTTAATTTGGTTCAAATTGAGTTTTTTCATGTTGAACTCCCATAGGTTGAAATGTATATTTTTTTAAGGCCCACATAATCCAGCCTACTGCGACCACAAAAGCTACTGCAGTTGAAATCATCATGGAATACCATACCCATTCAACGGGTCGGTTTTGAATAAATATAAAATACAATGATAAAGGGGATGCCACTAAAAGAACTCGAATCAGGGTAATTACTAACGTGGGCAAACCCAAACCGAAACCCTGTAAAATTCGCCCTGCCGGCATGGCAATCGCAACAAGGGGATACACTAAAGACAAGAGTCGCAAATACGTTACGGCTGTATCCTGGATATATTGAATGTCTGTGAAGATTAAAACCAGTTTTGGGGCAGTCAAATACACAATCGCGGACGTAACCACAGCAATCATAAACGAACGGCTCAACCCATAATAAATAATATGTTTTGCTTTGCCCATCCTGTTTGCACCAAAAAACATACCCACTAACGTTGTTAATCCGTAAGAAATGGACATAATTGGCAAGAAAATGACCATATCAATTCGACCGCCAATTTGATACGCGGCTACAGCGTCTGTGGAAAAATGTACAAGAATACGGTTGAAAATGAGCTGACCGAAGGACATAATGATCATGGACATTGAGGCGGGTAATCCAACTTTTACAATATCTCTAACAATATATTTTGATGGAGAAAAATCCTTCATGCGGAATGTGATATAAGAATGTTCTTTTATAAATAACATATAAATAAAAATGATAAATACAATTAACTGGCTGATAGCCGTGGCCCAGGCCGCTCCCGCAACTCCAAGTTCCAATGTAAAAATAAAAATAGGATCTAATATAATATTAAGTACCGTTCCCAGCGCTGCCACGGTCATGGGAAATTTTGTATCTCCCTCCCCAACTAAAATGGATCTGAAAAAAGCGGAAAACACCATAAACGGCAAACCAATACAAATAATACGTAAATAGGACCAACTAATATGAATCACATCATCTGTGGCTCCAATGCCTCGTAGTATATCTGGCCCCCAAACAAGCCCAATCGTCGTTAAAGCAATGGAAATAATCAATCCCATTATAACAGCATGTTCGGCGCTATTATCGGCATTAACTTTGTCTTTTGCGCCAATAAAACGGGCGATGGATGCTGTCACACCTGATCCAAGACCCATGGTTAAACCGAGGACAAAAAAGAATAACGGCATATTAAAAGCAACTGCAGCAATGGACTTGCCACCCAGCCGACCGATAAATATCATATCAACAATCGTGTATAGCGTCTGGATACCCATACCTGCCATGACTGGTACGGCTAGTTTCCAAAGCCCTTTTTCAGGGTGTTCTAAAAATTCATTTAGACGAGAGGATTTTTGTTCTATAGATGCCACTTGGTATTTTTTAATGGACTACCGTGAATGGCCATAACACAGGAATCAAAAATGTTGCCATGATCCATAATGAAATTGCCAGGGGAAGGCCTACTTTAATATAATCAGAAAATTTATACCCTCCCGGACCGTAAACCATGAGATTAGTTTGATAACCAATGGGTGTAATAAATGATGCCGATGCGGCAAAACATACTGAAAATATGAATGGCTTTGGATCCAATCCTATTTGCATTGCGATAGAAATAGCAATAGGTGTCATAATGATAGCTGTGGCAGCATTGGACACCATTTCAGTAAGAATCATTGTTACCAGGTAAATCAATGATACCATGACTACGGGGCGCAAAGCAGGGTCAAATAGTTCAACAGCTTGATACATTGCTGTTGCCAACCAATCCGCTGTCCCGCTCTTTTGAATAACAATCCCAACTGGGATCAAGGCAGCAATTAAAATAATGACTTGCCAGTTGATCGCTTGATAGGTTTCATTTGGTGAAATAACTCTCAGGACCATAAGCAAAATCAAACCCACCAATGCACCTTTAAGAATAGGAACTAATCCCAGAGCTGCTAAAGTAACAGTGCTTATTATTACAACCAAACTCACCCACCAAAAACGATGTTTCTGCAGTGTCGCTTCAATTTCACCCAAAACAATAAAATTCCCCGATTCTGACAATTCCTTTATTTTTTCCCTGGGACCGTATACCAAAAGTGTATCAAAATACTGGAGCACAACATGAGCTATTTTTCTGCGGAGTATAGCACCTTCTCGTCGAATCGCTAGGATGAAACTGCCGAAGCGGCGGCGAAAATTTATTTCCATAAGACTTTTTCCCGCCAAATCAGATTGGTTCGTTAATACACATTCCACCAGTGTATTATTATCGTGGATCAATTCATCTTGAGTTAATTTTTCATCCGTAAGCATGGTGACCTTTTCCACCTCTTTCATCCGTAAAAAATTTTCTAACGAACCACGTACAAATAATACATCATCAGGGTGAATAATTGTATTTCGAATATTTTTGCTGATCACTTTTCCTTCCCGAATTATATCTAACACGGTAATATCATAATTCTTATTGATCGCCCGTTCAATAAACGTGCGTCCAACCATGGGGGATTCCTGGGTTACTTTCAATTCTGTTAAATAACCGCCCAAATGATAACTCTGAGTTAAACTAGTCGTAACTGTTCGTGAAGGTAAAATTAATGGAACGGCAAAAATGATATATAAAAGTCCAATAATTAAAATGAATATTCCGTAACGGGAAAATTCAAACATGCCCAGGGGTTCTGCTAGTGTTGTATTAACATAAATTGAATTCACCAGCAGGTTTGTTGATGTTCCAACCAGAGTTAGTGTTCCACCAATGATGGCAATATAGCTCAAGGGAATAAGTAGTTTTGACGGACTTAAGTTATATTGTTGTGCCATTCGAATCGTTAAGGGAATGAAGATAGCTACAATTGCAGTATTATT
>Ga0208406_1000877_pt1 | contig 11825 bp, 13 predicted proteins | sample ETNtaG_15_FD_185769 | JGI IMG/M metagenome (GOLD analysis project Ga0208406, IMG submission 185769) | Marine microbial and viral communities from oxygen minimum zone, Eastern Pacific Ocean - ETNP201302PF89A (SPAdes) (version 2) | ecosystem: Environmental > Aquatic > Marine > Oceanic ...
AACGTAGCAGTTGTAGCGGCGATGGACTGAGAATTCTAGGAAACATAATTCCATTAAGACCATTTGATGAAGCACAAAAGTACCCACCCTGAACTTGTCGTATTCTGACAATTCCCATTTTTCTGCTTTACAGATTTGTTCAGCGATTTGGAAACACCATGCAGTAGTTTTTGCATGGTCACGCAACCCATCAATAGCAATTGAGGCTACACGGTAGCGATTTACGTCCTTGAATAGGGTTGATCGTTCGCTTGCACGTTGATTGTCATAGTCGCTTGGAAGTTCCAAGCGGTGCGCAAGTTCTAGCCGCTTTGCCTCAAGGTGCGCCGTATCCATACGGCTATTGTAAGGATAGATAGGAGGCTACGTTGTGATATGCCTATCACCGCAAGTCATAAGTTCTCGCGCTTCCCACAGAACATAACCGTCAGAGCCTCACCGCTCTGCCTACCTATCCTTGTCATCACAGAAATTGGCTTACTAGAAATATCACGGCAATACCAATGAGTACGTTCAACCTACGAACTATGCGATTACTTGCAATCGCAGTGGTTGTTAGATACGACACCAGCAAGACTATATCTTGCCTCGTATGAACAATGGCTTGATTTATCTCTTCCTTCTCGTATGCGTCTAAGCCATCCTGCAACTGATCCCTTTCTCCGGCCTTGACTTGGTTTTGCAACAGACTAGCCGCCGCTGACTCTTTTTTCCCACCAACCCATTCATGCCACTCTTTCAAATCCGTTCTCTGAATAATCATGCGCTTAACCTCTTGCTAGTTTGTTCAGATACTGTTCCCACTTTTTCATCGCCGCTATCTTCTCTTCATCGTACTGATAACGCCCATAAACGTCTGCCATGCCTCCTTTCTTATGTCCTGCTACTGCTCTGGCTACGTCAGTATTGAAGTGTCTTTCGTTGAAGGTGTACAAGGTACGCCGAAAATCCCTCATCTGTAGGCTGACTAGATGCGGCTCCCTAATTTCTTCCAACCCAATTTTATGGAATGACTCATGAGTCTTTGCATCACTAATACATCTACCGTTATAACCTGCCCATACGAATACATCGCTATCACTACGGCTAGTTGATTTCTTCATCAACTGTTGTACGGCCTTGGTCAGATACACACGATGATAAATGTCAGTTTTATATTCGTCAGGAGTGATCTCTAGCCAAGAGTCTTTGATGTTTGCCTTTCGCATTGTCCTTGTATCCGACACTCTTTGGCCCATATAGAGGATTGCCTTTATCAGAGGATCACCCTTTTGCACAATTAGCCGCAGTTCATCTTCTGTTGCTTCTCTATCTCTCTTTGGTTTCTTGGGCCGCCTGATTTTGGTTACAACCCTTTCCCTTAATTCGTCATTGCCGACATCAATGGCGTAAGTCCAAACCCGCTTGATGTATTCCGCTATGTAATAGGCTTGAGATGGGAAGTTCTGCGCCACAGTATCTACACAGGCTTGCACTTGTTTCTTGGTTACATCCTCTGCGTATTTTTTACCCAGAGGCTTATGGATATGGTTCCTGTATCGCCCCAGATCAATGTCGTACTGATCTGGACTATTGGCGGCTAGGTGATTTTTCAGGTACTGATGGAAGAGTTGCTCAACAGTAACTCTGTTAGCCAGCCGCGCTTTGTCAGATTGGTCTGCTTTCTCAGCACGGGTCTGCGCCCTTTCTGTGTCCCTAGGAGTGATGCCTTGCTGATACTTCCCAAGCATGGTGAAATACTGGGCGTTGAGTTCTTTCAGTGTCACCGCTGGCGTATCTACATTTGCGCTCCCAATCTTACGGTACTGACGCTCCCCAAACTCAGTCCAGTAGAAATGGAAGTGGATCGCCTTGCGCTTGCCTGATCCAACTTGCGACCAAAGATTATCTTGTCGCTCAGCGTAGGCTTTCTTCTGCTTGAGAAGTCGATTTACCGTTGCCCGATCTATCTTCATGGGTGCGGATTATATACTTTTTATATACTTCTCTGCCGCTCTGAGGGAGTACCACGTTTAAAAAAACACTATATTTATAGACTATCTGTTGAACTAGAGATTATAAGTGACGATTTTCATCGCAGACCCCCCTCAAGACGGCAACCGGACGCTGCCGAATTTGGTCTCGGCCCAGCGGGCCAGACGCAGCACCGGATAACAGTAAGCGAAATACAAAAGCGCCGTCATGCCGTAAATCACCATCAGCTCCCTGGGGTGGCGCTGGGTGGCGTGTTCACCGGCCCTGACCAGCTCGGCGATGCCGATCACCGAAACGATCGAGGTGCCCTTGATGATGATGACGTAAATACCGCCCATCGGCGGGATCATCAGCTTCACGGCCTGCGGCAGCACCACGTGCCACATGGTTTGAAGGCCCGTCATGCCGGTCGAGCGCGCCGCTTCGCTCTGGCCACCGGGGACGGCCTGGATGGCGGCGCGGACGATTTCCGCCACATAGGTCGAGGTATACAGGCTGAGGGCGATCACCGCCGCCGGAAAGGCTTCCAGTTGCAGCCACGCAACGCCGGTCGACGGCAGCACGAAGTAAACGACATAGAGATGAACCAGGAACGGCGTGCCGCGAAGCGCATGGATATAGATTCCCAGGGTCATGGAAACCGGCCTGCCGCCGACCGTACGCAGCATGCCGACGACGCAGCCCAGTATGCTGCCGCAAACGATGGTGATGAACGAAATCTGGATGGTCATCGACAGCCCCTCGAGAAGGAAGGGCATGGTCGCCGACATGACATCGAATGTGCTCATATCAGGCTCTCGCCCCGCCCAGCCGGCGCTGGGCGTAATTGGATACTTGCAGCATGATGCCGTAAATTACCAGGTAGCAGACGGCGACCGTCATGAATGCCTCGTTCGGCATCAGCCGTTCGCTGAGAACCGTCAGGCCGGCGCCGAAAAGCTCGAACACGCCGATGAAGCTGACCAGCGATGAGTCCTTGATCAGAACCGCCGTCTGACCGAGCAACGGCGGCAGCACGTTGGCGAAGGCCTGCGGCAGGACGACGTAACGCATGCGTTGCAGGTAGGTCATGCCGACCGACTGGGCGCCCTCGACCTGACCCTTGGTGATTGATTCGATACCGGCGCGGATAATCTCGCTCATGTAGGCGCCGGCGTTGAGGCCGAGTGCGATGATGCCGCCTTCAAATTCGTCGAGGCGACGGTCGAGCAGGGGCAGCGCCGGTATGCTGAAATAGATGACGTATATCTGGATCAGCAGCGGCGTCGATCTGATCGCCTGCACATAGCCCGCCGCCATGCGCCACAGCAGCGGGTTGGCCGACATCCGCATGATGGCGGTCCCGGTGCCGATGATCAGGGCCAAGACCAGCGACAGCAGCGAAATCCACATGGTCGCGGTAATGCCGCGGGCGAATTCAGGCGCAAACTGGATGGTGACGCGCCAGTTGTAGTAATCGAGTATCCAGTCAAACATGGTCGCGGCTATTCCATGTCTGCTTCATAACAACGAAAAAGGGGGCCCCACCATGCTGGCGGAACCCCCGGAATCATAACAAAGACACGTATCTTCGCCTATTCTTTCGGTACCGGCGTCTGTTCTTTCTTCCAGTCGGTGCTGAACATCCAGTAATCTTTCAGCTTGTCCATGCGCCCATCGGCCTTGATCAGCATGATGTAGTTATTCATGACGGCGAGCAGGTGGGCTTCATCGGGCCGGGTGGCGAAGCTGAGCGGCCCTCTGTCCGGCGCGCCTTGCAGAATCTTGAACTCCGGATACTCGACCATATAGCCCTTTGCCGAGGCTTCATCGTTGATCCCGGCATCGGCCCGGTCGGCGGCCACGGCTTGCGCGACGGCGGGACCGCCACCGGCGAATTCCTTGATCGACGCCTTTGGGCACTTGGCCTTGAGCACGCCGACGTTGCTGGAACCCTGAACCACGGCGACCGAGACACCTTTGACGCAGGCGTCCTGCCAGTTGACGAACGATTTGCTCTTCTTCGAGTAGATGACGTTACGGCTGAACATATACGGTTCGGTGAAGCTCAGAACCAGCGAACGCGAGACCTTCGGCGTCATGTCGGCGGCCAGGAAATCGGCCTTACCCGAAGCGACGGCCGGGATCAGCCCCTTCCAGTCGTAATCGAGCAGCTTCAGCTTGACGCCCATGTCCTTGGCCATCATGCCGACCAGCTCGACCGCGAAACCGGTGCGGTTGCCCTCGGTATCGACGTAACTTACCGGCGGTCCTTGAGTCTGAACGGCGACCCAAAGTTCGCCGCGCTTGACGATATCGTCGACGACGTCGGCCGAGGCCGAATTTGCAAGCACACTAAGGCCAAGCGCGCCCACGCCCAGGCCCAATAATCTGGTGAATTTGGTCATTATTATCTTCTCCCTGTTGGTCGTTTGCCCCCTTTGCCGATGGCTCTTTGGCCTTCTTTGCCTGGGGATGCCTACCATTTTGATCCATCTGGTATATACCAAATGAATATGGTGGTCCATGTCAATTATAGCCGGTTCCTAAAGGATCTGACTAAGGAACAATTTGGTGCGTTCATGCTCAGGATTGTCGAACACCGCCTCGGGCGTGCCTTCCTCGATGATCGCGCCTTCATCCATAAATGTGACCCGGTCGGCGGCCTCGCGGGCAAACCCCATCTCGTGGGTGACGACGACCATGGTCGTTCCGTCGGCGGCCAGTTCCTTCATCAGGTCGAGGACACCGCCGACCGTTTCCGGGTCGAGGGCCGACGTCGCCTCGTCGAACAGCATCACCTTGGGCGTCATGGCCAGCGAACGGGCGATGGCGACCCGTTGCTGCTGGCCACCGGAAAGCTCGCTCGGGTAATTGTCGCCCCGCTCACCGATGCCGACCTGCTCGAGCAGCTTGTTGCCGATCTCTTCGGCTTCCGAGCGGGCCCGCTTGAGGACGACCATCTGCGGCATGGTGACGTTCTCGAGCGCCGTTTTATGCTGGAACAGGTTGAAATGCTGGAACACCATGCCGACACCCTGGCGCAACTTGTTAAGGTCGGTCTTGGCGCTGGTCAGTTCGACACCGTCAATGACGATCGAGCCGCTGTCGATGGTCTCGAGTCCGTTGAGGGCGCGCAGGAAGGTGCTTTTGCCCGAGCCGCTCGGCCCGATGACGACCAGAACCTCGCCCTTGTCGACATGGTTGGTGACGTGTTGCAGCGCATGGATGGGGGGGCGCCCCGGAATATCGAAAGTCTTGCAGATATCGTTGACCTCAATGATCGGCGTTTGGTCCGGCATTTTTTTATCCCCTACACGTTCAGGCTTCCCGCCGCCAAAACGCTGATATCGATGGCGTCGTGACGCCAGAATTCCTGATCAAGCTCAACCACCTCGTTCGACTGATCGAGAATGGTCCTCGACAGCTAAAGGCTGGGCGTTCCGGCGGCGACCCCGAGGGCCTTGGCCGGAACCCCCGTCAGCGCCGTCGGATGCATATTGATTTGCGCCCGGTGCTCGATAATGCCGAATTTCTCGGCCATCAAATCTGTTAAAGATTGATCGAGCGGAATATTAAAGGACTCTTTGACCATCAGTGGCCACAAATAACATAGTGATGGAGGCTGAGGGCGGAATCGAACCGCCGTACACGGCTTTGCAGGCCGCTGCATAACCACTCTGCCACCCAGCCTTGGAATGAAGAAAATATGGAGCGGGAAACGAGACTCGAACTCGCGACCCCAACCTTGGCAAGGTTGTGCTCTACCAACTGAGCTATTCCCGCACGAGGGAACGTGATTCTATCGGGCTGTTTTGGCCTGTCAAGTTTCCGTCCGTTGCGCCTGCTCGGCCAATGTCGGCCAGGCTCCTCGAAGATAGATGAACATTGACCACAAAGTTAAGGCGCCGGCAGCATATAGGAGTCCCTCGCCAATAACCAGAAATGCAGAATAGGGGGCACTTTCAGCACCAAGCAGCACGGTAATGGCGATAAATTGGATAGTAGTCTTTACTTTTCCAATCCACCCGACACGGACCACGCCGCGCCGACCCAGTTCTGCCATCCATTCGCGCAATGCAGATATGGTGATTTCGCGTCCGATAATAATCGCCGTGACAACAGTAAACAGGGCTGGACTGATGACTGAACCGACCAGCGTCACATCTGCCGCCAGCAACACCAGCACAACCGATACCATTAATTTGTCAGCGACCGGATCAAGAAACGCACCAAAGGGTGAGGCCTCATTGAGGTGGCGGGCCAAATAACCATCGAGCCAGTCGGTCAGCCCTGCCAGCAGAAAAACAATAGCCACTATGTATCCAGGGAAATCGAGCAGATAAAGCGCTCCGATTACTGGAATCAGAGCGACTCGCAGCAGGGTCAAGAGGTTAGGGATGGTCCAAGGCATGAATTCAATTGACCTGAAAATACTCGACTATACGTTTTGCTAGTTGCTGGTTGATCCCATCAACTTTCATCAATTCGTCAATCGTGGCATGAATGATTGGCCGCATTCCCCCAAAGTGGCGCAGTAGCGCCTGGCGTTTTTTTGAGCCAATTCCCGGGACATCCTCAAGTCGTGAGTGAGTCCGTGCCGCACTGCGTTTTTTGCGATGCCCTGTGATTGCGAAGCGATGAGCTTCGTCACGCACATGTTGAAGTAGTAATCGGGCTGGCGCATCGACAGGGAGTATAAGAGGCGCCCTTTTTCCGGGCAAGAAAAGCCTTTCCCTCCCGCTTTTCCGAGAACGCCCTTTGGCAATCCCAACCACAGTAATGTCATGTAGCAAGTTTTCCTGTAACGCAGAATACGCCCTATTCACCTGTCCGAGACCACCATCGATAACCAGCAGGTCAGGTTTTTTGCCTTGACCTTCCTGAACCTTAACCATGCGGCGAGAGACGACCTGCCCAATCGCCCCATAGTCGTCGCCAGCGCTGACACCTCGAATATTGAAACGCCTGTATTCACTAGGCACCGGGCCGCAGCTGTCAAAGACAACGCATGAGGCTACCGGAATCTCGCCCAAGGTGTGGCTGATATCGAAGCATTCGATTCTTTCAATTCGATCAGCGAAGCCCAACACCCGGGACAGATCTTCAATCCGGCCCAGGTTGTCCACACCCGCCAGTAAGTGCCTATCGAGACGATCCGTCGCGGTCAGTGTTGCAAGCTCTATCCAGCGCGCGCGATGACTTCGGACCCTATTTTTTACGAGGACTTTTCGTTTGGCTTGGTCTGTCAGAAGGACTTCAAGCACTTTCGATCCATCCACGGCAGGGACGGTGATGACCTCAGCTGGAATGATCTGATTCTGATAATACTGGACCAGCAGGTTTTGTAGTAGTTGCCCCGACCCCTGATTCAGAAGGTTTTTATGGATAAAATGGCGACTACCCAGGTTTTGACCAGAGCGAATTTGCATCACCGAAAACAGCACCGACCCTTCTTTCTCTAACAGGCACGCAACATCTGCATCCTGACTTGCGCCCAGGACATATTGACTCTCCTGCATCTTTCGCAAAGCGCCAATTCGGTCTCGAAATATCGCAGCGGATTCAAAATCAAGTGCGTCGGCGGCTTTTTCCATCATCTTCTCGAACAATCCATTTATCTCCCGATTCTTCCCCTGCAAAAGCATGACGACTTGATCCACTTCATGTTGGTAGTCGGCAACGTTGATCAGGCCCACACACGGTGCGGAACAGCGCTTAATTTGATACTGCAAACAGGGTCGACTACGGTTGCGAAAATAGGTTTCATGGCATTGGCGGATGGGTATTACTTTTTGCAATTCGCTGAGGATGGTTCGAACTGATCCGGTGTTGGCGTAAGGGCCGAAGAAGCGCCCTTTCCCACGCGTACCACCTCGATGCAAAGAAAGCCCGGGGTATTGTTTGTCGGTAGAAAGACGCAGGTAAGGATAACTCTTGTCATCGCGCAAAAGGATATTAAAACGCGGGCGCAACCGCTTGATAAGGTTGCTTTCCAGTAATAAGGCCTCGATCTCGCTGCGGGTCCGTTGGATATCGATGTCTGCAAGATTCGCCATCATCAACCGCGTTTTACTATTCTGTCCGGCCTGATTGAAATAACTCGACACGCGATTCTTAAGATTGCCGGCCTTGCCCACGTACATTGGCTCGCCGTTCGGGTCCCGCATTACATATACACCCGGGCCTTTAGTAAGACTTGCCAGAAATACTGTTTGATCGAAGGACATCAGTTAGCTCAGCAGTTCCCTCACCCGCGAAAAAACATCGTCAAACATAGCCTGGGTGAGGCGCCGGGTTTGGGTGTTGTAACGGCTGCAGTGATAACTCGACACCAAGGTGCGTTGATCAGGCAATTTCAGTTCTCCCGCATGCCGAAACGGCATCTGACTCAGCGTGAAGCCGAACGCCCGAACCACACTATCATGCGCCAGGCGGCCAAGTACAAGCACCACACCGTTTACTGGGACAGTTGCCAGTTCTTGAATTAAAAATGACCGGCAGGCATTCACTTCGGCCGCGTTCGGTTTATTCGCCGGAGGCAGGCATTTAACGGCGTTGGTGATCAGGCACCCGTACAACTCGAGATCGTCGCCCTTGAAGGATTCGGGCGAACTGGAAAACCCGAACTGATAGAGCGTTTGGTAAAGCATGATTCCAGCGTGGTCACCCGTAAAAGGGCGTCCAGTCGCGTTCGCGCCGTGGAGTCCGGGGGCAAGCCCAACAATCAAAAGGGGTGAGTTCCAGCGGCCGAATTGCGAGACCGGCCGACACTCGTAAGTGGGATGTTTCGCCCGAACTTGGCCCAGAAACCCGGCCAGTCGGGGGCACCGAACGCATGTGGGATCGTAATGCTTTTTGATCAGGGCGCTCTTTGCGCCCCGTACTACGTTAGATTGGCCCATGCCTCGTCTCGTCGCGGTTGTTGGGGGCTTTGCAAGGTCGTAGAATGCCCACGCTCAAATTCATAAAAAACTGTTAAAACCATGAAAATCTCTGCATCCGATGTTCGCGTGGGGAATCTCCTTGAATACCAAGGGAAACTCTGGCGGGTATTGAAGAAATCTCATGTCAAACCTGGTAAAGGCGGCGCGTTTGCGCAATTGGAAATGAAGGCCATCGCAGATAATACCAAGTTAAACGAACGATTTCGCTCCGAAGACAAGCTTGAGAAGGCACACGTCGAACCTCGGCAAATGCAATATCTGTATCCTGAGGGCAACGATTTCGTATTTATGGACCTTGAATCGTTCGAGCAGCTTCAATTGGCCAGCGACGACCTTGTCGGGCAATCAGAGTATCTTCTTCCAAATGAAGAGGTCCAGATAAATTTCTACAACGACCAGCCTATTGGTGTCGAACTTCCCCAAAGCGTGGCCCTGGCGGTAACCGAAACCGAATCCGTGGTGAAAGGTCAGACAGCCGCGGGTTCCGGCAAGCCGGCAATTGTCGAAACCGGCCTACGGGTCATCGTACCTGCATTCATTAATGTCGGTGACCGGATAAAGGTCAGCACCGAGTCCGGCGAGTACATGGAGCGCGCCGACCACTGAGCAGTTCAAAGCTCCGGGTTAATGACCCGATCTTTCGCATCGATCAGCATCTGCCCGTTCGGACCTGGAATATCTCGCAGCCGCATCTTCTCGATGCGAGCCTGGGTCTTCTCGCCCAGAGGTGAAAGATCGACGCTATCCAGAACCAAATCGATCGCGCGCTGATCATTGCACAATAACATCATGTCGCATCCAGCGGCACGCGCCTTGAATACTCGCTCGGCTGGGTCTGCAACTTCACTAAGTGCTCCCATCATTAGATCATCTGAGAAGATCGCACCGGTGAAATGCAAACGTTCCCGAAGTTCCTGGCGAAGCCATCTGGTCGAGAAGGTGGCAGGCAAATCATCCACCATACTGAAGCCCACGTGGCAAGTCATGATCCCTCCAAACAGATCCGAGTCCAGGCCCTGGTACGCCGTGGTGTCGGTTAATTGGATTTCATTTAGCGAACGGTGATCGCGGGGCAGAGCAAGGTGGGGATCCTCGATGACCCCGCTATGGCCAGGAAAATGCTTGGCTACCGCGCGCATCCCGCACCTTTTCATGCCCAAGGCAAGTTGCGAGCCGAGCAACCGGACTATATTGGGCTTTTTATGGAACGCCCTTTCCCCAATGGCCTTGTTAGCGCTGGCCAGATCCAGAACAGGGGCAAAACTAAAATCAACCCCGACTGCGGCGAGTTCGCTTGCGAGGACAGCGCCAACGGCCCGGGCCCAACAACATGCACGATCAGGATCTCGGTCGTAAAGATCGCCTATTAGCCTCAGCGCTGGCAAGCGAGTAAAGCCATCAGTAAAACGCTGCACCCTTCCGCCCTCCTGGTCTACGGCGATCAGGAGCGGTGAGGGCTTAGCGAATCGAATATCCCGAGTCAGCTCCGCAAGTTGTGCCGGACTAACATAGTTTCGTGCAAAAAGGATAACCCCGCCCACCGCTGGGTGACTCAGACGCTCGCGAGTGAGCGAATCGAGGGTCTGACCCTCGATGCTGATCATCAGGGAGCCAATCACGACAAAGCTCGCCGGTAACGATTCACGTTTTTATCTTAGGGAGATTTCGACCAATTTGTTTCAGTAACCCCTTTCCAGCCGATTCAACTAAATCGATCACCAATGCAAAACCGTCTGCCTGGCCAAAGTACGGATCTGGAACTGATTGCCCCTCGCGCCCTTCTGCATAGTCAAGGAACAGCGCTACTCTCGACTGGCTGTCGGAAGGTTGCATCTTCTGCAAATAGTGAAGGTTCTCACGATCCATCGCCAGAATATAATCAAAATATTCAAAGTCACTGGTCTTGATTTGCCGTCCCACCTGTCCGGAGAGGTCAAAACCCCGCTCCAAAGCCGCCGCGCAAGCTCGTATGTCGGGTGATTCTCCCTCGTGATAAGCATGACTGCCGGCGGAGTCCACCAGAATCCGATTGGATAAGCCGGCCGCTTGAACCTGGGCGCGAAAGACGCCTTCAGCAGTAGGGGACCGGCAAATATTTCCCAGGCAGACAAAAAGGACTCCAACCGAAGCCGATGCCTGTGGGACCATCAGCCCTGCCCTTGGAACTGAAGGATAGTTCGCTCAAGATCCTCAACGGTATCCACCCCAGGACCAGGAGCCGCCTGCGCCTCACAGACCGCGATCTTTTCGCCGTGCCACAGCACCCGCAACTGTTCGAGCTTTTCCAGTTCTTCCGGTGGGCAAGATGGCCGGCTGGTAAAGACACTCAAATAGGCAAGCCTATAGGCGTAGATGCCTATGTGTCGGCGAAACTGTGACCATGGCACCGCTTCGCTGCCCGACTCGCCAGTTGGTTGGTAATGTGGGATCGGCGAGCGCGAAAAATAAATCGCATGACCGGATTGATCGGCTACAACCTTAACGACTGATGGATCGTGGTACTGCTCGCGATTATCCAGGGAGCAGCAGGCTGTCGCCACACTCGCCTCTTGATCTTCTATAAGTAACTGCGCCACCTGGTCGACCAGTATTCCGGGCATGTCCGGCTCATCCCCTTGAACGTTCACTACAATATGATCTGAAGCAAGGCCAAGGGCTGCTGCAGCCTCGGCCACCCGGTCGGTTCCACTCAGATGGGTGGCTCCAGTCAAACAGACCTCGCCGCCGAAATCCCTTACCGCACGCACAATACCCTCATCGTCAGTCGCAACGGCGATTCTTTGTGCCTGACTTCTCTGCACTGCCTCATAGGTCCGTTGAATCAGCGGCTTACCATCGACATCCCGCAAGGGCTTGCCAGGCAACCTCTTGGACCCAAACCGAGCCGGGATAATTACTGTGAACTCAGCTGCCATGGGTTCGTCT
>Ga0208406_1000889_pt1 | contig 11757 bp, 6 predicted proteins | sample ETNtaG_15_FD_185769 | JGI IMG/M metagenome (GOLD analysis project Ga0208406, IMG submission 185769) | Marine microbial and viral communities from oxygen minimum zone, Eastern Pacific Ocean - ETNP201302PF89A (SPAdes) (version 2) | ecosystem: Environmental > Aquatic > Marine > Oceanic ...
GCCTTAGAGAAGAGAGCCATCGTTCCCGCTGAACCATTCGAAAGTGGAATCGTAAATCGCATCTATCACAAGGATCCGCAGGAACAAATGCCACCGATAGAAACCAAACAGCCACTTGCTCCAGAGCAAAAAGCACGGTTGCGACGTTGGATTGCGGAGGGTGCCGATTACAGTGAACACTGGGCTTGGATTTCACCCCGCCGCTCCTCAGTTCCTGCAGTGAAAGACATAACATGGCCACGTAATGAGATTGATCATTTTATTCTTGCTCAACTGGAAAAAAAAGGATTGAGTCCTTCGCCTGAGGCCGATCGGCGTACTCTCATTCGACGGTTGTCACTTGATCTAACAGGTCTGCCTCCAACACTCCAAGAAGTTGAAAATTTCGTTATTGAGTCATCGGACGATGTCTATGATGCCCTCGTGGAACGGCTGCTAGCATCACCGCGGTTTGGCGAGCGCATGGCGCAGCACTGGCTTGACCTAGCTCGTTATGCAGATAGTGATGGATATCATGACGACACGGCTCGCGCCATGTGGCCGTATCGCGACTATGTGATAAAGTCGTTTTGTGATAACAAGCCGTTTGATGTTTTTACCCGTGAACAGATCGCCGGTGACCAAATCCCAGGTGCTACACGTGAGGAGAAGGTGGGCTCGGCATTTCACCGAAATGGACCAACATCAAGTGAAGGGGGGGCAAATCCAGAAGAATACCGAGTAAAATATGCTGTTGATCGTGTAAATACAACTGCGACAGTGTGGCTCGGTGTGACTCTCCAATGTGCAGAGTGCCACGATCACAAGTTCGACCCGTTCACCCAACGCGAATTCTACCAATTGCTTGCGTTTTTCGACCAAGTGCCGGGTGATTATCTCTTTCGAGGTCTTTATGCTCCTCCATCGATTGAGTTACCCTCGTCTGCGCAGGCAGCCGAACTAGCGGTGCTGGAAGCATCAATCACAGCGTTGAAGAAACAAGCGAAAGCAGATGTCGATTCCGACGAAGTCGTAAAAAAGAAATTGTTAGAGGCCACGGAGCTCTACGATGAGTTTCGAGCTACAATTCCCAAGCTGCGTATCATGCAGGATGGGAATGAGCGTACTCCAACACATGTTTTACTTCGTGGCGATTTTCGGCGGCGGGGTGAGCGAGTTGTGCCTGAAGTCCCAGCGTTACTTCCTCCTCTTCCTGATGGGAAAACATCTCGCTTGGCACTGGCGAAGTGGCTAGTGGATCCGCAGAACCCTTTGCCTGCTCGTGTTACTGTGAACCGCTTCTGGGCTATGTTGTTTGGAACTGGTGTTGTTAAGACAGCGGAAGACTTTGGTTCCCAAGGTGAATGGCCAAGTCATCCAAAATTGCTCGACTGGCTCGCGGTCGAGTTCATCGAATCTGGTTGGGATGTGAAGAATATATTAAAATACATCGTCGGCTCTGCGACCTACCGACAAAGTTCTATTACCGACAAAGTTCGCATACAACACGATCCGGAAAACCGGCTACTGACACGTGGTCCTCGGTTCCGCTTGCCGGCAGAAATGATCCGTGATAATGCGCTATATGTTGCTGGCCTTTTGGTAGAGAAACGAGGTGGCCCCTCGGTCAAGCCATACCAACCACCCGGACTATGGAAAGAAATGGCCTACGGCGACTCACCAGGCAAGGCCTACCAGCAGGATCATGGAGATAACCTTTATCGTCGTGCCCTTTACACTTTTTGGAAGCGTTCGATTCTTTACCCCGCGTTTGCTGCATTTGATGCTCCCATCCGTGAGGAATGCACTGTGAGGCGACCACGTACTAATACTCCGCTCCAAGCATTTGTTATGCTCAATGATATTACTTTTGTTGAAGCAGCTCGCGTTTTTGCGGAGCGGATCTTGATGAGAGGTAGCTCAGATTTGGAAAGCCGAATTGATTTCGCCATGAAAACCGCAGTGGCACGCTCACCATCTCCTGTTGAGCTTACAATTTTAAAAACGTTGTTGGCAGACATGATAGACCACTACCTTGCAAAACCAGACGATGCACACAAAATCATCGCTGTCGGTGAGTGGCCGGTTTCGGAGAACCTTGATCCCATAATGCTAGCGGCTTGGACATCGGTTGCCCAAACAATCTTGAACCTTGACGAAATGCAAACGAAAGAATGACCCAATGAACAATTTATATGACAGCATTAGGACTCATCTTACGCGCCGTGCATTTTTGCAGCGCTGTACATCAGGAATTGGTTCTGTTGCCCTCACATCGCTTTTAGCGAAAGATTCCTCCGCCATAGAACAGAGGAAAGAAGGATTGGGTGTCCTTGGAGAGCCCCATTTCCCACCGAGAGCAAAGAGGGTTATCTTTATTTGCCAGAGCGGTGGTGTCTCACAGTTCGAGACCTTTGATTTTAAGCCAAAGCTCATGAAACTCAATGGACAAGCAATGCCCGTCTCGCTTACTGCTGGCGAGCGACTCGCGCAGATTCGTGGTCACAAGCTTACTATTTGTGGGTCTCCTTATGCCTTTACTCGCCATGGTCAATGCGGCGCAGAGATTTCCGAGCTCCTTCCATATACTGCTGATATTGTCGACGACATTTGTATTGTACGTACCTGTGTTTCGGAAGCAATCAACCATGATCCTGCAGTTACCTTCCTTCAATGTGGTGGCCAGCAACCAGGAAGACCAACAATGGGCGCTTGGCTTAGCTACGGACTCGGCAGTGTCAGTGAGAATTTGCCAGCTTTTGTCGTGCTCTGCTCCGGAATGAATCAGGGACAGAATCTGCACACGCGTTATTGGGGGAGTGGATTTCTCCCATCCGAGCACCAAGGCGTCATGTTTCGTCCTACTAATACCCCTGTTCCTTTCATTAGCAACCCTGCAGGTATTGATCGCAACGCCCGTCGTCGGTTGCTCGATAGTGTGATGGAGCTGAACAGGTTTAAGCGCAATGTCGCAGGAGATCCGGAGATCGACGCTCGCATTAGTGCCTACGAGATGGCATTTCGGATGCAGTCCTCCGTACCTGACCTGATGGATATATCTGGTGAACCTCAGCATGTTCTCGACATGTACGGCCCTGAGGTGCACACTCCGGGAAGCGCCGCGCGTAGTTGCTTGCTAGCGCGACGGCTGGCTGAACAAGGTGTACGCTTTGTACAACTCTACCATCGTGGTTGGGATCAACATGGAAACCTACCACAAGACCTGTCTCGCCAGTGTAGGCAGACTGATCAGCCGTCTGCTGCCCTTATCAAAGATCTCAAGATGCGCGGTTTGCTTGATGATACGCTTGTTATTTGGGGCACTGAATTTGGCCGTACACCGATGCTTCAGGGAAAATACGATGCTAAGAATTACGGTCGTGACCATCATATGCTTTGCTTCAGCATGTGGATGGCGGGTGCAGGTATCCGCCCCGGCCTTACCTACGGCGAATCCGACGAATTCGGTTATCGTCCTATAACTGATTCTGCCCATATTCATGATCTTCATGCTACTTGGTTACATCTTTTGGGAATCGACCATGAAAAACTTACCTATTCTTTCCAAGGCCGTGATTATCGGCTCACGGATGTACACGGAGAGGTACTAGAAAAATTGTTAACTTAGACCTAAGCTTCGAAAAGTGAAATCTTGAAAGCCTTCTGACATGCTTTAATCGAAGAGATTGTGGCTCATCCAGATATCATGATAGAAGTAAAGTACAGAATCATAAACTGGTATAGAACTGCATCAAAGGTAGTCGGTCAATACTTCCACGAGTTACGATAGGCCCGCGGCGGTAGGTACAATACGTCGGATAATTTTCCAGCGCAAAAGAATAGCTTCCAGAACAGCGTAAAGATCTTCATGGGTGCAACTCCCATAAGGGGGAATCATGTGGGTATCAGCAGTCTGTTGGCACCCTTTTTCTTTTGTTTCTATTCTTATAATTATTTGCTTGACTCCCTCTTTTCTATAGTGTCAACATTGACTGAAGGAATAAAATCGTAATGGGGAAAAAGAGAAGAAAAATCAAGAAACTGCAAAAATCACATTGCTCACTATTTTATTTCCCTACCCGTGAGAAGTACAACCTTATTGTTCTAACACCCGTGAAATTCTGTCAGCAAAGACAAACACTACAGTTATCATAATCAGAAACGGCTTGTTTGTTGAGATAGATTTGTTTCTGGAGGTTTAATACAAAATAATAGTGATGAGTACTTGTGAGTAGAGGTTAGCTTAAACAGGAGGATATTGGAATGAAAAGATTGAATTTGTTACTGATTTTTATTTTGGCTTTTCAAGTGTTTATGGTGAAAGCAATGGCTGATGATGAGCTATTACCCATTACTTTTACCGGTTTTGAGGAGGACTTTCATCGAGTGAATGAAGCAATTCAGTGTGCACAAACGCTAGCTGAATTAGGAGCCGGTTACGAGGCCGCTCGCGTTCTAGCAGCCATTGCTTTGCGGGCAGGCGACACTGATTTTGGAGATGAAGCTCGCCATATCCTCAATGAATGGGGTATCACCATCGATGTCGTACGTAGAGGTAATACCAAAGACATTAATGCAAAGATTGCTAAAGCCAGGCAGAAACTACACCGTCGGCATTCTAATGTTGCGCATGTCAGAAACTTGATTGAATTGGGGCTTTATGCTGAAGCTGCTCACCTGTTACGCCAAGAGGGGGTGAAAACCGACAGAGGCATTACCGAACGAAAATGGGGTGAGATCCTTCATAGATACCATTTGCCGATCGAACTATTATACAATCAAGTGAAAGATGCTAATAATGAATTGTTGAAAGCATTGCGAGCTGGGCAACAGCAAAATCAACTGCGATTTCAGATTCGACTTTTGCGGGCAATAGATCCGGAATCCAGTGAAATCGCGGAAACGATTTTCCGACATTCAGAATCACACAGGCGTGACGAAGACCATGATCGGCACCGTCGCCCATTCGAAATATGGGTAGAAGGCCGCGATGATGAACCAGAAGAAAACGAAAGTGAATTCAAGATTGAAGAACTAATTCCAAGAGTAGTGAATCACGCGATCAACATAGCCAACACAAACAAACTTTCAGCTCGGATTTTGGCTACGCTTGTAACCGAGGTCGACCCTAATTCAAAATCCGCGGATAAGGTTAGCGCTTTGATCAAAAAGTTATCTATTTTGACCACCAACAAATTAGGTTCAAGAATCGTCACTGAAGAAGGGAAGGGTGCAGACTTATTTGGTGCCAAACAGGTTCGTAGTTACCATCTCGAACTCTCTAATAGCGCCATTCAACAGTTACATGAAGACCCAAAACATTACGTTCGTGCGACTTTCCGTGAAGGTGATGATGTTTACAAGGAAGTCGGGGTGCGACTGAAAGGTGGACCCGGTAGTTTTCGCATGTTGGATGGGAACTCCAAAGCGGCATTCACCGTCAAATTCAATCATTTCGTTAAGGGGCAGCGGTTCCATGGGCTTCGCCGAATTATTCTGAACAACGCCGTGCAGGATCCAACCTACATGTGCGAATACATTGGCTATGGCCTCTTCCGTGATGCCGGTGTGCCAGCCCCACGCATTGGATATGCGACGGTGGCCGTTAACCAGGAACCATATGGACTGTACGTGCAGGTTGAAGCTGTCAGCAACGACTTTCTGAAACGATGGTATTCAAAAACGGAAGGTAACCTATACGAAGGTTCTTTCAGGGACGTAGTGGAATGGAGAGAGCTAGATCTGGACAGCAATCAGGGAAGAGAGAACCGTCGAGACCTACGTCGTTTAGCCAAATCCATAGAAAAGGCGGATGATAATAATCCATGGGAATCACTTGCCGATTATGTCGACCTTGGTAATTTCACCCGGTTCATCGCCCTCGAGCAGCTAGTCAACCACTGGGACGGTTACACTCAAACCAACAACTACCGAATGTACTACAACCCAGAGACAAAGAAGTTCGAGTTCTTTCCACATGGTGCTGACCAGCTTTTTCAGGACGTGAGGGGTAACATTTTTGGTGATCAGAGAGGTATCTTGAGTCGTGCACTGGTACAGACTGATTCGGGCAAGCAGCGTTATTGCCAAATGATGAACCAATTATTGGAACAGGTCTGGGACGAATCCAAAATTAAAAGCCGAATTGCTGAGACCTACCGATTGATCCACCCGTACATCGCAACGGATTTGGAAAAAGGTCGTCGTGTGGAGGAATTTGAAGAATCTATCCGACGTATGCTCAGATTCATAGATGCTCGTCGCTATGCGGTCCTTAGTCAATTACAGTCTTCTGAACAAAGTCCTTCATGGCGTGAGTATCGCCGAACAGGCTTTCATTCCTATTTGATACACTATTAGGAATGATGCCCTTCAATCTCGGCGACTTTGGTCTTGTGGCTTGCGGTTGTTGTACTTGGTCGATGGTCAAGACTGGGAAAAACTGAGGCTCATCTTCTTTTTTACCCACTAATTTTCAAATATTCTGATCTCAAGCACGATGCCGCAGCGGCATATATTGCCAAGTGTGAATGTAGTTGAAAGCAACCCGCACGGGGGACACTGACCCTACGGGATAATCAAGCGGGTATCAGCAGCCAGTCGATACCCTTTTCTTCTCTTCATTAGTCTCTTCCCCTATAATTACTGGGTTCCATTCTCAGTGCAATTCTCCATTCCAAATAAAAATAGTTCTCTGCTTCTCTTCTATGTCTATACTCAAGATAACTTCATTGGTATAATCGAAACTCAAGAATCCAATAACGTACCAACCAACACCATCTGTGTCTGGTTGGTTTTAAGATTAGTCTGCCACTAATAAGCAAAAATAAGGAATTAGTAGAATAATTTTAGATTGTTCAATGATGCATGGGTTTTACCCATTGTTTTGGGCCTTTCATATAGTTGTTTTATCAATACAATTACACTGCTAGCTCGGAAAAGACGGCAGATTAAATTCGACTTTATGTTAATCAATAACTTAGTTGGCATGATTGCAGGTATAACCCACTTTTGGTTTCGCTCTCTTGGATTTTTTGCATTGTGTTTCAGGCTAACCCGCCTCTTTACTGATGTGCACCAATCGTGCTTAAACACCTGCCAACCAAATCCCGCATAATTACACAACTCACCTATCTTCAGGTTGATTGCGATGAGACCATCTTAAATCGTAAGGGATCATGTTATCACATTCAGCATAATTTAGCCTTTCTCATGAACCTGTTACATGTATGTTCCTCTCAATAGGTATAGCTTAATTCGTCAACTTCTAGGGATTTTGCAGAACTGGAGGTTGACGGAAATTGGAATTGATAGATTTTGCCATGTTTGGTATGATGAAATTGTGGATAAACATGGTTCATGTGGAACCCCGTTTATCTGGTGTTCCGGCACCAACCAATCTTAGTTCTGAACTACGTTACGAGTGAATATATAGACACCGTCGAATGCTCCACCAGTTCGACGCACTGCGGTGCATACAAAACGTCGGATAATTTTCCAAAGCAAAAGATCAACTTCGAAAACAGCGTAACTTCACATGATATTTTATCATCTAAGAGGACGTAGCCTGATTTAGGAGGGGCTATAGTTATGAAGGTTAATTGGCATCCTCGATACCCCATGCCCTGTATATGTCAAATGAGAGCTTGAAACTTTCAGCAGAGCTTGGGATTGATTCAACCTAAAATCAGAATTTTCTGGCCAATCTTAAGGCCAGATCTACATCTTGGTTGACGTCGAATAATATTTGAAATTGTTGCCATGCATCCAAACGACCGTCTTGATCAAATTTCGTGTCAAATAGTATTCGGTTGCCATAATCATAGATTTCTTGTAATGCCCACTCCAAAACGTAATAATCAATGACATATGGGTCCACGGAAGGAGGCGAAATTGGCCTGGTTTCATCAAGATTTCCGAAATAGCCAGTTAGGTAATCCTTGTTTTTACCGAAGAAGAACAGATCACGCTCTTTTGGAGCCAAGATTGCATTATCCCAGTCAATGATGTATTTTTTGCCGCTATCAGCCAAAAAGATATTATCTTCATGAATGTCACCGTGACACAACACATAGCGTAACTCTCTCTTCCGAAGATTGGAACCTAATCGAGTTGCTACTTCAATTAGGTTCCTCAACTCCGATTGACGAACTTGAATGAAATTAGTTAATTTATCAACTAACATATCGTTATTCTGATTATAAGGTGAGAGGTATTGATCTGGATAAATAATTAACTGGCATTCCGTTTGGAAATTAGTAAAATCCTCTTTGGGAAGATTGAAAGGTCTATTCTCATTGCCTTTTGCTAAGGTGTGGAGATGAGCGACTATTGATCCAATTTCCTTTCTTAATGAAGCGTTTTGATGATCAGTGTTTTTTGATTCCATCAACGAAGATCCGATAATATATGGATAAAGTATCAATCCAAAGTTGCCAATACCTACTACCGACTGCTCTAACTTACCCATCAGTGGGATAAACACAGGGATTTCATTGTTAGTTAGAAACTCTTGTAAATTAGTCGTTCTTTCGCCTACAATTTTATCTTTAATCAATTGAATGAAAACCTCATGGTCTCCTATACCATGATAACACCATGAGCCTTCTCCGATAGGGAGGAAATCAAGTGTCTTCAGGTTCAGTCCGTAGTGTTGATTGATCTTTTCCTTCAGGTGCTGTTTTGGCAAACTTGGTTCTGTTTTCACGTACTTGCCTATCGATCTGGTATCTTAATGTGCATACTTAGTAGTATTTGTTGCCTGCACTCATGGGGCGACGAATCTACTGGCTGAAAATAGTGAGTATCAATAACTAATTCACTCCTAAGAATTCAGCAAAAACAACCCAAATTAGCAATAAAAACAACCAAGAAAACTTTCTCATGTTAGATCCTCAAATAGCATGTTATTATTATATAGATGCAATAGAGCGAAAAAAGGATTAGGGCTGTTTTCCGTCAGCGATATAGAAAAGTAGTGAGAGTAAAAAGTTAGGATGAAGTCGGATTTAACCAAGTAAACTTAGGTTGGAAATTGGAATAGGTTGTCAACTAGATTAATAGGCGCATTCTTGAGGCTATAATAGGTGTTGAATGAGCGTTTTTGGCACAATTCGTCTGGTGTTAGGTTGACAATTTATCATTATATTAAAACTGTTATAGCAAAAAGATGTGTATTTTGCCTAAGGAGTTAGGTATATGAAAATTCTCTTTTCCCTTTTTTGTTCCATATTGGTCATGGTTTCTTTTGGTATAGCACGTGACGATTTTATTTTTCATTATGATTTTAATCAAGAGACGACCGGCAAACCGCCCTCGGATCCGTGGCAACCGACAGTAGCAGGGGAAGTTGTGGTCGAAAAATTTCCGGATGAAATTAACAAAAGTGTTCGAATCACCGATCCAGGTGGGGGTGGTGGTATGACACTGATCTTAGATTCACCGATTACAGGTAAGGTTATTTCGCTTGAATTCAAATGGCTTCTTAAGGAAAGTTCGGGGTCTGAAGCGGAGGTTTTTTATGTGCTGAACCAAAAATGTGTAGACAATTGGTCGGGGGTCTGTATTGCTATGACAACAGGTCCAGGTGCAGTTTTGCAATATCATGATAAAGTTTGGGGTAATTCCAAAAAAATTGTTTTTGACGCTTGGCATAATTTTAAATATGTGATGGATCTGAAACGACTCAAATATCATTTATACTATGATGAAAAAGAGATTGTTAAAAACGCCGGATTTCGGAAATATGACGGAGTGAAAGGCATTGATAAGTTCAATGTCGCTAACGTTGGAAATGGAGGTACGACATTCACAATGTATTTTGACGACATTGTACTTTATGAAGGCATCGATCGTCCCAGACCAGTTAAGCCAATGTCGATGCTAACAACTAGATGGAGTCTAATCAAAACCATGAATTGATTACAATCATGGTCTGAAAACTGTTCGAGATATAATGTCCAAGCAGGTAAACGGTTACCAACAGAGAAAGAACGGGAATTTGCCGGTCAAAATCGATAGCTGTTGTTTGGGCTGAAAGAACTAGAGTCAATAATAGACAGTAGAAACCAAATAGACTCAACAACCACCAGCTTTTATTCACGGGCTAAGCCCCTCGTTCTATCTACTCAAAAGTAACTGGCTGTCCGCTTTCGGCACTTCGCAGGAGCCCTTCCATCATTTTTTGTACCATGAGTCCGTGCTTCAGTGGGGCTTCACAGTCGATTCTGTCCAAAATGCAGCGGATGAAATGGTCAGCGATTCGGTCCCAAGACCTCATCCCCTCCGTAGGTTTCAATTGGATGTCTTCTTCTTTATCATCATCGCAACGGTAGGCCATCAAAGGTCTTAATTTAGCCCCAGCTTCGGCACCAAATAGCTCCATCTGGAACTCGCCCGGTTGGTGAGACGCCCAGAAACTTCCGAAGTCAATAGGGAACGAAGCTATATCGGCTTTGAACAGAATAAATTACAGTTCACCATGTCAAACCTGAGCAACAACATTCAGAATATCGAGGCCTCACGATCGAGTATAGAGGATGCCGACTTTGCCGCCGAAGCAGCAGATCTGGCTAAGAACCAGATACTAGCCCAATCAGCTACGGCTATGCAGCCCAAGCATCAGCCATATCGCAGAATATCCTGTCGCTCTTGAGATAAGCCTTCCCTAAGGTTTGGCTGATACAGCGAGCCTCCCCCATTGGTAGCCTACGCAGTATCCTTACGACGGTATATACATTACGTCGGATAATTTTCCCGCGCAAAAGATCAGGTTCCAAAACAGCGTAACTTCACATACCTTCCAGCGAAAGGCTAAGAACCAAAAGCAATATAATTCACCTATACTGGTTTTAACTAGATTTCAAATAAGTATAGGTGAGTTAATGTTCTGCGCCGTGGGCTCCGACTAACTCATCTTTTTATCCTACCTAATGCATGTTTGTCGACATGGAATTTGCCATATGAATACTAAAATGCTTCGGGATGTAGAAAAGCGAAAAAATCTTGAAATCAAAATGCACGCATCCTATTATGGGTGTACAAACTTGGTATTACATAAAAACTCTGAGTTAAGCTTGCTGGAGAAACAGTTGAACGTACTACTACTGTAACTTTATCATAGCTTAGATAAAGACACTATTTGATCACAAAGTTAGTTAAAACAAACAACCTATGACTCACACCACCCAATCTCCCGGCAATGGATTCTTTCACCACGGCGTAGCCACCGCCACTAGCAATCACCGCGGCATCGTTACCACCACAGACGGCGAGGGACGGAACGTTGTTCTTGTCTGGCTCTTCGATCATCGGGGTGGCTACGCCCTCCTTTGTATTGATGCAGAGACGGGACAAAGCGAAGAGTTCCTGATGCCCTTTCCACCGGGATATGATTGCCCCTTTACATCGATCCTGTCGAGCCGCAACAGGTACTACACGCACTTCAACAGCCACTTCGTTGAATTTGATGCAGAGAGGCGAGAGTTCACCTTCTGCAGCGAAACCGCTCCTCAGATGTCCATGGGGATGACAGAGGACGACCAAGGCAAGATCTGGTCCGCGAGCTATCCGGACAGCGGCGTGGTCTGCTATGACCCGGCAGCGGAAGAGCTCAAGGACTACGGACATGTGTACGATCAGAACTGGCGGCAGTACCAACGCACCCTGGCTGCGGATGATACGGGATGGATTTACTTTGCAGTAGGCAACACCGCGAGTCAGATTATCGCATTCAGACCTGAGAGCGGTGAAGCGACGCCTATCATAGATGAATTAGAG
>Ga0208406_1000896_pt1 | contig 11706 bp, 9 predicted proteins | sample ETNtaG_15_FD_185769 | JGI IMG/M metagenome (GOLD analysis project Ga0208406, IMG submission 185769) | Marine microbial and viral communities from oxygen minimum zone, Eastern Pacific Ocean - ETNP201302PF89A (SPAdes) (version 2) | ecosystem: Environmental > Aquatic > Marine > Oceanic ...
GCTAATCATCGATACTTGCTATTCTTTGCTGGTTTTACCCCTGAGCCCGCTCGTGGACCGTCGGGAGATCGAGGATACTTGCTTTACAGCAACGACTTGATTAGCTGGGAACCTGACAAACATAATCCTGTATTTTCCCCTGAGACCTTGAACAACTGGGACGCGGTCCATGTCCGCCCCCGATCATTAAACCGTATTGATGATACATGGTATCTCTGGTACGAAGGATGCAACCACTGGACGCCACCATCATACTCCGGATCCTATTGGTGGGATACAGTCGGGCTAGCCCGTTCAAAAGATCTGATTGAATGGGATTACTATCCGAGAAATCCATCCCTTCCAGGTCTTGGTACAAAAGGACAATTTGATCAAAACTGGGTTGGTTGGCCAAGGATGGTTATCAAGGACGAAATTGGATACATTTTCTACACCGCATCAGGAAACATTTCGCCGTCCATTGGGTTACGTCGAATTCCAATTCAACAACTAACCGATTGGAAAAGTGAAGGCGGAGAAACTATCAACTTGCTCAATTGATAAAGGAAAAAAACAATATATGATAACTGACATGGATATCTATCTATTTGATCTACAAGGGTATCTACATCTTGAGGAAGCATTAACTCAAAAAGAGGTGGATGGGCTCAACACCTGTGTGGACAACATCCCATCCTTGAACCCTGGCCAGTGGCACGGTTACATCCATGGTCACACCTACGGAGACAACGACGGGTTAAACTACCAGCAGATTTACGAAGCAGGAGAACCTTTTGAAGAACTAATTAATCATCCCTCATGGTTCGATCGGGTTAGATTCTTTATCGGTGGCGAAGGTTCATTCGATGAAAAGCACGGGCCAATGTTTATTGATGAAAATTTGCTCAACTTCCGAACATCTGGAGAAGGGATCGGATTACATAACGGAGGAAAACTTGGAATCAGCCGATGCCAGTTTCGTTATCTCAATGGTAAATTTCACTGCAATCAGATAAATATTTTGATTGCCTTGACAAATATAGGACCAGGAGATGGAGGAACAGTCATCGTTCCCGGTAGCCACAAAAGTAATTTTGATAATCCTGATTTCAGTCAATTTAGCATGGGAGCAAGAGGGAACTGTCCATCTCAAATGACAGGATCTATCGAAATACACATGCGCGCTGGAGACGCACTGCTTTTCGTTGATTGTTGTACTCACGGTTCAGCTAATAGGGTCAACGATGGCGAACGTCGTGCTGTGGTTTATCGGTATGGTCCATCTTGGGGTAATTTTCGACATGGTTATCATCCTTCACCTGAACTGCTGGAAAGGTTAACACCGGAACGTCGTCAGATCGTATGGCCACAAACGCCCATACCCAGACCCCCCCAAGTATAGGCGTCGGTAAATTTCAGCAGAAGATCATCGTTACTTCACTACATTTAACAGTACACGCCTGCATCAACCATAAGAGAAGTTGTTGTCATGAACGATTCACTACTTCCTTTAGGAAAGCTCAGGGTCGACTTCTTAGAGAAAATCCTTCCTAAAAACCTTGATCCTTCTGTGGTTGTCGGCCCTAAAGTGGGTGAAGACGCTACGGTAATTGACTTCGGTTCAACTTACCTTGTTATCACGACAGACCCTATTACTTTTGCAACTGATGAGATAGGTTGGTATGTGGTTTGCGTCAACAGTAATGATCTGGCCACAATGGGAGCAACACCAAAATGGTTGCAGGTCACAATTCTTCTCCCCGAAAATAAAACTACTGAGAAACTTGTCCGCGATATTATGGATCAAATCACCAAAGCTTGCCAGCATTTCAATATCTCCCTTTGTGGCGGGCATACTGAAGTTACTTACGGATTGGATCGGCCAATTGTGATTGGACAGATGTTGGGAGAAGTCGCCAAAGACAAACTCATCATTTCCTCATCCGCTGAAGAAGGTGATGACCTAATTTTGACTAAAGGATTAGGGATTGAAGCCACTTCAATTATCGCTCGCGAACGTGAGTCTGATTTACTGAAAAACTTTTCTCTCGAGAGAGTCACTCAGGCAAGAAAATACTTAACAGATCCCGGAATTTCAGTGTTGAAAGAAGCATCCATTGCGATAAATACGGGAGGGGTTCATGCTATGCATGATCCAACAGAAGGAGGTGTCTCTACCGCTATTCACGAGTTAGCACACGCGGCCAATGTTGGCGCCATGATTTGGGAAGATAAATTGCTTATATCGGACATAACCAAGAGTCTCTGTCAAGCATTCGGTATTGACCCACTCGGTGCAATTTCATCCGGTGCCTTGCTAATTGCAGCAGATCATGATAAAAGTGACCAGATTCTTTTAGCTCTAGCGGAACAGGAAATTCCATCCACCATTATTGGTCAACTATTTAGTCCCGAATATGGGATTCAATTGAAAAGAAAAGATGGTCAGAATCATCCATTGCCAATCTTTGAAACTGACGAAATCACCAAAATTTTCTGATCGCATATAATAGCATTCTCCTATCTATAGTCACTCAGGCAAATAATGTTTCAAACTGAGATAATTATTTTTCTTCAGTCTTATTCTAACAATCATCTCAATACCTTTTTCCAACTTATTACCAGCCTCGGCTATAGTTCTTTTATCTATCCTTTTTTTATCGTCATTATTTTCGGTATTAATTACAGAATCGGATTTATATTATTGTACTTGGCCATATGGAACGGAATTTCAACAGACTTGTTGAAAAATCTTTTTGAACTCCCAAGACCCTCTAATGTAGATTCTGCTGTACAACTTCTAGGAAAAGATTATCTTAATCCTACATTCCTAACTGGGATGGGGGCAGAAAGTTTTTTTGGGTTACTCCCAAAAGAAAGTATTGAATATTTACGAACCAAACGTTTCGATAGCTACGGGTTTCCATCTGGTCACACAAGTAATTCAGTGGTCTTGTGGGGAGGAATTTTATTGTTATTTAAAACCCTATGGTCAACAATATTTTGTGCATTGCTAATCCTATTAATTCCTTTATCACGGATGTATTTAGGGCGACATTTTTTGGCAGATGTACTTGGTGGTTACTTAGTGGGTTCTCTCTCTTTATATGTGTTCTGGCGTTATGTTTTCCATAATGAAGCCCTCAATAACTTTGTTTTTAAATCGAATGATAAAATCGAATTTAACTTAAAAACAAAAACATTTATATTGTATTCCTTTATCCTCCCTCTGCTGTTGATATTAACATTTAGAATTAACCACCAATACACTGCCAATCTTCTAGGATTGAATTTAGGGTTTTTCTTGATTTGGTTAAAAAGCATACCTAATGATTCAGGTGGAATATTCAAAAGAATATTTAGAGTGATTATTATTTTGTGTCTATTCTATACTACAAACAGTATCTGGGAACAGGTTATAGAAATTCTAATATATAATGAACCTAGTATTACAAAATACACTTTGCGTGCTCTACTAAACGCATCTTTAATATTAATTTCAACAGAAATCAATATTAAGATGGGATTAATGAATAGAGAAAATGTAGCAGTGTAAACACTCCTCCCTAAAACATCATTTTATTCCAGCCCGAATTCCATTAGCTGAGTAAGCCTTCCTCCCCAGTAAATTACTGAAACCTTTCCAAACCAGCTAGTCTTTGATTCCAGATTGAGATTGATTATTCTTTCTTTCAATTAGTAATAGAATTCATCTTGTAAATGTTAAGACACATAACCGAAAAAATAAATCAATGGTTTGACCATATAATACTAAACTAAAAAAAATTGATTCTTTCAGTTTAGTATTGTATTATTAGCTTTTTTGTTGATAAAATGCAAGGAGTTGGATATTAAAAATGAATGATGATATCCCTTATCATCTGCTGGTGGTTATTTTCGTGGCGTTAATGTTTTTATTAATGGCAGTTCAAGACACATTTTTCCCATTAGGTAACGTAGAGATTGAAGATAATTCTGCTGTTGCTTCAACACATAATGAAATTCAGTATTTATCCTTCCATCCAATACCGTCCCAATCATAAACTTAACGTCTGTTAGTACCATTCAATTAACTTTTTGATGCGCACAATTATAGAATATTTTTCTAGAAACCATACTTTTGCTTATCTCACCACATTCATGTTTCTTCTTATTGGAGTAAGCACTGTATTTACCATAAAACGTGATACTTTTCCGGCATTTGATCTAGGAGTACTAACAGTTCTTACCCAATATCCTGGCGCTTCTGCTGAAGATGTAGAACTCAGTATTACCAATAAGCTGGAAAAAGAGCTAAAGACACTAACTGGGATAGATTATATTACTTCTCTTTCAATGGACAATGTTTCCAGCATTAGCGTTACCCTCGACCCGAATGTTAAGAAACCTGATAAGGTTAAACAAAACATTCGAGATGCCGTTGGTCGCGTCACGGACCTCCCCACAGAAATCCCCCAAAGTCCCTTGATAACTGAAATTGAAGCGTCGGTCCTACCGATCATTGAAGTTGGTGTGACAGGGGATATACCTTACAAAGAACTGCGAAGAATTTCAACCCAGTTGGAAAATGATCTAGATCAGATCCAAGGCGTAGCAAAAATTGACCGCGTTGGATATCGTAACCGAGAAATTTTGGTGGAAATAGATCCGAATTCTATTAACCAATACAATATTTCGTTACGAGACACAATTAACGCCATTAAGCTTCGTAACCTTCGGTTAACCGCAGGAAACATAAAATCGGGATCATTCGAAACCAGTCTTATTACCCAGTCGGAGTTTGACACCCCAATGGCCGTATCTGATGTAATTATACGGTCTTCTTCGGGGGGAATCATCACCCAACTAAAAGATATCGCTCAAATTAAAGATGGCTTTGAGGAAAATACAATAATCCCCCATTTGAATGGCAAACCAACAATTGCGCTATCAATCAGAAAATCTGAAGAGGCTGATAATATAAGGGTATGTAATAGGATTAAGGAAAAAATCGCCGAAATCAATAAAACTTTACCTGAAAACGTTGAAATATTATTCGCCAACGATGAATCAACCACAGTTAAAAACAGCTTTAGCATTGTGCTATGGAACGGGATTATAGGATTTGCACTTGTGATTTTAATTCTGCGTTTGTTCATGAATCTGACTCTATCAATCTGGGTTGCTATGGGAATCCCATTTACTTTCATGGGGGCTATATTCCTGTTACCCTTTTTCGGTTCATTTCTGGATACCATTACATTAACATCCATGATCATTGTTCTTGGAATCATTGTGGATGACGCCATCATCGTATCAGATAGTATCTACTCACGATGGCAGAAAGGGGAATCCCCAGAACAAGCTGCAATTGAAGGTACATACCAAGTGTGGCGTCCCGTTCTTACAACTATCGCTACCACGCTTTGTGCTTTTGCTCCCATGTTTTTCGTTTCAGGAACTATGGGAAAGTTCATCTATGTTATTCCCTTAACAGTCTCATTAGCTTTAATCGTTTCAATAGCTGAAGCTGTTGTGATATTACCATCCCACTTATCTTCAAGTTTAAAAAGAACATCTCATACCTCATCGAATCCAAGTCTATGGTTTGAAAACTTAAGGAAATCTTACCAATATCTTCTAAGCCGTTTACTGCGATGGAGGTATCTATTAATTTTTCTTTTTATGTTTCTTTTCTACGGGGTTTTTCAAATAGGAAAACATAATCTGGATGTGGTTCTCTTTCCAAGTGAGATGGCAAAACAATTCTTCATCATTATAGAACTCCCTGACGGCAGTAATCTTGAAAAAACAACCGAAATGACCAAAAAAGTGGAAAAATTGATTTTGGATTTGGAGCCTGGCGAGATTGAGTCATTTACTACCAGAATTGGAGGTACATATGAAGCTAACTTGTTTCCAACATTCGGAAAGGATCAGGCATTCATTCGAGTTAATCTTCCAATATATTCTAATCAACTCAAGAGCGCATCCGAAATCGTCGAACAACTTCGGGAACAAACAAAACTGATATCTGGAATTAAAAAAATAAGTTACAAGATTGAATCTGGGGGCCCCGACGTAGGAAGACCGATAACAATTCGTATTGTCGGCACGAATGACCTAATGCGAATGTCACTTTCAAACGCTATCGTAGCTTATTTAGAACAAACCAAAGGTGTCAGAGACATTGAACGAAATGATTTATCAGATAAAAAACAGATCCAAGCAGTCATTAATCATCAAGCGCTTGCTCGGCTTGGGTTAAACGCAACTGATATCGCCTTGAATCTTCGGATTGCTTACACTGGTGAAACTGTTACAAAAGTCAGATATGAAGATGAGGAAATCGATTTCATAGTAAGTTGCAAAAGCGAAGCAGTTAAGGATCTGGATGTGGTTCGTAACCTACTAATTCCCAATGCTCGTGGCGATTTAATCAAACTTGGAACAGTGGTTAAATTCGTTCCGGAAAACGGGACACCCGATTACTATCATTACAATGGTAATCGGGCTGTAATTATAACTGCTGATGTAGACTTAGACATTGTCACCCCACTAGAAGCCACAAATCAAGTTATAAATCATTTTAAAATCAAATCAAATTGGCCAGGTATGCAGTTGCTAATCGGTGGAGAAGCTGAAGAGACCAGCCAATCACTCAAGAGCTTAGCAATCACTATGATTGTTGCTGTAGTTGGTATCTATTTCTTACTGATTCTTCTTTTTAGATCTCTCCTCCAACCATTTTTGGTAATTAGTGCGATCCCGTTCAGCATTCTGGGTGTCATCATTGCTTATCTTCTGCATGGAACCCCTCTCAGTTTCACTGGTATGCTAGGTGTCATTGGTCTGGCAGGCGTAGTTGTCAACGATTCCTTGGTAATGGTTGACCATTTAAACGAATTGAGGTCGGTTTCACCAAAGGCGAACCTAATTGAGTTGGTAGCACAGGGAAGTGCTAATAGGTTTAGAGCTATCGTGATGACAACGCTGACGACAGTTGCAGGCGTAACTCCGACTGTTTATGGTCTAGGAGGTACCGATCCGTTTATGGCACCTATGGCTCTCTCTTTAGGCTATGGTCTGGTCTTTGCTACACCATTAATTCTTTTCTTAGTTCCATGCTCATATATGGTGTATGTTGATATAACTAATAAGTTTCAGCGTAAACATGAAGACTCAAGAGGATACAACTTCGGGTGTATGTGACGCAATAAATCCAATTTCCTGTTTAATGCGACTCACTTCATAAACTGAATTATATTCATGTCCTGGTTGCTCGAAATAGGACAAATTAACATCATCCCCCCACCAGTTTCTTAAGATCTCTGCTACAGGTACAGAAGTCCACGCCTTAGGACCAGCCGCATTCATTATTCTAACGCCCGGCTGATAAGGGGTCTCTATCGACATCATGAATGCCCGGATAGCATCAGTTAAGTTCATAATCGTAATACCCCCAAGACTCCATTCTGTTAAAGGACCGATCTCTCTCAGCGGCGGCATATTGTCATCAGTACACACACTTGACAATCGCAAATTAATAACATCAATATCTTCGTTCTGTCGATAACAGTATTTGCTAATTTCTTCCATAAAATACTTGGAGATACCGTAACCGCTTCGATCAAGACAAGGATGATCATCAGTGATGGGTAAATAGAGAGGCCGGAACTTTCTGTCTTGAAACCCGACTGCGGCAATGGAACTAGCTAAAACATACTTCTTGCAACCTCGATTTATTAGATATTGTAATAAGCATCGGGTCCCCTCAACGTTAACCAGAATGCATTCACGTTCTGTTACTCCGCCCGTCACAGCTCCCAAATGAACAAGCATGTCAACTTGATAATTGTCAACCCGAGCTAAGTCCTCAAACGAAGCAAAAGTACCCTTTACCCAAGGCAAGTTAAATCCAGGATCTTTTCGGCTCATACATATAACCTGATGGTTCTCTGCCAACCTAAGACTCAGACTTTTACCGATAAAACCACTCGCCCCCGTGATCAATATATTGCTCATGGTACCCTCCTAAACAAAATTTATTTATTAGTTTGTCCAGTTAATTACTACTCCAACAATGTCGGTATTACAATTTCGGTTGATCTCATCAAACATCTCCGGACTATCCCTCCAGGATATTCGATGACTGATACACTGTTCCCACTGGAGTGTGCCCATAGCGATGTTCTTTATCACAGCACGACGACATGGTTGCCAACCATCGTCACAAGGAAAGAACATTTGCAGCCTCCGCCCGTGTGGCGATGAAAAGTCCATCTCGATCGGTTTATTACCATAATGGCCTTGCCACACAAAACTACCAAACTGCCGACAAAGCCTGATAGATAGATCAATACAATCAGGTAAACCAGTACACTCAAAGACGCAATCTGCCCCATCAGAAACAATATTCATAACTTCGGTTTCTACATCTTGATCCTCAGCACAGATCAAATAATCAGCTCCCATCTTTCGAGCAATCTCTAAGCGTTTAGGTGAAAGATCAACAGCAACAACTGTGCAACCGCGACTCGAGCATGCAGCTACAACCCCTAAACCAATCAGTCCCGTCCCGTGCACAACCACCGTTTGCCCCATTCTTGGATTGGCCATATCTACACCATAGAGTGCAACAGCTGGCATAACAAACATAGATGTCGTTTCCATAGATGCTCCGTCAGGAAGGAGTGCTGCACCATGAGTAGTATTAGGATTGAGAATAATATGGGAGCAGTGGGCACCAGAAACACAGCTAACACTCATACCGTCCTTCATTTGCATATATGTGTTACCACGGAAATACACTCGGTCACCAATTTTAAAATTGGTGATCTCTGCACCGACAGATTCCACAACGCCACTGCCCATATATCCAGTACACAAAGGGTATGGCTCCCAAGATATCTTTTCGCGAATCAGCGCAAACTCTGTGCCGATACTAACTCCAGTATAGTGCGTTCTAATTCCAATCTGATCAGGTTCTACCCCCTTGAGCTGAACTGTTTCCATCGTAAATCGCTGATTATTATCACAAATTAGTGCTTGGGCTTCCATTTGCTTCCTCTTAACTGGCTATCGTCAACACAATTACACCACCCCCTAATTGCATTACCTGCTCAGGGCGGTCCTCGCCGAATTTGATCTTTAGCTTATTAACTACTAAGTACATTCTTCGTGGTTATTCATAAAAACATTATAACACCTATGCCCATCCTACTAAAATATCTCCTTTTTTAGATTGAAATTTCAGTAATGGAAGGCGAGGGGTAAATCGATATTGCATCGGCGAGTCTCTTTGTTTTAGTTTGGGGATTGAGATTATCCTTTGCGCTTTTTACCATATATCTTTATAATGAACTCTCCCAGTTTCCCATTAGTAAAACAATACAATAACAAATTTGTAAATAACATTTCCTCGTAGCTTTAATAACAAGACGGAAAGGGAAACAATTTACCATAAGAAACACGGGGTATCTTCCATCCTTCCACAAATTTGGAACACAAAGACATAAAAGAGGGCGAATGTTTATCCTTACCTTTGACATTGAAAGTGCTTATGCACTCAACCCAAGCATAGAATCCGATACTAACTGGGACACTTGGTTGGAAGAAACACTAGCTAGTATTACGCAAATTACTCGGATTCTTAAAAAGCATGAAGTTCCGGCGACTTTCTTTATTGTAGGTAAAGTAATTGAAAGAGCTGGTCAGGACCTTTCAGACTTGCTGAATGATAGCTGTCTGTTTGATATTGGTTCGCATACTTACAGTCATATGGAGATCTTAAGTACCCACTCCGAAGTAATCAATCAATTTAAACGTGAGCTGATCAAAACATCCAAACTTATCCTAAAACACTTCGACAAAGAACCACTTGGATTTTGCGCTCCCGGTGGATTTTACAGAGGATTACGAGGACATCCAGAGCAACTCAGAATTCTATGGGATCATGGTCATAGATTTATTCGCACCGACGGTGTAGGACCACCAGAGCAACCCATGCCAGCTCTTTTTACCCAGCCTTATTGGCATACTCAAGATGGGTTTCCAGACTTGCTTGAGATACCAGCAACCGGATGGCACTGCAACCTCCTATTCAATACGGGAAACCAAAGCGACAGTTGGAAGCCAAGCCCCGGTTTTGTTGACGGAACCATCTTATCAAAATTACCGACAACTATAGAAGAAGGATTTCAGGCACGAAGAAAGGAATTTCAACATGCTATTGATAATAATTTGACCTATGGCCCCGCAATGCATCCTTGGTCGGTTTATCGTTTTGACCCAGAGCTAACACATCTTGAATGGTTGATTGAAATGGCTAAAGACAACAATGTACAGATTGTGAATTGTCAGCAATTATATGATAAACACAAAAAATTGTCAGCGTAATAAGAACGAAACGAATAATGAATGAAAGGAGGATCAAATGTCATTGCTTCCTATACCAAACGGGTTAGTTGTTTTAACATTCGATGATGGTAATAAATCTGATTTTACTTACGTCGCACCATTGCTGAATCGATACGGATTTGGTGCAACCTTCTACATTACTGAAGGCCTCAATTTTCTCGAGAATAAAGAATATTATTTAACTTGGGAAGAAGTACATCAACTACATCAATCTGGTTTTGAAATAGGTAATCATACTCGACACCACAAAAATGTAAACAGCCAAACTCAGGAAGAACTCCTCGCCGACTTGGAATATATAGATACCCGTTGCCAACAATATAATATCCAGATTCCGGAAACCTTTTGTTATCCGGGATATAACCACGGCCCGCAAGCTCTAGAGGTGCTAACAAAAAAAGGGATGCGCTTTGCGCGGCGTGGAATTTCTCCTGAGTTTCCTCACGAATCAGAGGGAGGACGTGGTCCTGCTTATGATCCCAAAATTCATCATCGACTGCTAATCCCTACTACCGGCGCCTCTGGTCCAAATTGGAGTTTTGATGATTTCGTGTGGGCTGTTGAGCAGGCTAAGGATGAAAAAATAGCAATATTAACGTTTCACGGAGTGCCTGCTTTGGAACATCCTTGGGTTAACACTTTCCCGGACGATTTTAAAGTGTATATGGATTTCTTGAATGACCATGGATTTACTGTCATTGCTTTGCGAGATCTGTCAAAATACATAGAACTCTAATTTTTCACCAAGGAAGGAATATGATGGAGAAACGATTACTCGGTAGAACGGGGCTTGAAGTCAGTGTATTAGGGATGGGAGGATTATTCGTTTCAAAACTTGGTGAAAGTGACCGTGAGCGCTCTTGTCAAGCAGTTAAGCGAGCCTTGGAGTTAGGCGTAAATTATGTAGATACTGCTCCAAGTTATGCTGATAGTGAGGAAGTTCTCGGTCATGCACTAGAGGGAATAACCAAGCCATACTGCCTTTCCACAAAAATTGGAGGAAGACCACAACCCTTTGACCCAAAGAACAGTGACCTGTTGCGAAAATCAGTAGAAGAAAGCCTTCGCCTACTTAAACGCAATACCATCGACGTTTTGATGATTCACGAGCCAGACCGACCTGGTCAATACGATTGGTGGGATAACTATGATGACTTTCATGGACCTGTATGTGATTTTCTAGACCAATTAAAAACCGAAAAAATCATCCGTTTTACTGGATTAGGAGGAACAACAGCCTATCAACTGCCTCATATTATGGCCACTGGAAACTACGATGTGGTATTAACGGCTTTCAATTACAGTTTACTTTGGCGTGAAGCCTTGATT
>Ga0208406_1000897_pt1 | contig 11705 bp, 6 predicted proteins | sample ETNtaG_15_FD_185769 | JGI IMG/M metagenome (GOLD analysis project Ga0208406, IMG submission 185769) | Marine microbial and viral communities from oxygen minimum zone, Eastern Pacific Ocean - ETNP201302PF89A (SPAdes) (version 2) | ecosystem: Environmental > Aquatic > Marine > Oceanic ...
GGGCAAGGGGCTCATACCTTTCCAGTCGCCGTGTCCAGATACGGACATCCTGCTCGCGAACCTTAACCCGACCCTCCTCCTCGGTGCTCAGGCCAACAAAACGGGGTGGCTTGTCGTCGTTCTTCATTCCGCGGCGCACGTTGAAGGGTTTGTACTCAACAGAACGGTCTCGATCGGCATACCATTTTTTTGCGGCTTCCTCGCGCTTGAGATAAAGGACGTCAACTTTCGTTTGCGCGATCGCGAGCAATTTCTCCACACGCTTGCGGCTGATCCCGAACCCATCACGATGCTCGGCTTCAAGAAAACCGGCGTGACGCTCGGCCGGCTGGGTGGTGGCAAACGCCGCATAAAGCCGATAGTAATCGCGGGTCGGTATGGGATCGAATTTGTGGTCGTGGCACTTGGCGCATCGCAATGGCGTCCCGAGAAAGGCCTGCCCAACGTTGTTCACCACGTCATCAAGATAGTTCTGCCGGCTGATAACTGGCGGCGACATGGCGGTGTGCTCCCATGGTCCCATGCGAAGGAATCCCTGGGCCACAATCATCTCCGGGTCCTTGGCATTCAGGTCTTCCCCAGCCACCTGTTCAAGAACAAACCGGGCATAGGGTTTATCCTCATTGAAGGAACGGATAACGTAGTCACGATAACGCCAGGCGTTGGATCGCTCGAAGTCGTTCGAGAAACCGCTGGTGTCAGCGTAACGGGCGACGTCCAGCCAGTGCTGACCCCAACGCTCTCCGTAATGCGGGCTTTCCAGCAAACGATCAACCAGATTCACATAAGCCTGATGCGGATTCTTCTTCCATGCGCCTAGGAAAATATCGATCTCCCCGGGTGCCGGGGGCAGCCCGGTCAGGTCAAAGGTCGCACGACGAATCAACGTAAGCGCGGAAGCCCATGGAGCCGGCTTCAACCCGACGACCTTGAGCTTGCCTTGAATGAAACGGTCAATCGGGTTCCCCCTGCCAGATGGCGCATCAATTTTCTGCAACGGGCGAAACGCCCATACATCCTCGTCCTTGTAGCGACGGTGAATCCATTCGCCGGAGAGTCCCCCGGCGGTCTTGATGAGGATGCCTTCCTCGGTACGTTCCCTGCTGCGATCCTCAGTGATGTACCTGGCCTGTGTTTTTGCGTCCGGCCAGGGCGCCCCCAGCGCAACCCAGCGTTTAATTACATTAACCTGTGAGGGAGCCAGCTTGTCATTCTCCTTGGGCGGCATGAGGAAATCCTCATCCTTCCTTTCAATGGAAAGCACAATCGGGCTGACCTCCGGTTTGCCCGGCACCATCCCCGGTTCCTCACTTTCCCCGCCCTTGAGCAGGCCTTCGCGGGTGGTTAAATCAAACTCGCCCTTGATCTTCTTGGGCTCCTCACCGTGGCAGGCAAAACATTTACTGCTGAAAATCTGCTTCACCTTCAGCGAGAAGAGTCGCTCGCCCTCCTGCTTCGGATTCGGCGCCCCCATGCCGCCAATCACGCCGGCAAACAAAATGTAAATAGTCGCGGTGAATCTCATCAGATAATGTTGGCGTTGAGCGCTTTTTGGGCGGCCATATAATCGCGTTTTCGAACAGCTTTCACAATGGCAATGTGCTCAGCCACAATTTCATCAAACTGGTCGATGCGAGAATAGTCCATGAGCACCCGTGAAGTAATGCTGAGCCACACCCTCTCGAGTTCACGTGAAGCGCGGCGGACAAGGTAACGGTGCAGCGCCAGATCGCTGTCAGTAATCGCGCTCAGGTCGCCACGGCCGCAGGCGCTGGAAAGGTCGGCAAGGATGCCCTCAAGCTGTTCATCGTCCTCCCCGGTCAGCTCACCGATGCATTGCTTGAGACAAAAGGCCTCCATTTCGCGCCGCATCGATTGCAGCAACTGCCGCTCGCCCTCGCTGGGCGGCGTATTGACACGCACGCCCTTGTTCGGCCGGTACACCAACACACCCTCCTGTGAGAGTTGCAGCAGCGCATCGCGAATCGGCCCGCGACTCACCCCAAATCGCTCGGCCAACGTGTGTTCCCGCACCGGCGCGTCATTCGACCACACACCGGACAACACCTCTGAGCGCAGCGTATCAATAATCTGCTCCCGCATGGAGCGAACCGACTTATCAACAACTGGCATGGACGGAGTTTTCCCGCCCAATCAAAAACCGTCAACGTAAATTGTTAACAATTTACAATTTATGCTCGAGCCCTATTTTATAAGCTTCAAGCGCAAATCCTTGAAGTGCACGATCATTCCCGGGTCGTGAAGCTGGAGTTGAATCATGCCCTTCTTAAGGCGTTTGGTTTCAGGCAAATGCTCTGTGAATTCACTCGAAAGTTTGCCGTTAATGAAGAGCTTGAAGTTGTTCCCCTTGGCGATGATGTGCACGGAGTTCCAGTCGCCCTTCCTGATGTCGGCCGCAGTCAGGGCGTCCTTGATTGCAGTAATGGTCGGCTTGTCATCCTCACCAATCACCAATTGGTCACCACGAAAGCAGCGATGCTCCTTGCGGCCCGGGGTATGAAAATCCCAAGCCCCCATCACGTTCTTGCCGATCCCGAGGTGACCCAGGTCCGCATGGTAGCTCTGGAAATCGCGTTTACGGGTCTTGTCGACAATGGCGCGAATACTTACCCCGCTATTACCCTTGCCGGGAAACCGGTACCTGAATTTCATCTCCAGATCCGCAACCTCTTTATTAGGACTATATGTCAAATAACCGCGGCCCTTGTCGCCGTTGCCGACGATGATGCCATCCTGCACCATCCACGCCGGCGCGGTCCTGGCCGGCATGGCCTCCCAGCCCTTGAGCGTCTTGCCGTCGAAGATGGAAACAAACCCGTCCTTGCCGGCCGCCTGCGCGGTGGTCCATCCCAGCGCGCCCAGCGCCAGACCGACTATGATTTTCCTGATATTCATGATGCTAGTGCCTTCAACGATTCAAACACCTCACAACGGTTCAGGCAATCAATTCCTTTATGGCCTTACCACCGAATTGACTGAGTTGCTTGTTTCGACCGGCATGAAAACAGGTGAGCTTGATGTCGTCCAGACCAAGTAGGCGCAGGAAGGTGACATGAAAATCACGCATTGGATGAATCACTTCAACCGCCTTGGCGCCAGAGGAACTGGACTACCCGCCCGTCGTCGAACCGTCCAAGCTTCCTTTGAGGTCGTAGCAGGCCCCTTCCTTCGTGCTGCGCACAAAGATTTGTCCATTGCTATAAGCGGCGTGGGTCCAGCACTTGCCGTCGACAGCTTTGAAACGACCAACCTCGCTGTACGCTTTAGGCATTGCTTTGGAGACGACTACTTCGCCCGCATCGCTGGTGGTGATCAGTTTCCCGTCGACGAGGATAACACCCCCTGGGCCAAAACCTGACTTCGACCACTTGATTTCGCCGGTTGCCAACTCAACGCATTTAAGGGGTCCATCACCATACTCCTTGAACTGAAACATCCCGTAAAGATGACCATCGATGCAGACTGGTGTGCTCCAGTGGTTCATTAACTTGTTGGGCTTGCGCCAGAGTCGCTTGATGGAATATTCGCCATCTTTTTTACTGACTCGAAAAGCCGCTGCCCCGACGCCGTAACCTGCGGAACAGTAAACGATGTCACCTTCGAGAATCGGTGAGGCAGCAGTGGATACCTTGAACGGGTGAGCCGCGCGCCAAAGCACCTTGCCGCTCTTGGTGTTGCAGGAGACCAAGCCTTTTTGCGTGAAGAAAATAACCTGCCTCTCGCCCTGAATATCCCCCACGATCGGGCTGGCATGAGTCATTTGATCACTTTCTCCGCTCCATACCGTCTGGCCTGATAACTTGTTGATTGCTAATAATGACTGATTTTTACCGCCACCGCATATGAAAACCAAATCATCGTCGATGATAGGGGCTGCTGCGTTCTGCCAGCGAATCGATTTGGCTTTGTTTTTTTTGACGAGATTGACTGTCCAAAGGTTGCTGCCGTTTTTTGCATCGAGGCAGTGCAACATTAGGCGTCCGTCGAGTATGTAAACACGATCGCCATCGCAGGAAGGCGTGGTGCGTGGTCCGTCGCCACCTTTGTTGCCCTCAGTACCACTGTTTCCGCCGCCGTCGTACTTGGCGATGTTTAGCACTTGGCTCCATAGTTTTTTACCGGTGTTGCCGTCAAGCGAGAGGCAGACTTCGCGGTTAACACCGTCAACTTCTTCCATAACGATCGTGAACGCTCGCCCCTTGGCCACGGCGAATGAAGAAAACCCAAGCCGGGTGGAAGTTCTCCAAACGGCCTTGATTCCACTGTGTGGCCAAGCAGGAATTTTCAGCTTCTCGGAGGAGGATCCGTCAAAATTCGGTCCACGATACTGTGTCCAGTCGCCTGCCTGTACTCTTACTGCGCTGACGATAAATGCGGCTGCATATAGAACTGATTTGAATGTGTTTTTTTGTCCGAAAAACATTATTTTTAGGGGTTGGCATAGCTAAGGGCTAATGTGATGAGCATTTCACCCAATGTTTTAGCTGTTTTAAGAGCATTTGGTGGTTTCCTCCATTGAAGCGCAGGAACATCATCTCATCAATTCCTTAATCGCCTCGCCACCTATCTGGCTAAGTTGCTTGAAGCGGCCGCCATGAAAATAGGTGAGCTTGTTGTCGTCAAGACCCAGCAGGCGCAACAGGGTGACGTGAAGATTGCGGACATGGTGCATCTTGTCCACCGCCTTGGCCCCGATCTCGTCGGTGGCGCCAATGGTATGGCCGGCATTCACCCCACCACCGGCAAGCCAAACGGTCATGGCATCGGGATTATGATCGCGCCCATACTTGATGCCGCCGCGGATGCCGTTATCGGGCGTGCGGCCAAATTCCCCCATCCACACAACCAGCGTCTCATCAAGCAGGCCGCGTTCCTTCAGGTCCCTGATGAGCGCGGCGATCGGGCGATCCACTGTGCGAATCAGTGAACCGTGGGCCTTGGAGATGTAATCGTGACTGTCCCAGGTACTGGCATAGAGCTGCACGAACCGCACCCCTTTCTCCACCAGCTTGCGGGCGAGCAGACAACGACGACCGAGATTATCCGTGGGTTCCTTTCCAATCCCATACATCTCCCGGGTCTTCTCGGTTTCCTTGTCGAGATTGATGATATCGGGCACCTGCATTTGCATGCGAAAAGCGAGCTCGTAGTTGCGCATGCGCGCGGCGAGCCCCTCATGCTGCGGATGACGCTCGGCATGGTGCTCATTGAGCTGGGTCAACAAGTCAAGGTTGCGGCGTTGCTGGGCGCGGGTAACGCCGGCGGGCGGATGGATGTCCAAAAGCGGCGAGCCTTTGGGCCGCAGCGCGGTGCCCTGCAGGCGGGTGGGCAGGAAACCGTTGGACCAGTTGGCCGGGCCGCCCTGCGGAAAGGAAAGTTCGGGCAACACGATGAAACCGGGCAGATCGTCATTCTCGGTGCCAAGACCATGGGTCACCCAGGAACCCATTGCCGGGGCGCCACCGAAGCGGCTGCCGGTATTGACGTGATAATTCGCGGTGGGATGGTTCACCGACTCGACCTGGCAGCCGCGATAAAAACACAGGTCATCGGCCACGCCCGCGAGATTCTCCCAGAGCGTGTTCATGTCCGCGCCCGACTTGCCAGCCTTGCGGAATTTAAACGGGCTCTTCACATAATACCGCTTGCCCGAGCTCATGGCACTCTGTTCCTTGCCCGAACGCTGGAACTCCTTCAGGTGCAGCTTGTCCAGCATTGGCTTGGGGTCAAAGGTATCGAGGTGCGATGGGCCGCCCTCCATGTAAAGGAAGATGCAATGCTTGGCCTGGGCCTTAGGAAAATGCGCCACCTTGGGCGCCAACGGCCCCTTGGCCTGCTCAGCTTGTAACATCGAATGAAAAGCCAGTGCGCCCAGCCCTCCATTGACTCCATATAAAAATTCACGGCGATTCATGATTTTTTTACTTCTTGGGGTTGCTGTGGATGGTGCACTTCGGTAATGCCTTTTGCAATTGGTCAATCTGTGCCTTGGTGAGGGCGGTCTTCAAAACACCTATCAGTTTACTCTATGGTTCTTCATGACTGTTAGGGGCGCTGCTTCACACCGCCCTGGTTGAGCCTATCCCGCAGCGTTTTATGCCAGCCTGGATGTTCCTGCTTGTAGACTTGAAAGGCCTTGTACTCTGTACGGTCTAGCTGGCCGTCGGCATTCTTGTCCATCACCGGGAAAAGCCATTCCCAATCCACTTTTACCATGGTCCACTCGGCCTTCGAAACCGTGCCCTTAAGGTCGGTGTCCGCCGCGGCGAACAACTGCGCAACGACGTCACCTTTCTTTGCGGGTTTGGCGTCCGTCATGGCCTGGCCCTCCGGAATCTCTAGCGGAATTCCCCGCTCACGTATCCGTGCCTGCAGCTTTGTCACGTCGATAGACTGAACGGCATTCTTACCTGCCATGACTGCCGCGATTCCGGCGACCTCACCAAGATGCATCCAAGTCGGTTCCAGACGAATGGCCGCAAAGGCAACATTGCTGGCGGATACGCAGACCGGCACCAGCAGGTTCTCGCATTCCTCCGCTTTCGGAGTAATGGCCCGATACGGAATATCGAAACGCGTACCTTTCTGCCACATCCGCCCCTCGTTGATGAAGTGGTCCTTGTCTATGGCGTAGCGCGTGACCTGATGCGAGTCGATGAAATGCGAACCGATATGGATGACGTCGTCCTTGTCGCGCGTTTCGGTGACGTCATGCTGGGTCAGGATGTAGGGCCCCTTCATGCGACGGGCGGCTCGAATATAAAGATACCAAGGCCAGTGCTGGTTGTCGGTCCATTCGTCCTTGCAGAACCCGTATTGCCCCATGTCCTGGCGAATGCTCTCCGGAACGCGCAGATCCGACTTCAAGAACCATAGCATCCCGTGCGTGTAGTCGCGGTACAGTTGGTGGATCCTCTCCCGCTCTTCAAAGGAGGCTTCGGCCCAGGCGGTCTGTGCGCCGGGAATACTCATGGAGACATAGGAAAACTGCCGATTGTTGAGCTCCCGCTTCTGCGAACCGGGCATTCCGTAGAGACCGATGATTGCACTCAGACGCTTGATGTGCCCCGCCTCAATGCAACGAGCCAACAGCTCATGCTGTCTCGGATCATAGCTCGCAGGCTTCTCGATCGAAACTATGTTCGCTGAGTCCGTGGTCAAGTTCAGTCGGACGTTGTAGCAGATGGGGTGTTCGCTGGCGCCGAACTCTTCCGGCGCAGGCCCCGGCATCACACCGAAGAGCAGTTTGCCGTCTTCATCGTATGGGGAGACCTTGACCTTTTCATCCATGTAGCGGACGCCCGCTTTTTCTTCGCCATAGGTGTCACGCGCTTCGCGGCCAACGGTGTATGAAACGCCGGCTGCCGCCATTAAATCGCCTTCGTATGTTGCGTCAATATAGACATTGGCATGATAGACTGTGCCGCTGCGCACCTGCAGTTTGGTGATACGCGTTCCGTTCTTTTCGACCTTCTCAAGTAACTGCTCGTAGCGAACCGGCACCCCGGCTCTCTTGAGCATGTCGAGGAATACCTGTTCGGCAACTTTTGACTGCCACTTACGTGCTCCCCGCTGGATGGCTTCCGTGCTACTGCCGCTGCGTCGGGCCGCTTCCGCCGTGAAGTCCTGGCACAGTCCACCCAGCGTCGCCCGGTCCATGTGCTCGCCCTCGTCGCGGTTGAGACCGCTCGTGCTCAAACCGCCAACATGCTTCGTCTGCTCCAAAAGTACGACGGAAGCACCTTCGCGCGCTGCGGAAATCGCGGCCGTAATGCCGCCAGGCGTGGCACCATAGACACAAACGTCTGCTTCGTAAACCGTAGTCGCACAGGCTACCCCAAGACAGCAGATTAGCGAGGCAAGTGATAGTGTGATTATTTTCTTCGCCGATTGTTCCTTGGTTAAAAGCTTCTTATCGGCCCTCATCAAAGACACACACAAACAAATTAAAACTGTGAGTATGATTTTCACTTTACTCACTGGGGTTGTGTTGATTTTCGTCCCGCAGCGCGAGGTTGCAGCGAGGCCTGCCCTGCGGGGCGAGCGTCCAGCCGCATTTCTTCCTGAAACAGGATCGCCATGCCACGCAGCTTACGAATGATTTCCCGATTGCGCGCGAACTTTGATTCCCCGGGGTCTTTATCCAAATCATAGAGCTGAAGGCTCGGGTTCAAATAAAGTTTCCAATTACGCCAGCGTACCGCGGCCAACTCCCCCTGGCTGCCGTGATAGAAAACGCTTCATTATATTTCATTGCGCTTGATCAAGGGCTTCCACTCACCGGGCGGATTCCATCGACGCCGAAGTGGAACCGATGCGTTGAGCGATTTTCCCACTGCCGGATGCGGCACGACCCTGGTCTCGCCCTTCAGCAATGGACTGATGTCGCGTCCGTCAATAACCCGGTCTATCGGAACCTTGATACCTGCAAAAGTGGCCAGAGTGGGATACCAGTCCATCGCGCGCACGACAGCCCCCGATTCCTTGCCTGCCTGCAATCCCAGTCCCGGTCCCCACGCGATTGCCGGCACGCGAATGCCGCCTTCATAGGTTGAAAGCTTGCGCCCGCGAATCTTCTGTTGCGGGGTGCGCCCCGGCCCACGCCCGTTGTCCGAGGCGTAGATGACGATCGTGTCCTCATCAATACCCAGAGCTTTAAGCGTGTCAAAGATGCGGCCGACATTGTGATCGAGTTCCTGAATGGCATCACCGTATTCGCCCCAGTTTGAGCTGCCCTTGAATTTCTCACTCACACCCAGCGGGTTGTGGAGCATGGTGTGGGGCAGGTAGAGAAAGAACGGGCCTTTTTTGTTCTTCTCGATAAATCCAATGGCCTCGTCAGTATAGAGCTTTGTTAGTTCTGCCGGATCAGCCGGGCGTTTAATCACCTTTCCATTTCGCAACAGGGGCACACCTCCCTTGTCCTTGAAATAGAGAATCTCAACCGGGTCAAGATTGTGCAGCAGCCCGAAATAATGATCGAAGCCCTGATTGCGCGGCAGGAATGGCTTCTGAAATCCAAGATGCCATTTGCCGATGCAGGCGGTGGCGTAGCCGCCCGTCTTTAGCAGCTCGGCAATTGTTAATTCATCGGGATGAATGCCCGAGCGTGAATCAGCGCGATGCACCCAAATGTGGTTACCCACCCGGCGCGGGTAACACCCGGTCAACAATCCCGCACGTGAAGGGCTGCAAATGGGAGCCGCCGCGTAGTAGTCGGTAAAGCGCGTTCCGGCCTTCGCCATCGCATCAATCCGCGGTGTCTTGACCTCCGACGCGCCATAACAACCCAGATCGTAGTACCCCTGATCATCGATAAAGATAAAGATGATGTTGGACTTCTTCTTATCGGCCCCCATCAGGGACACGCTCAAACAAAATAAGACTGCAAGCAGGCTTTTCATTCATCTAGTAGACATAAACGAACTCACTGGAGTTGAGCAGCACGAGGCAGAGGTCCGCTAGGCCGCGCGTGCGCGCATCCACCTGGTGCCGCTGCAAATCCGGCTCGTAGTCCTGATATTCAAAAAGTTTCTCGGTGAAGGTGAAGGGTTCGCCGGTGTTTTCCTCATTGGCCTGGCGGGTGACTTGCCGGGGATAAACAGCCGGTTTGGGCTTGCGCTTGGCCTGCTCGGCGGTTGCCTGGCGCCAGTGACTCAATGCAGCCCGGGTTTCTCCCGCTTCGGGCACGCGACCAAAGGCAAGGCGGAAGGCGCGCTGCACCACGGCCTTGTCATTTCCCCCCTCCTTCAGGATGCGCGCGGCAAAGGCCAGGGCGCGATCGGCGGATTCCTCGCTGTTGAAGAGCGTGAACACCTGCGGTGTCACGTTGGAACTGTCGCGCAGTTCGCAGGACTTGTCCGGGGCGGGCTGGTTGAAGGTGGTCATGAAAGGGTCACGGTGACCGCGCAGTTTCAACGCGTAGATGGAGCGGCGATTGCGTTGGGCGGGCTTGGGATCGGGCAGGTAGCTCGGGGCAAAGGTGCCCATGATCATGCGCGGCTGAAGCGCCGCCTCCAGGTTGATGTCCGGGCGGGCGGGAATACCGCCGGGCTGCCGATTGAGTTCACCGGTGACCGCGAGCATGGAGTCACGCAGTTCCTCGGCTGAAAGCCGGCGAGGCCTAAAGACAGCATGGGTTGCGCGATCAGGATCCAGCTTGGCCAGCGCTTTCGCGTCTGGATGCGTGCTTGCCCGACGATACGCCTCAGAGTTCATGATGAGCCGGTGCAATTTCTTGACCGACCAGCCCTTGGCCATGAACTCAGAGGCAAGCCAGTCGAGCAGTGCCGGGTGGGTGGGCTTCCTGCCGGTGGAGCCGAAATTGTTCGGGTTGCCCGCCAGTCCGCGCCCAAAGTGATACTGCCACACGCGGTTAACCATCACGCGGGTGGTAAGCGGGTTGTCCTTGTGAACAATCCAGTCCGCCAGGGCCGTCCGGCGGCCTTCGACGGTAGCGGGAAACTTTGCGCCAAGGCCGGTGGCCGTGAGGACGCCAGGTTGCACGACGTTCCCAGGCGAAAACAAATTGCCGCCCGGAAGGATGGCTGTCTTTTCCGGCACCACTTGAGCGTCTGGATTTTCCTTTGGCTTATGTTGCCTTGAAGCGACGTTTTTCTGCAGGCGCGTCTTGCCGTTATAAACCGTGTAGGCGATGGGCCGGTAACGATCCCAGCCCCAACTGAAAAGCTTGCTCCACTTGCGCCCCAGACGTTCGCGACCGAAGTCATTGGGGGTTACGCGTTCCTCCGGCAACTCCTCCAGCATACGCTTGTTTTCCTCAGCCCGAAGCTGGTGGTATTTCTTGTGCGCCTCAAACTCGCTGGTGTTTTCGCCGGGCAGAAACGACGCGTCCACCTCGGCAATCTGCGTGTTGGCAAACAAGGCCTGCAGGGAATAATAGTCGCGCATCGGCACGGGATCGAACTTGTGGTCGTGGCATTGCACGCACATCAGCACCTGCCCCAGGAACACCTGTCCAACTGAATCGGTGACATCATCCAGGAACTGCTGCCGGGTCACCGCAGCCACCGCCATGCCCGTCTGTTCCCAGGGCCCCATGCGCAGGAAACCGACGGCGATTTTGTTTTCCGTGCTCCCGGGGTCGATCTCATCGCCCGCAATCTGCTCGCGGATGAACTGGTCGTAGGGCTTGTCCTGGTTGAAGGAACGCACGACGTAATCGCGGTAGCGCCAGGCGTTGGGGCGTTCGAAGTCATTGGCAAAACCGCCGCTGTCGGCATAGCGCACCACGTCCAGCCAATGCCGTCCCCACTGCTCCCCGTAATGTGGCGAGGCCAACAGGCGCTCAAGCAGCCGTCCGTAGGCACCAGGTTTCCGGTCCTTGATGAAGTTATCAATCTCCACCGGGGTCGGCGGCAGGCCGGTGAGGTCAAAAGTTGCGCGGCGGATGAGCGTCAAGCGGTCCGCCAACGGCGCCGACTGCAATCCATTGGGAAGTTGCGCATTAATGAAGGCATCAATGGGATTAACACCATTCATGGGCAACTTTGGTCGCTTGATCGGCTGATAAGCCCAAAGGCCTTTTGGGGCATACTTGCGGTCGGACCATTCCCCGCTCAGCCCCCCGCTGGTTTTCACCAATACCCCCTCCTCCGCAGCCCACGGATCCTTCTGCCTCAGCAGCGCTGTGACCTGTTTGGCATCCGGCCACGGTGCGCCGC
>Ga0208406_1000903_pt1 | contig 11655 bp, 11 predicted proteins | sample ETNtaG_15_FD_185769 | JGI IMG/M metagenome (GOLD analysis project Ga0208406, IMG submission 185769) | Marine microbial and viral communities from oxygen minimum zone, Eastern Pacific Ocean - ETNP201302PF89A (SPAdes) (version 2) | ecosystem: Environmental > Aquatic > Marine > Oceanic ...
AAACCGGCCATTGCCGGGGATGCACTGCGAGCCAGTGTCGAAGAAACAGCCGGGAGGCTGGCGGGGCGGCCGCGGCCGGCGGTCGCTACACTGCACTCGGAGCCAGAGATTTCCTTTGAGTTCTTTCCGCCAACGGCCACCGGGGTTGAACATTTTCACGCCACCTTGGAGGCACTCGACCCACTGGGTGCGGACTTCATGTCAGTGACCTATGGTGCCGGTGGCAGTTCGCAGGAGCGGACCCTGGCGGCGCTGCAAGCGATCAACAGTCGTTGTCAAACTCCGGCCATGGGGCACTTGACCTGTATCGGCGCAAGCCGCAACAGCGTCCTTGAGGTGGTAGACAGCTACGCAGCCGCGGGTGTTAAGCGGATCCTTGCGTTGCGTGGTGACCCGCCCGCCGGAACAACTGAATTCGCAGCACATGCGGACGGGTTCGATGGTGCCGTGGATCTGGTAGCGGCAATTGCGGGCCGCGGCGATTTTGATCTCAGCGTCGCCGCGTACCCGGAGAAACACCCGCAGGCGCGCTCAGCGGCCGCTGACCTCGATCACCTCAAACGCAAACTGGATGCCGGTGCGCGCCGGGCGATCACGCAATTTTTTTTCGAGCCCGATACTTTCCTCAGTTTCCGGGACCGGGCAGCGGCTGCAGGTATCAGCGCGCCGATTATTCCGGGAATACTGCCCGTAATGAACCTGCCGCGAACGTTGGCGATGGCCCGCCAGTGCGGCACAACAGTGCCGGCATGGCTTGGCCAATTATTCCAGGGGCTGGATGATGCCCCACAGATTCGCCAGTTGGTAGCAGCAACGGTTACCGCAGAGTTGTGCACGCGCCTGCAGGATCAAGGAGTGCACCAGTTTCACTTCTACACGCTGAATCGGCCTGAACTCACCTGGTCCATTTGCCACATACTCGGGCTGCGTGCGGCAGGCAGTGGCAACGTTGCCGCTAATCTGAACCAGAGAATCCCGGCAGCGTAGGAGATTTGTTCGCCTTTTCAGCCAGCGGCAGAGCTGGAATTTCGGTGCAGCCGATGGTTTTTTTTTGCCTGGCGGCTAGAATCAACCGCTCCAGTGCAATTTTCTCAGGTGAGGCGAGCAATGAGTGTGGTCAGCCGCGAGTGGTACGAACAGTACATGATGCCAAACTACGCGCCGGCCGCACTGATACCGGTGCGGGGAACCGGCTCCCGGGTATGGGACCAAGCTGGCCGCGAGTACATCGATTTTGCCGGTGGCATTGCCGTCACCGCGCTAGGCCACGCCCATCCGGCACTTGTTGCTGCGTTGACTGAGCAGGCCGGCAAGCTTTGGCATACCGCCAACGTTCTGGTTACGGAGCCAGCGCTTGAGCTTGCCAGGAGACTGGTAGAGGCAACCTTCGCCGAGAAGGTCTTCTTTTGCAATTCGGGCGCAGAAGCAAACGAGGCCGCGCTCAAATTGGCCCGGCGTTACGCTTGTGACCACACCGGGGTGGGCAAGGACGAAATCTTAGCGTTTGATAATGCATTTCACGGGCGCACACTTTTTACGGTAAGTGCCGGCGGGCAGCCGGACTACCGCAAGAATTTCGGTCCTTTACCGGGGTCTATCACCCACCTGCCATTCAACGATATTGGCGCGCTGGAGGCGGCTTTTTCGGACCGGGTCTGTGCAGTGATCGTAGAGCCGCTTCAGGGTGAAGGCGGGGTGGTCGCGGCCGACAAGGATTTTCTACAAGCTATTCGTCGCCTCTGTGATCAGCACCAGGCGTTGATGATCCTGGACGAGGTACAGACGGGAGTTGGGCGGACGGGCTTTTTGTACGCATATCAGGCCTTCGATACGGTGCCGGATATCCTGACCACAGCCAAAGGCCTTGGGGGTGGGTTCCCGGTTGCTGCCACACTGGCACGAACCGAAGTGGCCGAGTCTCTTGCGGTAGGCAGCCATGGCAGCACCTGGGGTGGGAATCCGATGGGGTGTGCGGTAGCAAATACAGTGCTTGGAATCGTCAACACGCCTGAGGTGCTGGCTGGGGTCGGCCAGCGACGGGCGCGCCTGGAGGCGGGCTTGCGCCATATCGGCGAGAAACATGGAGTATTTGCGGAATTGCGCGGGATGGGTCTATTGATCGGCTGCGCGTTGACCGAGCCGTGGCAAGGCAAGGCTCGCGAGTTCCTGCAGGCGAGCCAGGATGAGGGGGTTTTTGTTCTAGTCGCAGGTGCCAGTGTGCTGCGGTTGGCGCCCTCGCTCATCATTTCGCAAGACGATATTGACGAAGGGCTGAAGCGGCTTGAGCGGGCAATTGCCGTCGTCTGTGCCGGCAAGGCGTAGACTGTGTCGAAATCCAGCTGAACTCGATCGTCAGTTTGGATTGTGTAGCGATTAGGTCGAAATTGAAGATCAGAGTTGGAATAGCACTAAAGCAAAGGAGCGAACATGGCTAAGCAGGTCGTGGTAGTTGATCATCCCCTGATACAGCACAAGTTGACGCTAATGCGCCAGCGTGAGCAATCAACCGCGGGGTTCCGCCAGTTGCTACGTGAGATCTCGCTGCTGCTGGCTTACGAGGTAACTCGAGACCTAACGCTCACTACCATGGAGATCAAGACACCGCTGCAGCCAATGCTGGCGCCAGTGTTGGCGGGCAAGAAGCTTTGCTTCATCTCCATATTAAGGGCCGGGAATGGCCTGCTGGACGGTATGCTGGATCTGTGCCCCTCGGCGCGAGTGGGCCACGTGGGCCTTTACCGTGACCCCGAGACACTGGCAGCGGTTGAGTACTACTTCAAGGTGCCTCAGGACTTGAATGAGCGACTGGTGATCGTGGTCGACCCTATGTTGGCTACTGCGAACTCGGTAAATGCAGCCCTTACAAGAATCAAGAGCGCTGGGGCCGTCAATATAAAATTCGCTTGCCTGGTCGCGGCACCTGAAGGTATTGCGGCAGTCTCTGAGGCACATCCGGACGTACAGGTGTATACCGCGGCAATAGATGACTGCCTGAATGACCATGGCTACATCCTGCCGGGTCTGGGGGATGCTGGCGACCGGCTTTACGGCACCAAGTAAGGTGGGCTGGGGTTCTCAGGGTATCTTGCGGTCGATTAAGACCGGCACCCTGGCGGCGATTGCCGGGTCGAACACTGCGCTGTAGCCGATCAGGTCACCGGCGTGTTTAGCCGCGTCGCCGGAGCGGGAGACGCGGGCACCAATCTCGAGTTGAGCATACTGTCCCAGCGACCCGGCGGTCAGGGTTGCGGTGCGTTCATCGAGCACCACTTCACGGGGCAGGGGCAGGGCGGCAACGCGTACTGCTGCTACCGGCATAGGCGGGCCATCCGGTTCGCGGGCAAACACGAACAGGGTGTCACCGGGGTTGACGTCAGTTGCCAGTGCGGGATCGATCGAGACCGCGACCTGTAGGCGGATGGCGTTGCCGGGCTGCGCCGCCGGCGGGGCAGTTGTGCCGGCTGTTGCCGACTCGGTCGCAGCGGTCGCCCGGGTAATAAAGCGGCGCACCTCCTGGTAGGATTCCGGTTCGTTCGCAACCAGTGGTGCTAGCCGACGCCAGTAAGCGAGCGCGGCGGCGGGCTGGCCGCGCTTTTCGGCGGCAATACCGGCGAGCCAGAGCCCCTGTATCTGCTGCGGGTCCAGTGCCAAAGCCTGCTCGATCAGGCGGGTGGGTTCGCCGGACAGGTTGCCGCCGGCAACCATGGCGAGTGCATCGGCATAGCGCACCAACGCCTCAGCATCAGTCGGCCGCAACTCGGTCAGCCTACGGTAGGCGGGCACCGCTTCAAGGTAGCGACCAGTGCTCAACAAGGCGTTGCCGAGTAGCGCCCAACCACGGGCATCATCGGGCTGTTCGGTAAGGCGGGCCGCGAGTTGCTCGAGCAAGGTATCCATATCCTGGCCTTGCTTGGCATTGGCCGAAGTAGTGTCTGCGACCGGGTGATCGTTTACTGCAGCCGGGGTGCCGAGCAACAGATAGAGCCCGAAGGCCAAAGCGGGCAGGGTAACCGCGAGCACGACGGCGGTGCCGGGTGTTGGTCGGGTGCTCGCGCCGGTTTCCTGCACGGCATCAATGTCAAGTAGCAGCGTGCGCTTAAGGTCGGCGAGGGCAAGGGCGTATTCAGACTCGCTGATCCGCGCCGCAGCCAGGTCGGCCTCGAGCCGCTTAAGGTCGGCGAGGGCAAGGGCGTATTCAGACTCGCTGATCCGCGCCGCAGCCAGGTCGGCCTCGAGCTCGGCTTTTTTGTCCCGAGCCAGACCGACATTGACTGTATCGCGGTCGAGTGCAGCGACGGGGTGGCGGCGCAGCAGTACCGGCACCAGGATCAGCAGGGCGATGCCCGAGAGCACCGATGCCGCCAGCCACAGCAGGCTCATTGGGGTGGATCCTGATCCAGCAGGCTATCGGCTTGCGCGCGCTCTGCAGGCGTTAGGCCAGCCGCGATACTGCGCCGGGCGCGCACAACCGAAATGAATATTGCCAGTGCAACCAGGAGAAACAGTAGAGGGCCCACCCACAGCAGCACGGTACGGGGCCGTAGCGGCGGCCGGTAGAGGACAAAATCGCCATAGCGGGTGATCATGAAATCGATGATCTGCGCATCGCTTTTGCCGGCGCGGATCATCTGGTAGGTCTTTCGCCTCAGATCCTTGGCGAGGTCCGCATTCGAGTCGGCGAGGTTCTGGTTCTGACAGACCAGGCAACGCAATTCGTTAATCATGGCCCGGTAGCGGGTTTCCTGTTGCGGGTTGGCGAAATCAAGGCCCTCGATGGCGGCCAAGGCAAAGGGTGCGAATGCCAGCCACAGCAGGGTAGCGGCAAGCCAATTGCGGGACGGATAAGCCATCGAGGTTGCCATTCAGCCCTGGCTGACCTTTGAGCCAGGAAAATCTACTGATACAGCCCGACGCAGGGTGCGGTAGCGTCGGTCTCCGGCCGCGAAAATGCCGCCCAGCACCATCACCAGTGGCCCCAGCCAGATCCAGCGTACGTAAGGTTTGTAGTACAGCCGCACAGCCCAACTGTTGCCATCAGCCAGCGGTTCGCCGAGAGCGACGTACAGATCGCGGGTGAAGCCGGCATCGATGCCGGCTTCAGTCATGGGCATGCGCTGCACCAGGTACACCCGTTTTTCGGGCTTGAGAACCGCGGCCGTGCGCGCACCTTTGAGCACGGTAATGGTGCCGGTCTGGGACAGGTAATTTGGCCCGCGGCGGTCGCTTACTCCGTCGAACCGGTAGGTGTAGTCGCCGATCTGGTAGCTGTCACCGGCGCTCATGCGTAAATCTTTTTCTATCGTGTAGTTTGAGGTGAAGGCCAGCCCGATGATGAAGATGCCCAGGCCAAAGTGGGCCAGCGACATGCCCCAGACGCTACCCGGGGTGGCGCACAGGTCACGCCAGCGCTGAGTGGACCGCGTTCGCGCCCATAATCCCTGGGCAGCGCTCAACATCGCCCACAGGCCGAGCACGGCGCCGATCGCGGCGGCTGGCGCATAATGGGACATGCTGAGCGGCCAGGCCAGCCCCAGCACCAGGGCGAGCACAAAAACGGGACCCAGTGCCCGTAGCAGCCGGCCCAGGCGGTCCCGCTTCCAGCGAGCCAGTGCGCCGATGCCGACCAGCACCGCGAGCGGCGCGGTCAGTGGGATGAATACCGTGTTGAAGTAGGGCGGCCCGACCGATAACTTGCCCAAACCCAGGGCGTCGATCACCAGCGGGTAAAGGGTGCCGAGCAAGATTGTGGCCGCTGTGACCACCAGCAGGATGTTGTTAAGCAATAAGCCAGCTTCGCGCGAGACAAGCTCGAAGCCGCCGAGGCTGCGGATCGCGGGGGCGCGCCAGGCGTAAAGTAGCAGCGACCCACCGATGACGAGCGCAAGAAAAACGAGGATGAAAAGCCCCCGGGCAGGGTCACTGGCAAAGGCGTGGACCGAAGTCAGCACCCCGGAGCGCACCAGAAAAGTACCCAGTAGCGACAATGAAAAACTAAGCACCGCCAGCAGCACGGTCCAGGCTTTAAACACACCACGCTTCTCGGTTGCTGCCAACGAGTGGATCAGCGCAGTGCCGACTAGCCAGGGCATGAATGACGCGTTCTCAACCGGGTCCCAGAACCACCAGCCGCCCCAGCCCAACTCGTAATATGCCCACCAACTGCCAAGTGCGATGCCGGCGGTCAGAAAGCCCCAGGCTGTTACGGTCCAGGGTCGTGACCAGCGGGCCCAGGCTGTGTCCAAGCGGCCGCCAAGCAGAGCGGCAATCGCAAAAGCAAACGCGACCGAGAAGCCAACGTAGCCCATGTACAGCATTGGCGGATGGATGGCGAGGCCTGGGTCTTGCAGCAGGGGGTTCAAGTCCCGGCCGTCGAGTGGCGGCGGGAATTGTCGCGCAAACGGATTGGAGGTGAGGAGTATAAAGAGTAGAAAGCCCACGCTGACGAGCCCCATCACGCCGAGCACCCGGGCAACCATGGCGTCAGGCACACTGCGGCTGAAAGCGGCAACGGCGCCCGACCAGATGGCAAGGATCAGGGCCCACAGCAGCAAAGAGCCCTCGTGCGCGCCCCAGACGCCCGAGATAAGGTAGACCATTGGCAGCCCGGAGTTGGAGTTGTCGGCGACGTACTCGATGCTGAAGTCGTGGCTGACAAAAGCCCAGGTCAGGCAGCCGTAGGCGGTCGCCACGAACAGCAACTGGGCCCAGGCTGCCGGCCGGGCGATCGCGATCCAGGCACCGACGCCGCGGGCAGCACCCGTGATCGGCAACGTCCCCTGCACCAACGCGACCAGCAACGCCAGGATCAGCGCAAAAAGACCGATCTCTGGAATCACTGCATACCCATGGCGCGGGCTTTCTCGATCGCGTCCTCGACTTCCGGGGGCATATAGTTCTCGTCGTGCTTGGCCAGCACCTGCGCGGCCTGGAACGTGCCGTCAGCGAGTAGTTTGCCCTGGGCGACGATACCCTGGCCCTCGCGGAAGAGGTCCGGCAGGATGCCGGTATAAATCACGGTGACCGCTTGCGCGGTATCGGTCAGATCGAAGCGCACGGTGAGGTCACCCTCAGGCCGGCCAACGCTGCCGTCGACCACCATGCCACCGAGGCGGAAGGAAGTACCCTGGGGCGCCTCGCCGGCAACCACCTGCGACGGGCTGAAAAACAGGTTGATATTCTCGCGCAGAGCCAGTAGCGCCAGAGTGGCTGCAATGCCGACCCCGGCCAGCAGCAAGCCAACCAGGATGAAGCGCTGGCGCCGCCGCGGCCTCACGGCCGACCGTTATGGGTGCGCTGGCGGGCAATCGTGCGCAATTGCCGCAGCAGGTGGCGGCGGTGTCTTAGCGGCAGCAGCAGGTTGGCGATCAGCACGATCGCGGTCACCCCGTAGGCCGGCCATACATACCAGGCGTAGCCGCCCATGGCCAAGAACTCTGCCATGCTCAACTCTCCACCAGAAGTTTCTCGACCCAAGCCGCACGTCGCTCGGAGTCAAGAATCTCGCCTCGCACCCGAGCCAGCAGGCTCACCACGTAGTGCAGTTTGAACGCCAGCGCCATTAGCAGCAGTGGAACCAGCATGCTGAGGGCGATGGATGGTTGGTCGAATTTGGTCACTGTGGGTCCCTGGTGCAGGGTGCTCCACCACTCAACCGAATAGTGGATGATCGGCAGGTTGATCACGCCAACCAGTGCCAGCACGGCGCCAGCACGCGCTGCGGTGCGGCGGTCGTCGATGGCCGCCTGCAGTGCCATGTAACCCAGATAGAGGAACAGCAGGATCAACTCGGAGGTCAGACGTGCGTCCCACACCCACCACGTACCCCACATTGGTTTGCCCCACAAAGAGCCAGTGAGCAATGCGAGGAAGGTATAGGAGGCGCCGATGGGGGCGCCTCCCGAGCCACGACCTCAGCCAGTTTCATCCGCCAGATCAGCCCGATGCCGCCGGTGATCGCAAGGACCATGTAGACGAACATCGACATCCACGCTGCGGGCACGTGAATATATATGATGCGGTAACTCTCTCCTTGCTGGTAATCGGTCGGCGCCAGTACCAGGCCGCCATAGAGGCCAGCGGCAAAAGCAAGAGCACAAAGGATTCCGAACCACGGCAGCAACCGGCCAGACAGGCGGTAGAAAAATGGTGGTGAGCCGAGCCGGTGAAAAGCGGCTCGCCAGGGGCCGCGATGGGCAGAACTTAGGCTATCGTGTGTTTGGGACTCACTCATGGCTGGCCTGTGTGCGGGTAGAAGGACTGCGGCGCCCGCGCACGGAACCCCGATTATCCAAAACCCGGTGACTCGCGGGCAGAAAATTGCCAGCAGGTATTCTAGTCGACAGTCGCTATCGCGACCACGGCTTTGCCGACTATAGCTGCTTGGCTGTAGCGGAAATCCGCTTAACTTGGCTTAGGTCGCCGGCTCAACTCTCGTCCGGGAGAGATGTGTTGGCGCTGGGCATGCCGCAAGCAGAAAGCTGTTCGCGCAACCAGCTGGCCTGTGCCGGCGACAAGAACTGCAGTGGTGGTCGCGTGGTTCGCCAGCCAGGCTCATCGTCTATCCAGGCGCGATACTGCTTAAGGGCCGCAACCAGGGGTAACTGCTGAAAGATTTTGCGAACAGCGATGGCCTGTGCCTCGACCTGTTCTACTTCTTCATCTGCAGCCCACGCATCGAACACGCGTCGGATGCCGGCGGGGTTGGCATTGGCGGTTGCCGAGATGCAACCGGCAGCGCCGTGCGCGAGCCCTTTGATTAATAATGTCTCACTGCCAGGAAAGATGGCGAGGTTTGGCAGCGCATCCAGCAGGGCGCGAAGGTTCTCTGGATCACCTGAACTGTCCTTGACTCCGGCTACCGTGCCAGGAAAGCGCTCCGCAAGGTCCGTGATGACCTCGACCGGCACCGGTACCCCGGACATTGCCGGAAAGTGGTAGATAAAAAGTTGCGCTCTGCTATCAGCCAAGTCCTCAATTACGCTGGCGTAGGCACCGATAAGGCCGGCATTGTCGAGGTTTTTGTAATAAAAAGGGGGCAGCATTAACAGCCGGCTGCACCCCACGGATAGCGCGTGGCGGCAGAGCTCGATGGTATCGGGTAAGGCACAGCAGCCAGTACCGGCCATCAGCTGACTAGGGTCGACGCCTGTCTCAAGCAGCGCATCAAGGCCACGTTTGCGCTCGGCCACGGTGAAAGAGTTGGCCTCTCCGGTCGTGCCGAAAACGGCTATACCATGACAGCCGACACCCAACAGATGCCTAATGTGGTCGGCGAATCGAGTCGTATCGATGCTGCGGTCCGGTTGTTGCGGGGTGAGGGCGGCGCACCAGATACCGGTTGTCGACAGCTGATTCAGTTGTGAGGTGTGGTCGATGGTCATATCGGAATATTGGTTATCTCTGAATAGATAATTATGCCCTGATTGGTTGGTGGCCGTTATCACCTTTTGATTCCAACTATTCCCGGTTTGCCCACGAGATAGGCTACGATAGCCGTTTTGTCGAGGGTGTGGGCCGCAACGGCCCGCGCCGGACACAGTCTGAAATCTTGCTAGGGGGAAGCATGGCCGAATCGTTCAGCACGCCGCTTGCGGCGCGTTACTTCGAAGACTATTACGAGGGGGCCGTACTCGAATGTGGCCCGGTAACGGTAGAGGAAGAGGAGGTTATTGCGTTTGCCCGTCGCTACGACCCGCAGGTGTTTCATGTAGATCCTGCCGCTGCGAAGAAGTCTATTTTTGGTGGTCTCATCGCTAGTGGCTGGCACACTGTGGCCATGGTGATGCGACTATTGGTGGACAACTACATTTCCCATTCGGCGAGCCTGTCCTCCCCCGGGGTGGACGAGCTGCGTTGGCTGGCACCGGTCCGGCCCGGTGACGCACTGTTCGTCAAGGCCCGGGTGATGGAGGCGCGGGCGTCGCGCTCCAAGCCCGATCGGGGCATCGTGCGCACGCAGATAGAGGTGTTCAATCAGGACGATACCCTGGTTATGTCGCTACTTGCCACCAACCTGCTCGGGCGCCGACCCACCACTGAATGAGTTCCGGGCGCCGACCGCGGTGCGCCGGCTTCCAGGCGGCAGTAAGGCATAATCAGCCAAAGAGAAAACAGCCAGGGCACCAAACAGATAGAGTGACCAATGGTTACCAAGAGCAACAACCTGGCCTTGTTTGCCAGCGATGGTTTGAGGCAGGGTCGTTTTAGCGGTTAGCGAATGCGCGAACATATTATTCCCCGTACGCCTTCTGCCTACGACTATCCGCTGCTGGTTGGGCATTTGTTGAGTACGCTGGAGGCGTGTCACCCAAATCAGGAAATCGTTTACGCTGACTACTGTCGATTGACCTACCGGCAGTTCCAGCAGCGAGTTAATCGCCTGGCTAATGCGTTGGCGGCTCTAGGAACAGGCGCGGGCGACACCGTAGCGATGCTGGATTGGGACAGCCATCGTTATCTCGAGTGCTTTTTTGCAGTGCCGATGATCGGCGCGGTACTGCATACGGTAAATATACGCCTATCACCCGAACAGGTTCTCTACACCATGAACCATGCGGCCGACGACGTGGTTCTGGTGCATAAAGACTTTATCCCACTAGTGAAGCCACTGGCGGAGCGGCTGCCGACGGTCAGGCGCTGGGTGCTATTGGCGGAGGACCTCGCAGAAGAAGAAGCGCCTACGGCCACTGGGATCGATTTCGTGGGCGGGTATGAAACGTTGCTGGCAACAGCTAGTCCAGCACGGCAACTCGAGGACTTCGACGAGAACACTCGCGCTACGACTTTTTATACTACCGGCACCACTGGCAACCCCAAGGGTGTGTATTTCAGTCAGCGCCAGTTGGTGGTCCACACCCTGGCACTGGCCGCGGCCGCGGCCAGCCCGGCAGAACAGGGCCGGTTTCATGCCGGCGACGTGTATATGCCGATTACGCCGATGTTTCATGTCCACGCGTGGGGGTTTCCGTATGTGGCAACACTGCTCGGTGTAAAGCAGGTATACCCGGGGCGCTACGAACCAGGTCGGCTGTTACGCCTTATAGCCGATGAGGGTGTTACGTTCTCTCATTGTGTGCCGACTATCCTGCACATGTTGCTCAGCGACACACTAGCAAGCGAGGTCGACCTCAGCCGCTGGAAGGTAGTTATCGGAGGTTCGGCGTTACCGGAGGCGCTGGCACAACGGGCCCTGGATCTTGGCATCGATATTTTCGGTGGATATGGCATGTCGGAAACCTGCCCGGTGCTGACCCTGGCCCAGTTGCGGCCAACTGACGATGAGCGGTCGGCGGAAAAACTGTTGGCCCGGCGCTGCAAGGCCGGCCGGCCGGTTCCACTGGTAGGGCTTCGGGTGGTCGACACAGATGGCTGTGACCAGCCCCGGGACGGCGACTCGAGCGGCGAGGTGGTAGTGCGGGCTCCGTGGCTGACGCAGGGCTACCTCGATGATCCTGAGCTTTCGGAGGCGCTCTGGCAGGACGGTTACTTGCACACCGGCGATATTGGCCACGTGGATGAAAATGGTTATCTCAAGGTAACTGACCGGCTCAAAGACGTTATTAAGAGCGGGGGTGAATGGATCTCGTCGCTGCAACTGGAGGATCTCGCTCTGGCCCACCCCAAGGTGAGTGAAGCGGCCGCCATCGGCATCGCCGA
>Ga0208406_1000916_pt1 | contig 11584 bp, 26 predicted proteins | sample ETNtaG_15_FD_185769 | JGI IMG/M metagenome (GOLD analysis project Ga0208406, IMG submission 185769) | Marine microbial and viral communities from oxygen minimum zone, Eastern Pacific Ocean - ETNP201302PF89A (SPAdes) (version 2) | ecosystem: Environmental > Aquatic > Marine > Oceanic ...
TTTTTTACAATATACTCTACCACAGCTCCTCTATTCTCAATTAAATATTCTGCTGATTCATAATCTTCACCTGATGGATGAATATGTCCATCTTCGTCCCTATGAAAGGTATACGTTTTATTATTATATTTTATTATCTTCTTCGTTGTCATTTATTGTCCTTGTTATTAAATTTTTAGGTCTGTCTATTGGCATTCCTTGTTTATCAAACCAGCGTTGGTCAGCAGTCACGTGGACATAACTTAAACTACCATCTTTTAATTTTATACTTCTCTTATTAATTTTACCTTTGTAAGTTGTAAAATCTTTATTAACTAATTCTAAATGTCCATACATATCCTGATAGATACGGTCTATCCATTTGTCATTTATAAAATTAGATATTACATCACTCTCCGTCATACAAATAATTCTCTCATAATAAATTTACACTTTGTTATATTGTACTTAACAAAAGGTGAATATTTTTTTAACCTAAATGAAAGGTCAGGCCAAACCACCGTTTCTTTAATTTCTTTATCCCAATTCTTAATAAACGATAGTATCTTATCAAGGGTGACCATTGTTTCTGTCCCAAGTCCTTTTGAAAGATATAACCGTAGCAACTTTGGATGTTGTCCATTAGATACGCTAAACATAGAATCAAAATGGCTATTATCCCCACCAAGTATATTATTAATTGCGGAACAATCAGCTCGAAAGTTGTACGCAAAGCTCTCATTATATTTTTGCCACTTTCTATAAACACTTTCGCCATCTTCTCTAATGAGGTCTCCAATCCATCGTTTGGGTTTATCTGAAAAATTTGCAACATAAAAATTTAATAACTCCTCATCTTTAAATCTTGTACATAATCTATGGAAAAAATATCTATCATTCCTCTTTGTAAAACTATTAAGTGAAGCATTAACTTTTGCATTGTGCTTAAAAAAATCATAGTTGTCCGTAGAAAAATGTAGTTTAACAGCAAGGTATAATCTATAAGCGTCATATCCATTCATTGTCTTAACGCAGGCCAACTAACTGAAAAATATTGACTACAATGATAATCAATTCGGTCTGCTACCTCTCTTGTTTCTTTTTGTACATCTGGCTTACATCTTAAATTACATACACGAGCAAACGCATATAAAGTACCTGACCATAACCATTCGGTCATCATTGATTGTGGTAATACTGCCCTTGCTTGTTCAGGTGCTACACCTTCACTCAATAATTGGTCATATAAAATCTTACAACCCTCCATCATTTTACTATAAGTTAATTTGGCAAGGTCACTTAACTCTATTGTTCCAGACGAACCTTGTTTTGAATTGACAGGTTTGCCTCTCCATTCATCTATATTATATAGTTCAGGCTCATATGATACATAACGCCTACTTACTTCGTTCCAACTTAATCCTACTTGATGTTTAACTAATTGTCTAGCAACAAATACTGGTGCTTTAATTCTGAATTGTAATGAGGCGTGAGCAAAAGGTGACCAATGTCCGTGTTTTACTAAAAAGGAAATTAATTTTTTATCCTTATCTTCAAATTGTCCTTTAATCTTTGCATAGGACACTCTAGCAGCATTTACTACTGATAGGTCTGTGCCCATTTTATCTATCATTTCAACTTTTATCATAATAATAGCTTACTTGTTTTTGGCAGAAAATTTAACTTCTCTGCTTCTAATTTTATTTTTTCTTTTAGTGATTTGTTGACGAGTTTGCCTACGGTGCCTGTATCTATGCCATTGTTTTCACAATATAAACACACGGCGTCTATATAAGGAATCTTTTTAGACTTTACAATATCCTCAATCTTTAATGCAAATTGTTTACTTGTTATCATATAGTATATTATATCATAATTAAGAGTAATGTCAATGTCCCATTTCTGTTGCCCAAAGTATACGATAGTTTTTCTGTTGCCACGATATACTATCAAACGCCGTTACCTATTAACTAGGCAGCAAGAGCATAACTTTCGTTAGCTTTTATGTGTTTTGATAGTACGCTATCAGCGATTTAACTCCAGATAGTTTTGATTGTGAATCGATCCTAATTCCACCCCTTATATTGCATTGTATAAATGGTGGAGTGGTCGGGAATTGCACCCGAGTCTTCTCCAACTATTATCTATCCTTCAACGTCAAATTCTATTTACCTAACCTTTTACGATTTTTTAAATGTTCTTTTTCAACTAATTTTTTATTCTGTCCGTGATAATGTACTGCATAACCTTTTTTACACATATCTAAATTAATATTCTTTCCATCAATAAAAATCTCACCTAATATTCTACCAAATTTACCTGTTTGTTCACCTCTATGTGTCTTAATAATTTTTCTTTTGCCATTTAGTAATACCTCTTTTAAATACTTTTTAGATTTAAGTCCATACTTCTTTTCAACTAAATCTCTTGTTCTACTCTCTGGTGTATCTATACCATATAGTCTAACTCTACTTTTATATTTAATATCAAACCCCATATCAATTCTAACATCTATTGTATCACCATCAACAACTTTTAAAACCTTGTCAATACGATAACTGAAATCAGTAGGGTCACCAAGCTTGGACATTTAATCTCCTAAATGTTCTTTCTATAATAAAACTTATTTGTCCTTTTTAGGTATAAAGTTTTCTATTAAATCGTGTCGGATAATATGTTTTCTTAAAGCTCTCACCAATCGTTCTACATTGTCTATAATATCAATCAAAGTTTTACTAGTTATATAATTTTTCTGCTCTTGCAGTTTATCATATTCCCTTAAAGGGATTGTAACCGTTCTTTGATTTCGAGTTTCATTTTCATATGTAGCAGCGTGAGCATTATCTTGTTCATCCCATTTGTCATTAGTCATTATTCATCTCCATCTTGTGGTATTTCATATGTATTAAATGATAAAAATAATATACATTTTTCAACTTGTTGTGGTGTTTCAATTGTTATCAATAACTGATCCTTATTTCTATATATCATTGTCATAAAAACTGGATTACCTTCTGGATTGGCCCCAACTCTTCCTAAACTTGCGTGTGTGGGCTTAAATCCTTTTTTGTTTAGCATTTCGTTAACTAATTCAACTGGTCCACAAGCAGCAGGAAATCTACTTAAATACATACCATAATTATATGGATTTAAAGGTATATTAGGCTGTTCTTCGGTGTTGGCAGATTGTAAAAACAAACTACTCACGATTACTACCCCAAATATTACCTTCAAAATTTTTGAAAACATCACACATATATTTATTCAACTTCCGCTAATTTTTCTTTATGATTATTAAAAAAGTCTGTTGCGTGTTTATAGAATAGCTCTTGGTGCTCTTCCATTTTTGCTCTTTCGTGTATCCACTCTTGGACATAACCATCTTCACAAGAAGCTAAAACAATTGTTTGTTCTATTTTCTTATCTGGAAACATTTCTTCAAACATTTTTGCATAAGCAGCAGTTTGTAGAAAGTTACCATAGTTATAATCTCTATCTCTTTGTTTAGTAGATGACTTAAAGTCCAATACAGATAGTTTGCCTTTATATTCAGCAATACAATCTACTTGGCCTGCAACACTAATCTCTTTTGAATACAAAAAATCTTCAACACAATGAATATTATCTATCCTTGCTAAATAAGGTTTAATCAATCTGAATAATCCTAATGGTGATACCTTGGTAATACCAATTGATTTATCGTCCTGATTCCTTAAATGATTTTCTATAAGTGTATGTAATGTTTTGCCACGATTGATAGCAGACCGAGATATGTAATTGGCCATTTGTTCGCCAACAGCATCCCTCCACTCTTGTATCTTCGCAGCTCGTTCAGGTATTTGTCCTAAAATAGATGTAACCGAAGGATAATTTACACCATCAATAGTATAAAATCTCATACCATCTTGGTTCTTACCCTTCTTACCTAAATTTTTAGGCATATTACTTTCATCAAGTTTTACATAATTAAATGCCATATTATATTCTCCTCATCATTATCTTATCAGTATAACATAATTATATGTTATTGTCAAAGGGTCACACTCCCTTTGTTGCATACATATCCATTAACTCACTAGGCTTAGGTTCCCAATCTGCTGTATGTGCCTTTTCATACACAGTTTTACCATTAGGATCTCTAAACGCTCTTAAATATTCTTTTCTATTACCTGTGTTCTTATACGAACAATGGACCCAACCACTATTCGGTTCATCTGGATCGTGGTATTCTAATATCAATTGGTCAAAATCTAAATGCTTATAGATGTAATCGGCCAATTGTTTATTAGCCACTCCAAATATTTCAAAATCAGCCGCTTCTCCTTTGGCGTGTTGTGAATTGACACTTGATCCAATTGCAACACACAATTGTGCTGAGCGATACCCGCTAGACACAAAAACCACTTGTTTAAAGTGGTCTCTAACTGGTTGCAAAATAAATTCGCATAATACCTGTAATTTGTCTATCTGGTCCTCATTGGGATTATTCATAATCCCTTTACGGTCAGCTGTTTGACTTCGAGTCAATTCTTTTAGACTAAAGTTTTTAGTTAGCTTCATTAATTTTATCCTTGGTTGCTAATTTTTGTTTTTTTAATTCTCTTAATTGAATCCAACTCATAGGACTCCTATCAAATTTTCGTTGTTCAGTTAGTTCTTTAGTTTTCGTATTCATACGCTTGTGGTCTTTAATCAGCTTCTTGCGAAGATTCATAAATTACCCCCTTGTTAGTTTTAATACTTTCTCAATCTGACTTCTTATAATTGGTCCACGATTTGGCCAATGTATGTATGGTTCATCCGATTTAGATAGATTGTATAAGAATGGTAGGACTATCTTTTCTATTTCTTTAAATCTACTCTTAACATCAGCACTTGCAATTTCTTTATTTACTGAATCTTTTTCAGCTGTAATTTGCATTACTTCGTTCATCATAGATTTAATTGTAGCTACGTCGGATTTAACTTTTGATAGTTCTAAATTTGTTCCTTCAAATTTAGAATCTAATGCTTGTTTATCTACACCTGGTTTTTGTTCAACAGGTTTAGATGATACTGGTGTGAATCCATAATCTATATTCATATCAAATTCACGCATAAAATCTGGTATACCTTTTTCGGCCATATTAATATGCCTCCTTATCGTTTACTGGTGGTTTTTCTTTTGGTATTATTCTGCCTGATGTATTAGTTATATATTCTTGTTCCCAACCAAAAGCCATTTGAATGGTATTTGTATTTTTGGTTGCTGATAACACAGCAGGTTTCACTACATATTCGTTTGTAGGATTGACTATGTAGGTATATGTTGGTTTGACAACATAATTGTAAGCGTGTGTCTTAATATCTTTTTTAGTGGTTACTATAGTGGCCATATTTGCTCCATTATATACTTTCACATACGCATTATTATTCACAGCAAAACTCCCACCACTTGCTAGAAAAGCAAATTCCGAACACGCCGGTAATACTAATAATAAACTTAATAATAAAATCTTTCTCATAATATTTTTCATAGTACCTCCTTTATTAAAGGGCAGGCCATCACATAATTGGAGGTTACGGTATAGAACCTGCCCCCATTGTCGGTAGTGTAGGAGTGGATTGACTTACTTTGCGCCGGTTTACGACCGTTGGGTTTCAGTTGCTCACTCACACTACTAACCTTATTATTTATTTTTTGCATACTCTCTACTTTGCAAATTTCTTTGCCTTTTCTTTCTGTATTTTTCTATGTTTCTTTATAACGTTATCTGTTCTAACTTCTTTTATAGTTCTTTTACCGTGCTCTTTTGCTAATGCACTATTAGGATGTGCTTCTGCAATCCTACTTAAATTTTCTTTCCAACCTTGGTCTTGTCTATAACTCATTCCTGACACACCAGCAACAATATTAACTTTGGATATTGTCTGTTGGATATCTGGATTATCTTTTAAATAACTTTCCCTTTTATCCATAGACATAAACATTTCAAATTCTTTGCCACTCTTGGTGTTCTTAAATGAATATAATGGCATTACTATTAAACTTCCTCTTTCACTTTCGTTTCATTCCAATCTACTATTTGATTCAACTTTAATTTAATTTCATCTGGATCCAATTCGGATAATTCCTTATTAAACGTTTTTTCAACAAATGTTTTATAATCTTTTTCTCTTGCTTTGAGTCTTTTAAATCTTATATTTTGTCTTTCAATTTTATCTACTAATCTATCTTCTTTATTAACCTTTGTTAATGCTTTGTGCATTGACCTTTGTTTAAAAGATATGTTAGCAGCAATCAACATTAATACTGCCAATGGGTCAAATACAAAGATTAAAACTATGATAATAATTCTTACTGCTTTATCAAAATATTGTTCTGCTTGTTCTCCATAAATTAATTCTGCAATATATTTTAAAGGACCTACATCTGCCTCTACTTTTAATTGTTCAATTTCTATATTACTTTTCTTTAATGTTAAAGCAGCAATAGTCTCCATTGCAACTCTAATCTCACTATTTAAAAAATCTCTTTCTTCTTTTTGTTTCTTACGTTCTTTTAGTCCTCTACTAACATTTTCTCTCTTAATATAAACATCCATTACCTCGTCTAATTGAGTTAAAACTTTTTCATTTCTGTCTATAATTATTTGTTGTTGGTCAATCTGTTTATCCATTAAAGCAGTTTGCACCACATAATTGGTTGTTGGCCTAACTTGGTCTAGGTGTGCTTTAGATAAAAATCCAAAGATACCCATACTGGTTACAAATACTAATACTATAACCGATGTAGTTAAATACCATTTAATTGTCTTGGGTAATAAATTACTATTCCAATTCCGATACAGCCAAGAAGCGGCAACTAATTTACCTATTTCTAATACTGAACCCATTGCTATAATAGCAACTTTTGCCCCAGCAAATAATGTTGCAAGTCCTATAATTGAATAACCTGCGGCTACCACAGATATAGAAATTGCACATATTAATGTAATTAATGCTAATAACATAATATTATTTATTCTATGTTTAAAGATTTATTCAAAGCATTTTTAATATACCACTTCTCAAATTTCGGGTCTTTTACAAAATGCTTTTGTATTCTATCGGAAGATACTTGCCCCATTTTAATACACTCGGCAAGGTCTCTATATTCTTTATCCTTCTTTTTCTTTAACTCTTTTTTCTGCTTCATAAATTATTTTATGTGTATCCGTTGTACACTCCTCTTTCATTTTACCTTCTGCTCTAATCTTGTCCATTTCTTTTCTAACATCTTCTTGTTGTCTGGATTGTTTTAAATCCTCTTCTAATTCTGTTTTTTGCTCTTCTAAAGTTTGTACTTTTTTTTCTTTTTTATTAGTGTATAGTTCTATCTTCATATTTGGTAACTTTTTCCATAGAATCTTTTATTGAATTGCACATATCATCATATTCTTCTGGACTTAAAATTGTTTTATAAAGTCTTAAACCAATTGCAATAAATGTAGCAGCAATCATTTGCCACTCAAATTTTAAAGCAAGTTCTAATCCAAACTTAAAAACTTTTTGATATACATTATCTAATTGTCTATCTTTATCTGTTTTCGTCATCTTCTCCTATTTCCTCTGTATTAATACATATACAGCATTTCATTTGTTTATCTGCTATCATTATTCCTTCACTTCAACATTTGTTTCTGTAGCAACAACGGTCTCCAATTTTCTAACCATCTTTATAATTCTTACTACTCTATCTGCATAATCATCCGTAGTTGAAAACTTGGTTAAAGTTTTTAACAACTTAAATGGTTCTAATGTATCTGAAAATTTTAATTGATTTGCTCGTTCTTTTCTAAATTCTTCATAAGCAGGATGTTCATTTAATATTCTAATATATTCTTTTACTGATTTACATTTTGATGAAAATACTCTTACACCCCAACCAGGCCATTTCTTAATACCTGTTGGTAGTAAATACTTCGCATTTTTATCCCAAACTCTTATACCGTATAAATTATTTGCCTCTCTAGCAAATCTACTCATACCCCAACCAGACTCTAAAGCGGCCTGTGCTGTAATCATTTCGTATGGTACTCTTTTATCAATTGGTAATGCAAAATTTAAATAATCTATACATTTGTGCATAACTTTAACAAATTGTACATCAGTTTCATATTCAAATGATGGTTCTCTTAATTGTAAATCTATTATTTTATTAATATAGTATTTTTCTGTTCCCAAAGCAACTCTTTTTACTGCAAATGGATTTGGTTGGAATGTACCAACAGCAAACGCAACAGCACCTACAATAACTACACCAAGCATAACTTTTAAATAATGCTTCCAATTAAATTTTGTTATCATTTTAGGTTTAATATTATTATTATTATTCTTTTTTATCATCTTATTTTCACTCTCTTTTGTACAAAATAGTCATATCCCATTTCTTCAAATTTTTTTTGTGCAAATGTTAATCTGCCATCAGCAGTTAGTTTTCTATACGAATTGAATATTTTTTTATTAGTTCGTCCTGGAAAATTATCTAGTATATCCTTATGCAAATAACCTGTATAATAAGGTATCCATTTATTTGGTTGTGAACTTAATGTGTTTTGAATTATGTTAATACCTTTTCGGATATTATCTTTAACGTGGTCGTCTATGAAATTTTTATCTTCGTTTAAATGTGTCATAATATAATATAGTATAATTAAATGTCAAGTCCAATATAATTTAATTTTGGTCTAAATGAGTAAAATAACTCATTATGATTTCCTGTATCTCCTTTATTATTCATTTGATATAGGTGAATCATTTCGTGGCATAATGTATCCAAAAATTCTTTTTTATTTCTATACTTTGGTAACATATTTAAATGGTAAACTCTTGTCCCTTTACGTTCCCATTCGTAGCAAACTACCTCTCCTCTACATTGTCTTAAATTGACAATTTTAATGTCATTAAAGGCATCCAAATTATCATCAAAAACTGCTCTGTTAAACAAATTAAAATATTTTTTAATCTCTTTAAATGTAGTAGTATATTGTCTATTAAGATTGGCAGTTTCGCCTCTTAATTTTTTTCTTAATTTGATAGCTTTGTATCTTCTAGTGGTCTTTTTCATTTCTTTTTTCCTTAACGTCTTTAAAATGTAAATAAATTCCCATTACTATAATTCCTAAAATTATAACTCTTAATTCAATAGGTGCTGTCCAAAATATGTTAAATGTTTCAAACATTATTTGCACTCATTTCCTGAACCTTTTAAAAGTTCACATTTATATTCCGTATCTGCCTTCAATCTCATATCAGCAGCAATACCTTCTAAAATTTGAGGTAAATTTGCTTCTAATACCGTAATCATTTCAACAGCAAAAATATGAGCAATGGCCTGAATTTCGCTCTCCAAAACTTTAACCATTTGTTCAGTATTACCTTTTGAAACTTGGGTAATAACGTGACCTATTAATTGGTCATTTGCTTTTACTGGATTGATTAACGCACATACATAAAAATATGTAGCAAAAAATATAATCAATAGTCCTTTTATCTTCTTCTTCATAATATATTTATTTCTCTCACTTTCACTAGCTATAATATCAAATTTTAAGGGGTTTTGCAAGCATTATTCCATCGCATAAACCCTTGTTTATTTGATAGGGACAAGACAAATGTTCTCTATTTGTTCTCGTCCCTATAATCGGACTAATTGATTAATTCTTTATAAAACTATCGTTCCAATCAAATGCTTCTTTTACACATTCCTCAGTTAAACCTTTATATAACTTGTTAAGTTCTTTTTGCTTAACTGCAATTAAAAGTTTAGCTTCGTCAGCGTGTAAAGCTTCTAACATCTGAATAAACATAGTTTCTTTTTTAGTCTTTGAAAGTTTGTTACCATCTGCACCTTCTACAAAATAATACAATCGTCTTGCTTCTGTATAAAGGGTTGTATGCTCTGTACCAGCTGGGGCGTCATTTTCTGTATAAGGTGGGTTGCCTTCTGGTAAGTCCCATTTGATTTTTGGGTCAAATGCTCCTTTAAGAACCTGTCTTAAAGGTTGACTATCGTTTTGACGCAAAACAGCAATCTTTTTAGGTTTGTCTTTTGCGTTATTCACTTTGGTTAGTATTTCACTAAGCAAAGGAGCACTACTGCCGGCAGTTTCTAAATTTCTCAAAGCTGCTGTACTCATTGGTGCCATTGTTATTTACTCCTTCTTTATTTTTAAATTTCTCATTATTATTAAGGGGGCGGTATCGCCGCTAGGTCTCCTCCGCCCCACTAAATTATTTATATGTCAACAATTACGCAGCTTTATAAGCGTACGGTGTTCCATATAGTTTTTTGATTCCAGCAGCGATTATCGCCCTAGATGGTGTACCAAGTCTGTATGATGTACCTTTACGAGTTTTGTTAATATATATCATATTACCTTCTGCTCTTAATGTATCAATCAATGCTCTTGGAGACACTAAATCAAATCTGCTTCTCAAAAATTTCCAAGAAACGTCATTGCCTTTAGATAAAAGGTTCATCACCTTTGTTCTTTTAGACAATACTTTTCTTCCTCTTTTGGAAACAGCTCTTTGGACTGATTTTACTTTTACAAGTTTATCTGGTCCAAATATAAAATTAAATAATTTTCTCATTATAAAATTTCTCCTTCTTCAAGTGCGTTTATAAATTAATATTATCAAGTAGCACTAATTAACTTAATAATATATCCCAAGTTGCTTTATGGAATTCATTTAGGTAGATTATCATAATCTATAACAAAATTAAAGAGAGTCTTTCCCTTGAGAGTCTCTCCCTTCTTTTTCGCTACGACTATTTTATCTACAAATTTTTGTAATTTATGTTGATTACCTACATATCGGCTCAACATAGATTTAATACTTTCACTTACCAATTCAAAATCCTTCATCAATATTGGATTATGTAATTCCATTTTTTCTTCAAACATATATCTCATAAGGGCCGTACACATATCATCAACACATTGTTGGACATATATTTGGTTATGGATTTGTTTAACTTGTTTTTCAACTTCTAGTCCAGGCTTCTGCCTTGCATTTTTTTGATTTTTTATTTTATGAAAAGGAAAGAATATTAAATTATCCTTTTTCATTTCTGGTGGTTTTTTTCCGTTATTATTATCTTCTGCCATATCACCCAGCGTTTGCATTTGTAATTTCGCCCTTAAAATTTACTAATTCTCTATCTTCAAAATATTCTATTAATTGATTGTATCCGCCTATTAATTCACCATCTATTTTAATCTGTGGCATTGCACGGACTTGTTTTCCTATATCTTCAAATAAATCCTCTATGGATTTGAAATCTGTTTCAAAATTCTTTTCTGTAAAAGAAAAACCAAGGCCTTTTATCAAGGCCTTAGCCTTACTGCAATATAAGCAGTTCTTTTTTGTGTACACAACAATGTTTTTAATCGCTGTTTGTACCATTATCGGTCTCCAATGATGATTCCATTAGTTTATATGCTTCTTCAGCTTTTTTCTTAAGCTCAAAAGCATCCACTACATCAATCACGGCGTAATTATACATTTTGTTAAATTCGCCAAGAGGTAATCTTAAGCCTATCCACGCACGGTAGTAACCATTTTTTGCCATAGTCAC
>Ga0208406_1000921_pt1 | contig 11566 bp, 9 predicted proteins | sample ETNtaG_15_FD_185769 | JGI IMG/M metagenome (GOLD analysis project Ga0208406, IMG submission 185769) | Marine microbial and viral communities from oxygen minimum zone, Eastern Pacific Ocean - ETNP201302PF89A (SPAdes) (version 2) | ecosystem: Environmental > Aquatic > Marine > Oceanic ...
TACCCGTGAAGTGATACATCAGGATTACATCAAGTTTGCTCGGGCTAAGGGCATCAGTGGTTCGCGCATCGTCCTGGTCCACTTACTGAAAAATATCCTTATCCCGGTGGTGACAGTGCTCGGCCTGGAGTTCGGGGGGCTGGTGGCGTTCTCAGTTGTGACTGAAACAGTGTTTGCGTGGCCGGGAATGGGCAAACTGCTGATCGATTCGATTGGCATGCTGGACCGACCGGTTATCGTGGCCTATCTGATGATGATCGTGTTCTTGTTTGTGGTGATCAATCTTGTGGTGGATATTCTCTATTCGATTCTGGACCCGCGGGTTCGTTTGCAGGAAATGAAGGCATGACCACCGTTGCAGATAAGGCCCTGTCTCCGGGTATGACTATGTTGTCTGGTCAAGTAGCCTATCTTGGTACCGATGGTTCAGGCCGGGACCTGCTCAGCAGTATCTTCTATGGGCTGCGCATTAGCCTCACTGTTGGTATTGGCAGTGGGGTCATCGCTCTGGCGATTGGCGTTGTGGTCGGTTTGAGTGCCGCCTATTTTGGCGGCCGAACTGATGCGCTGATCATGCGATTGGTCGACATGCAACTCAGCTTTCCGGCGATTCTGATAGCGTTGGTGCTGCTGGTCACCCTGGGCAAGGGTGTGGACAAGACCCTTATTGCCTTGATCGTCGTCCAGTGGGCCTATTACGCGAGGACTGTTCGTGGTTCAGCGCTGGTTGAGCGAAACAAGGAGTACATAGAATCCGCCCAGTGTCTGGCCTTGTCGAAGCCTCGGATCCTGTTCCGTCATCTGTTTCCGAATGTAGTCGCACCGATTATTGTGGTGGGAACCATGCAGACCGCACATGCGATTGCGCTTGAAGCGACTCTCTCTTTCCTGGGGCTTGGCATGGAACAGACTGAACCATCGCTTGGCAGTCTGATTGCCAACGGATTTGATTACATCCATTCGGGCCATTACTGGATAACTATGTATCCAGGGGTGGCGTTGCTGGTCACTATCGTCTCGATCAATCTGGTGGGTGATCAACTCCGTGATGTGCTCAACCCACGACTGCAACGATAGGCTGGAAAACGTATGAATGCGGCCGGTTCCCGACCGACACTTCAGGTCAGCCACCTGCAGACGTCTTTTATGACTAAGGCGGGTGAGGTCAAGGCGGTCGATGACATCAGCTTTTCGGTACATCCAGGCCGAGTTTTGGGCCTGGTCGGGGAATCAGGGTCCGGCAAGACTGTGACAGGGTTTTCAATCATGGGTTTAGTAGATCACCCAGGCCGAATTGTCGGTGGCGAGATCCGTTTTCGAGGAGAAGATGTGGTCGATGCAACGGAGCAGCGCTGGCAACAGTTGCGCGGGAACCAGATTGCAATGGTCTTTCAGGATCCAATGATGACGCTCAACCCGGTACTACGCATTGATACCCAGATGATTGAAGCGATTCGGGCACACGAATCCGTCAGTCGCAAAGAGGCGCGCCAGCGCGCGCGCGATGCCCTCGGTCAGGTCGGTATTCCATCGCCGGACGAGCGGTTAAAGGCTTACCCGCACCAGTTCTCAGGCGGCATGCGCCAGCGGGTGTCCATCGCCATCGCTCTATTAAATAAGCCAGATCTGATCATTGCTGATGAACCTACAACAGCTCTGGACGTTACGATCCAGGCTCAGATCCTGTACGAGGCACAGAAACTTTGTCAGGAAACCGGGACAGCACTGATTTGGATTACACACGACCTCTCGGTTATAGCCGGTCTTGCTGACGATGTAGCGGTGATGTATGCCGGTCGGATCGTTGAATACGGCGAGGTCGACAATGTGCTGGATCGTCCGTTGCATCCTTACACTTACGGGCTGATTGGCTCAGTACCGTCCCGTAACCGGCGAGGTGTGCCCCTTCATCAGATTCCGGGAATGACCCCATCGCTTCTGAACTTGCCGCCGGGTTGTGCTTTCAAGGCGCGTTGTCCACACGCAACCGACCTTTGCACAACAGCACCCGAAGTCAGCGAACCGCGAGGCAGTGGTAGGCTGATACGATGTCATTTGCCAATGTCGCCTACTGGATCAATCACCGAATTATCCGGAATTTCTGCCTCATGACTGATGCCCGTCTGAACCCTAAAACGCCAATCGTCGAGTTACGAGAAATTTCAAAACGCTTTGTTAAACGGCTTGACCTTGCCGGAAAGTTGGCACAGAAGCTCGGTGCCGGTGTTCAGGAGGAGGTGGTGCATGCCGTAGACAGTGTGTCACTGTCGATCTTTGATGGTGAGGTTGTTGGGCTCGTCGGTGAATCCGGATGTGGAAAGTCGACCCTGGGCCGCATCGTTGCGGGCGTATACCAGCCGTCGGACGGACAAGTGTATTTTCGTGGCAACCTTATGCGCGAGATATCCGGCTCGGCTGCCCGTGATACTGCACTTCGCATACAGATGATCTTCCAGGATCCGATGAGTTCGCTTAATCCGCGTCTACGCGTCATCGATATTATTGGTGAAGCGCCCGTGGTTCATGGGGTCGTTGACCGACGCGATGTTGAGGCGCATGTCAGTCAGGCCATGTTGCGGGTAGGGCTGGATCCGGACTTCATTCGCCGGTATCCACACCAGTTTTCAGGCGGCCAGCGGCAGCGGATTGGTATTGCTCGAGCCCTCGCAGTGAATCCGGAGTTCCTTGTCTGTGACGAGTCGGTTGCAGCACTCGATGTATCGATTCAAGCCCAGGTCTTAAATCTATTTATGAATCTTCGCAAGGAACTTAACCTGACCTACCTATTTATCAGCCATGATCTCGGTGTGGTCGAGCACCTGAGTGATCGTGTTGTGATCATGTATCTCGGACGGGTAGTCGAGGTAGCAACGACCGAGGCGTTATTTACATCACCAAAGCATCCTTACACACAAGCACTACTTGCTGAGGTCCCCAGGGTAGATTCACGACGTCGCCGCTTCAAGCCGGTCGAGGGTGAGATTCCGTCTCCGCTGGATCCGCCCACGGGCTGCCATTTCCATCCACGCTGCCCACATGCCATTGAAACTTGCGCCAGAGAACAGCCGGAGCTGCGCGAGATTGTTGGTGGCCGCCTGGTTGCCTGTCACCTGGCTGAATCCACATCAGCAGACTGAATTGGTCGAGCAACAGATCTTGGTTGTAACAGCTGCGGCCTATTGTGCAGTCAGTCATTCGGTGTAATTGGCTGCGCCAGTCGAACAGCGGTTTTACCTGGGTATAGTCGCCGCGTCGGCATAATCAGGACAGTCGGTTCAAACGGCGCAACAATCGCGCGTGGTCCATCGTGCCCAATCAGCGTACCTTTAGCCAGGTGTTCGAAACCAGTCCACTGCTGGTCGAATACGAAAGCGTTGGTTTCGATAGTCACAACCTCATCAACCCGATAGAAATTCTGACCTTGAGGGCTTGTATAGCTTTTTAGTGTCCCTGCACCAAAATCAGAGGCCATGATAGCTGTGGCGTGGAGGAAACGAACCATCACCGCCTTCGCCATTTCCGCTGAACTTACTTCCCAGTGCTGACCGCACTCAATGAGGAGCGCATTGCGTGGACTGTCGGGGTCACGGAACGCATTGTAGTCACGCATGCGCATGCCTTCATTGTGTCCTTTGTCGGTAACCACGGTTGCGGGTAGGCCTACCTTTGCTGCCAGCACCAGTCCCTTGGCTACCATTCCAGCCATCATCAGTGGAAGGCAGGGTTGTTGCATTGAATGAATGTCAAGCAGCAGGTCAACGTTGTCTAGGAATGGTCGGATTTCACGGGCCCGTTGTACTTCACTGGTCACTTTCCGGTCGGGATCATCCAGTACCCCCGGTCCCCACAAGCGATTGAAATCCTCGTCTACCCAACGTGAGCGGTTTGGATGTCCGGGATCGTAGCTAAGGTATGCGGCGACGTTCATGAACCCAACACTCAATCGGCCGGCTATAGGCATAACCTTCTGCTGGAGTAGCCAATCAGCTGCGATAGCACCGCAGAGCTCGTTACCGTGCACTACTGCCGATATAAGTACATGCGGTCCTGGCTGGCCAGAATCGAGGGTGTGTAAATAATCGATTCCGGTATTTCCGGATTTGTAGGCTGTGATATCAACGGGATCGAGGTCGACCGGCAGGTCATTTTCATAGTCTAGAAGCGGATCAGTCATGGTAGGGAATTCCTTCTGTTTACTGGGGTTCAGTGGCGCAGATTGCGCAGTAGTCGAAACAATGCGGGTCCGGCAGCAGCAATCATCGTAATACGAAAGATATGCAGAGTCGCAATGAATGCAGTGTCGCTGTTCATCGATATCGCAATCAAGCTCATTTCTGCGAGACCTCCAGGTGCTAGCGCAAGCAGCAACGCGTCTTCACTGATGTCGAGGATTGGTGAAAATAACTTTGCGAACCCAGCTGCCACTGCCAGCATGATAGCCGTTGCACCTATCGCGGCTATGCCAACACGAAACATGCTAAGTAAACGCATACCCCGAAACTGTGCCCCAATGGCAGAGCCAATGACGACTTGAGCGACAGTGATTAAAGGAGTTGGTAATGGGGTGGTTACCAGGTCAAGATAATAGACGACCCCAGATAAGACCATGGGAATAAGCATTCGACCGAAAGCAAGATCAATACGGCTCGCCAGCCAGAAGCCCATCAATCCGCAACTCGCAAGGAGAATAAATTCTTGGAAGTCAGGATACGATGTTGCTGAAGTAGAAAAGGTAGAAATACTGGGCACTTCAACACCGACGACAGTAACGAAGTACAGCGGAATTGAAAAGACAACCAGGAAAACTCGTGTCGCGTGGGCAATTGGAATCAGTCGGCTGTCCGCACCGGCCTCTTCTCCAGCGATTACCATGATTCCCAGGCCACCCGGAGTGCTTGAGAAATACGCAGTCGTAGCATCCATATAACCAAGTCGACGAAATATAAGGACAGCTGCGGTCGTGGTCACGATGACGTATACCAGCATTACCAGTAATGCACTTCCCCAAGTAGTCAGGTCACTAAAGACCCCCGGGGTAAAAAAACTACCCAGGAGAATGCCCAGCACAACAATCATGATATTTCGCAGCGGCATGGACCGACGAACAGGTACGCCTAGAATTGCGCAGGCAGATACAAAAATCATACTCCCTAACATCCAGGGTAACGGAAGTCCCCAGAAATTAAATAATGCGCCACCTGTTGTACCTACAACTAGGGTAAGAAGGATGGTAACTGAAGGCTTGAGTTCAGCCACCGCTACGGGGGCTATTGCGGCCAATATTCAGACAGTGAGCGGGGCGATTGGGTGGATTTTCCAGCAAGTTGATATAGGACCACTGACCAGTGATCATCTAAAGATCATCCGGTCGTCGTATCAACCCTGGGTTCATTCTGCATTGTCCTGTACGCCCAGGCGCTTCTGGAGTGCAGAACTGGTTGTGGTGTACTGCAGCTTGTGTTTCGTGTCGGGATCAAGATATTGTTGGATTGCAAAAGCGGTCAGGGCTCCTTCGTGGAAACCGCTCAGAATAAGTTTCTTTTTGCCGGGGTAGGTGTTGATGTCACCGATAGCGTAGACTCCGGGTATATTGGTCTGAAACGTTTCTAGATTTACACTGATGTGTTTGCGTTCGATGTCCAGTCCCCAGTCAGCGATAGGACCAAGGTCCGGCGACAGACCATAGAATACTAGAAGTTCATCCAGCTCAAGTCGCTGTGGTTCACTGTCCCCAAATGGCGCGACATCGATAGCAGTGATCTTACCCTGGTCTGATTGATAGCTCGGTATACGGCCGATCAGACAGTCGACGGGTTGATTCGGATCGTCAATTAGTTCGTGCATTTTGGCAATCGAAGCGGGTGCTGCCCGGAATTCATTTCGGCGATGGACGATATGCACGTGTTTTGCCACAACAGCCAACTCCAGTACCCAGTCCAGGGCTGAATCGCCTCCGCCTAGAATGACTACTTTCTTGCCTTTAAAGTGGAGCTTATCTGCCACATGATAGTGGAGATTGGTTTGTTCGAATTGATTAATTCCGTCAAGGCGTAAAGGCCTGGGTTTGAATGCACCAAGACCAGCAGCGATGACCACAGCCCGGGTCTGAAAGCAGATGTCTCCCTCAGTGTGTAATTCGAAAGAGTTGTCTTCCAGGCGCGTCAATCGAGTCACGCGGTGGCCCAGATGAAAAGTAGGATCGAAAGGTTTGAGTTGCTCGGCCAGGCGGTCGATTAATTCCTGGGCGCCAACAATAGGTAGGCCTGGAATGTCATAGATCGCCTTATCGGGATAGAGCATACTGCACTGCCCACCGATAACAGGGAGCGAGTCGACGATGTGGGCGTCGATGCCCAGTAACCCCAGTTCAAAGCACTGGAAAAGCCCACTGGGACCTGCGCCGATAATGACGACGTCTGTTTTGAATTCCATGATTGTCAAGTATAACCCTGCGTGTATTGCTTGAGCTTCGCCAGATCTTCCGAGCTTCTGGCTGGTGATGGTGTCACCAACAGGAGATAATCGGACACCATCGGTAACGTCTTAGGTAATTGACTAATATGTTTAAGTTAAGCGGCGACCAAAACTTGATTGGCTTGCAGTAGATCAGCGGAGACAAACTATGCAGATTGATGAGCTATCCAGTAGCAATGATCCACTGCTACAGCCTTTTAAACTCAAACACTTGACACTGAAAAATCGCGTCATGAGCACCAGCCATGCGTGTGGGCTGGATGAGAATGGTTTGACAGGGAACAAATACCAGGCCTATCACGAAGAAAAGGCTCGTGGCGGTTTGGCATTGACGATGTTCGGTGGATCAGCATCGGTAGCACCAGATTCGCTCTGGCCCTCTGGTCAGGTTGACGTGAGCACCGACGCGATAATTCCATTGTTCGAGCAGTTCACCGCCAAAGTCCATCATCACGGTTGTGCGCTCATGTGTCAGATAAGTCACCTGGGGCGGCGGGCAGAATGCTATGCTGGCGAGTGGTTGCCGGCAATTGGTCCATCGCCGATTCGCGAGACGCTGCATCGCAGTTTTCCCAAGACCATGGATCGGCATGACATTGACCGGGTGATCAAGGCCTATGGGGCGGCTGCCCGCCGCTGTCGGGATGGTGGCCTCGACGGCATAGAAACCCTGGGTTCAGGACATCTTATCGGTCAGTTCTTGTCTCCTTATACCAACCATCGTGCGGATAAATTCGGTGGTTCCCTGGAGAACCGCTGTCGTTTCGGTTTGATGGTATACGAAGAAATTCGTCGACAGGTTGGTGATGACTTTATCGTCGGGTTCCGATTTGTCGTCGATGAGAAAGGTGGAGATCATCTCGATTTTGAGGACTGCCTCAGGATAGCGGGTCTGTTCGAATCGAGTGGATTGATTGATTTTTTCAACGGAAATTACGGTAACGTTGATACGGAGATCGCCCTTGCGGTCGACAGCATGCCGGGAATGGCGTCGCCTAGCGCACCGTGGTTAAAGCGAGTCGGTGAATTCAAACAACATGTGGGCCTGCCGGTGTTTCATGCGGCTCGAATCACCGATATTGCCACTGCGCGCTATGCGATTACCGAGAACCTGCTGGACATGGTTGCTATGACACGGGCGCACATTGCCGACCCTCAGATCGTAAACAAACTCGTGGCCGGGCAGGAAGATCGCATACGTCCGTGTGTCGGTGCGACCCACTGTATGTCAGCTAATCGACCGACATGCCTGCACAACCCGGCCGCGGGTCGAGAACTCAAGCTGCCGCAGGTGATCACGCCCTGTGTACAAGGGAGCCGTCGTGTTGTTGTGGTCGGTGCAGGGCCAGCCGGCCTTGAAGCTGCGCGGGTGTCCGCGGAACGCGGCCACCAGGTCATCCTTTTCGAGGCCTCAAACCAGCTCGGTGGCCAGGTCATCATCGCGTCCGGTGGCAGTTGGCGTAGTGAACTTGTCGGCGTAATTGATTGGCGGGTTAGTGAAATTGCCCGTTTGGGGGTAGGTCTTCGGCTGAATACATTGGCAGGTGTTAAAGAGGTGATGGCACAGAGACCGGATGTGGTCATCATTGCGACCGGCGGTATCCCAGATGTAGATTTCCTCGAAGGTGGTGAATTGTGCACCACCAGCTGGGATTTGCTCACAGGACAAGTTCCGATTGAGAACAATGTCATTGTTTATGATGGCACCGGGCGGCATGTAGGCCCTCTATGTGCAGAGAAGGTCACATCGGCAGGCTATGTGGCTACGTTGGTAGGTATTGACGGGTTACTGGCGCCGGAACTGGTCTACTCGGAACGAGTGGTGTGGCGCCGGCAAATTTTCGAACAAGGTGTAGACACACTTTTCGACCATCGACTGACTTCAGTATCGCGGGAAGATGAAGGTTTGCGAGTTTGTTTTACCTGTGAGCTCAATGGGAACGAAACGATACGCTATACAGAACAGGTGGTTGTGGAAGTCGGCACACAGCCTGTCGATGAGCTTTACCAACAATTGCGCCCAGATTCGATTAATGACGGGGTCACAGATATTGATGCACTTTTGTCGGGATCGCCACAGGTTGCGAGTACAACGGCAGATACTACGTTCGAACTGCACCGAATCGGTGATGCAGTGGCGAGTCGAAATATCGCTGCTGCGACCCTGGATGCGTTACGACTGTGTTCAGTGATGTAAGGGAAATAAATGGAATCTATGTTTGACCTAACTGGTAGGGTTGCACTGGTGACTGGGAGTACCCAGGGACTGGGATTTGAAATGGCTAAAGGGCTCACCCGGGCCGGGGCTCATGTTCTAGTAAATGGCCGGGACAAAGACCATGTGGCAAACGCTGTGTCAGTGATCAAGTCTTTGGGCGGCAGTGCACAGGAGTTGGTGTTTGATGTGTCGGTCGATTCCGCACGCGCAACGGCACTATCCGCTATTGCCAGTGAACACGACAGGCTGGATATCCTGATTAACAACGTCGGATTGCGTGATCGCAGGTCTATCGAGGAAATTGATGGTCCCGATTTTCAGGCACTGTTACAGGTCAACCTGACCTCTGCATTTCTTCTTTGCCGGGAGGTAGTGGAACTGATGCGCGCCCGACAATGGGGACGTATCGTTAATATGAGTGCATTGGGTTCGGCCGTGGGATTGAAGCTGAGTCCGTCTTATGCCTCATCCAAGGGCGCGCTTGAGTCATTGACCCGTACGCTTGCCGCTGCACTCGGTCCAGATGGCATTACTGTTAATGCATTGGCCCCTGGCTTTTTTGCGACCGAAACCAATGCGGCCATGGTTGCCGATGAGGATCTTTCTAAAAAACTGTTCAGTCGCACGGCCTTGGGTCGTTGGGGTGAACCTCACGAGATAGCGGGTGCAGCCGTTTTTCTGTGCTCCGAAGAGGCCGCCTACGTGACAGGTCAGGTGTTGACCGTAGACGGGGGCTGTGCGTCGTATTTCTGACTTTCTGGTTGATGACTCAATTTATTCTCCTATTACCCGGCCTAGATTCAGGTCGGTCCACAGGGATTTAATGACAACATACGAATTCTGGCAGGTGTTTGCTAATTGGCGTTGGTGTTTATCTTGGCAGAACTGAAGTGGTGCACGGTGCAGATGGCAAGCATCAAGTTAAAGTAAATGACGCCAATCACACGGTTCTGTAAAGTCTAGCCTCTATAACCTGTGGGGTTGTTCTGAATAATCTGCCAGCTCAGGAAACAAATGCCTAGAAAATACTATTGCGTAGACGATTTTCGCCTTGCTGCACAGCAGCGGATGCCCAGGATTACGTTTGACTTTGTAGACGGCGCTGCCGGATTCGAGACATCGAGTCGCCTGAACCGAGAAGTAATCGAGCAGGTTCGCCTGCTGCCGCGTGTTCTCGTCGATATCCGGCAACGAGAACTGGCAAAAACATTTCTGGGTCGAACCTGGGGACTGCCTTTCGGGATAGCCCCCATGGGCATGTGTGACTTGGCCTGGCCAAATACTGATAAGGCGCTTGCAGCAGCGGCTGTGGATCATGACATACCGGTGTGTTTGTCCACCTTTGGCTCAAGCAGCATTGAGGATATGGGCAAAAGATCCGCTGGTAACGGATGGTTTCAGTTGTACGTCGGGCCGTCAGTTGGTGATGCGCTGGATCTTGTCCAGCGGGCAGAGGATACGGGCTACGAGTATTTGTTGCTGACCGTTGATGTGCCGGTTGTGTCTGCCCGCCTGCGTGAACAGCGCCAGGGATTTGAGGCACCTTTTCGGATACGGCCGAAACAGTTGTTAGATTTCGCGGTTCATCCGCAGTGGGTGTTTCACACGCTCGTCAATGGTGTACCGAAGCCGGCAAATGTCGTGTCCACTGGTAACAACGGTAATAAACCCACGTTCACCCGGAATGAGATTCGCGGTCATATAGACTGGCAGTTCCTGGACCAGTTGCGCGAGCGGTGGCCGGGAAAGTTGATCCTAAAGGGCGTGTTGTCAACAGATGATGCCGTCAGGATACGGGATGCCGGTGTCGATGCTGTCTATGTCTCCAATCATGGCGGCCGACAGCTCGATGCTGCACCAGCGGCGATCGATATGTTGCCCGAGATCAGACAGGCCGTCGGTGCTGATTACCCGTTGATATTCGATAGTGGAATACGCAGCGGTGAGGGCATCGTCAAGGCATTGGCTCTAGGGGCAGATTTTGTCATGCTTGGCCGGCCGTTTCTTTATGCATCGGGTGCAGACGGCCAGCGCGGCGTGTTCCGTCTCGTTGATATGCTGAAGAACGAGATGCTTCTGGCACTGGCGCAGATCGGCTGTACAGACGTTTCTCATCTCGATCAAAATGTGTTGGTATGAACCGGGTGCTGTAGATCCGGCAAGTACCGAATAGGTAAGTCTGAATAGGATGAATTGTTTGGAGAGGTCTACATGACGGTACGAGGCGGTATGCTTCTTGCCCGTGCATTGCGTGAGAAGGGCATCTCACGGGTATTTACTTTGAGTGGTGGATTCTGTAATCCGGCCCTGGAAGGTCTGATGGAATGTGGGATACCAGTGATCAATACACCCCATGAGCAGATTGCCGGGCACTTGGCTGATGCGAACACACGGATCACACGCAAGCCTACCGTCTGTCTGGTCGGTCCGGAAGGCTTTGCCAACGCCGTGCCTGCAATGATGGAGGCCTGGGGCGAGCGATCACCAGTGATCTTTATTACCGGTTCCAGTACCCTCAAGCGCGAAGGTAGCGGAGGGTTCAAAGAGATCGATGACGTATCTATTGCAGCACCGCTGACCAAATACAGTGCATCAGTCACTGACGGGACACGAATGTTCGAATTTGTGGATCGCGCTTACAAAATAGCGCTAAGTGGTTACCCCGGTCCTGTGCATCTGAGTATTCCGGTGGACATCATGTTCTCCTCGTATGAGGCGCAAGCCGGCCAGTCAGAACGGCCGTTCAACCGGGCACCACTGCCCCCAGCGCGGGCATGGCCCCGTCCGGATGACCTTGAGGCCATCCTAGACAAGGTCCGCGCAGCACAGCGGCCGATTTTGATTGGTGGTCACGGCGTCTGGTGGTCAAGCGCT
>Ga0208406_1000929_pt1 | contig 11535 bp, 7 predicted proteins | sample ETNtaG_15_FD_185769 | JGI IMG/M metagenome (GOLD analysis project Ga0208406, IMG submission 185769) | Marine microbial and viral communities from oxygen minimum zone, Eastern Pacific Ocean - ETNP201302PF89A (SPAdes) (version 2) | ecosystem: Environmental > Aquatic > Marine > Oceanic ...
GAGAAGATCGGTGATTTCGGTTTCGCCGTTGTACCAGATAGCCACATCTAGCGGTGTTTCACCATAATCATTCTTTGCATTCACACTCACGCCTTTATCCAATTCAGCTTGGACGCCTGGAAGATCGCCATTCATCGCAGCGTCGTGAATCGGATCAGCTAAAGCAGTTGTAGCCATCAACAATATTGAAGCTCCGATTGTTCTTAATGTTTTCATTTTCATATGGCTCTTGAACATTCAAGTGCCTTTCATTTGGTACTCAGTTACCTCCAAAAGACGTAGTAGCAACCCGAAATGACGTCAAAGTAAAGTTACAATAGCAAAGGAAATGCCAAGCAGCGGCATCACAAAAATTCTAGTTAATAGCTCTAAGAATATTCTACTAAAAGGATTCATTGTGTGAGAATTTTTCACCATGCGTGAAAATAATGTATTATATATTAATTATGTCTTATTAATTTGGTTAACGATTAAACTAGTTTTCAAGCCGTTTTAACTGTTGCCGCAAAAAACCTTCAGCCTTAAAGAATAAAGCTAGAAGCGTTGATGAAAGCAAACCAAACGAACCGCCGAAGAAAGACCCAATGCAAGCAATCGCCAAGTACAGACAGCCGAGGCAAGGCTTCGTCAACTCGTGGAAGACCTAGACGCCTCAAGGTCTTGAACCTCACCTTCACGGTGCTGTTCCTGAACGACGCCCAGATGGCAGGATCAGGTGCGGTCGGCTTCTGCGACCCAGAAACCCAGACGATTGGCGTCGTGAACAGCCAAGCCAACGATGCACTGCAAGACACATTCCTGCACGAGGTGCTTCACGCCATCTGCCACGTCATGGGTCTGAGGGAAACCGCGGTTGTTACCCCTTCCAACACCAGAGGTAAACCCCTAGATAAAATAAGAATGGGGCGAATCAAATCCGCTCCATTCCCTGGTTGGTGTGGTTTTTAGAGAGATAGCCGTGGAGCCATCTCCTACCGGGTAATTCAAATCATCCAGCCCGACGATCTAGTCTTCACCATCAAGGGCGATCTTGTGGATTTCCGAATAATTCATTAGGAGACAGTTTGCCATCCTTGTTTTTATCCAACTTCATCAAAGCCTTCATAACGTCGCTGCTAGGGATGCCTTTCTCAGGCTCGGGATTGTTACCATACAACTTCTCCAATGCCATCTTGATCGGCGGTGGCGGACCTTCCGGTCCACGGCCGGGGCCCGGGCGACCCTTGCCTGCCTGTGGCCTTCCTGCTGCAGAGCTCTGCGGTCCCTTGCCTCCGGGCGCTCTTCCCGCTGCAGGACTCTGCGGTCCCCTACCTCCGGGTGCTTTTCCCGCTGCAGGATTCTGCTGGCGTTGACCCTGTTGGCGTTGACCTTGCTGGCGTTGACCTTGCTGGCGTTGACCTTGCTGGCGTTGACCCTGCTGGCGTTGACCCTGCTGGCGTTGACCCTGCTGGCGTTGACCCTGCTGGCGTTGACCCTGCTGGCGTTGACCCTGCTGGCGTTGACCCTGCTGGCGTTGACCCTGCTGGCGTTGACCTTGCTGTCCTGAACGAGTTGCCTTCCCCGGGCCAGTAGTTGGCTGGTCTTTTTTGGCATCTGCTTGGCTAGGCGCACCAGGTTGTTCTGATTGCGCGTATCCAGGTACGGACAGGCACAATCCCAATGCTGTAACTATAATGTATTTACTCATTTTTTCAGGGTTAAAAAGAAATCTTACGCCCAAAGACGGATTTATCGTTGAGCCATAAGTTGCTTTTAAGAAGACATAATTCGTTTTTCGCTGTAGATCAACTTTTTTTGGGCAAATCGGCGACTTTTTTGGCCAAACCCAATTCGCTATTGCTTGTGGACGAGTGGGTTACCTACTGGGCGCTCGCGTCGCTGAGTTCCTGGATGCGCTCGAGGATAGCCTCGCTGTCCCGGTTGAAGGCTCTCTCGAACTCGGGATAGTAGTTGATGATCTGATAGAAAAACCGGGCCGCGTCGTAGTCGATGATGTGGTACTTATCCTGCAATTCCTGCTCGGTTGGAAAAATGATCTGCCGACCAACCCGAAATTCACCAATGGTCAACGGCATGGAATGATTGAGCGCCATGATGCGCTTGAGCACCAGTACGCCCTTGAGCATCTCGAGCGCGGTGGCGCCACGAACGCCTGGCGGAGCGACCGCCGTCGAGAGCAAAACCGTATTGCGCTCAAAATCTTCCGAGTTGAGGACGCTGATCTGCTCCACGTAGTTGTCGGGATTAGTTACGTTGGTTCGGCTGATAAGAGCGCGGGGGTGTTCAAACGGCCCGGTGGTCTTGGCCTTGTGGTCGGCATAGTCCAGCACCAGGGAGTTTTCTTTCGCTTCGTTTAACTGCCTCAACAAATTGGAGAGCAAGTGGGTCTTGAACTTGTTGCCGTACTCCGCATTCTCGTTGGATTCAAAAATCAAAATGTGATCCTCAGTGATATATTGGTGGTACTTGGCCTTGTGCACCATTTCCCAGATCATGCGCCGCACGATTACCTCCTCACCAGGCACCTTGTCCTTGAGATAACCAAAAATCGGTTCATCCTCCAGAATCTCGAGGTGCTCATCGTGAAAAGATTCCAACTCCTCAATGACACTGATGTAGTAGTTGCTTTGTGTGGCGAAATTGAGGTCGAAAACATCGTCGTCACGTATACGTCGCGCGTTGCGGAACAGGCTGTGGTCGAATGAGTCGAAGCTCTCGGAATCCCTAGGTATCACATAGCTAAATGACTTTTCGCCAGTGTCGATCACGTGGGGTGTGAGTACAACGATGACCTCACGCTTGTCACTCTTAGTGACAGAACGCTTGAACAGGTTGCCGAGGTAAGGAATCTTTGAGAGGTATGGCACTCCATATTCGCTGCGGTTATTATCCTTGGCAATAAGTCCACCCACTATGAAAGGTGTGTTGTCAGCCACGCGGACGAAAGTCTGGACCTGCCGGTTATCCACCACGGGGGCCAGCAAAACACCGCCCTCGCTTGTTTTTTCGCTCTCAGCCGGATTCACCGAACTGACAATGGTCTCGATCTGCATGGTGACCTCAGAGCCGTCCTCACTCAATCGTGGTCGAAGGTTCAGCACGATGCCGGTCTGCATATACTCCACGCTGGATTGGAACCCGGTGGGGCTGGAGACGGTCATCGAACTGGGCACCTGCTGGCCCACCTGAATCCGAGCCTGGCGCCCGTTTAATACTAGCACCGACGGGTTTGACAAAATCTCCGCATGACCCGAATGCTCCATCGCTTTCAAACTTGCGGAGAAACCCCTGAACCCTTGCGGGTAATTATAACCGATAATATTGTCATATTCATCATAACGTGGCTCCTTCCATGTTTTTTTTGTCTTCTCCATGAATTGCCCGACAAATGGAAGTGCACTCCCATCAGGCTCAAGCGATAGGCTAAAATCCTTCTTTTGCAGATTATAATTCACACCGAGCTCATCCAGCTTTTTTTTGTCGAGTTCAATCACAAGTGCCTCAATGACCACCTGCCGTGCCGGGACGTCGATGTCATTTCGAAGCATCTGCAGGAGAACGTGCAACTGTTCCGGAAACGCCTTTTCATAGATGATGAACAATCGTTGCTCCGGCGCGCCGGAGGTTTGCTGGTGCAGATAGGTTCCCCCCAATCCTGTCTCTTGTCTTTCAATTCCATCCGGAGATAACTCAAGCAAGCTGGTCTTATTGGCGTCAATGAGCTTGATAATCAACGGATAGCTTTCCATATCTTGCAATACCGAATACACACGCTCGTTGATCGACTCGCCCTCAGCCCAAGAGAACTCAATGGTTGCATAGCCAAGCGCCTTGAGCAGCGCGATCACACGGTCGCTCTGCATATAGCTCAACCCATAGGTTTGGAAGTTCAGTTCACTGTCCGGAGAACCGATAGGCGGCACCGGGATGAATTCTTCAAATGCCCCATCCGCAGGCTCAGCCTGATAATCCAACTCCGTTGACGGAGGATCAAATTCCGTTGCAGGGGGATCAAATTCCGTTGCGGAGGCATCGACTTCTGCATCCTGCGCATTGACCAAGTGACCACCCAGGCCGAGGGCCAAACCAAGGGCGCAGGCGAGTATCGATCGAAAAACGGTTTTCACTTTTGGGTTAGTCTTCATTTTGCTCTTGCATCGATTGGGTTGAATGTTCGCGAATCCGCCGGACGAGGATCTTCAGCAGGTTCTCTGTCACATCAAACTGTTTCGAGAGGATTCTGCGGAACGAATCCTGCCTGATCACCAGCAGAAGGCAATCCGTTTCCGCGGTGGCCGTGGCCGACCTCGTCTCACCGTCAAGGATGCTTAATTCGCCGAAAAACGCCCCCTGCGCCAGGCTCGCCAGCGTCTTGGCGCCGTCATGAATACGCACCGACCCATCGGCGATCACGTACATACTGTCGCCCTCGCTGCCCTTCTCGAAGATCGTCTGGCCGGAGGGACAACTGGTTTCGTCAGCCGCCTCCGCCACCCACGCGAGGGTGTCGGGAGGCATGGCGCTGAACAGCGGCACGTTTTTCAGGAACAGAATTTTCTGGACGAGGATCATGATTCAAAGGGTGCTTAGTTTGCGCTTGGCCAAGCGGACGACCGCCTCGCAGGCGTCCATGGCCGAAAGTTCACATTGCTTGGCCACCGTCTCTCCACCCGGCTCGTTGGCCAGAAAAATCTCGAGCGCCGTCTCGCGCACCACCGCCTCGTCGTGCCGCAGGCTGTCCCGCACAAAGTCGCCGTGGCCGGCGTACCCGTCGGCACCCACCATCCACAGCAGGCCGGCCACCACCCAACGCGAATCGCTCCTGCGAAAGGTTTCGACGAAATGCCCCAAGCCAGCCGGCTCACCAGCCGGCTCCGGCTTGGCCAAGTCGATGATACGCCCGGCGTCCGCTTGGCCAAGCACCCCCTCGAGCACCTCGCCGACCTCGGCCCGGGCATTCTCGCCGCCTTCTGCCGCGGCCCGGAACAGTTTCTCATAGTCAATCGTGACATCGAACAGCCGCAGCACCTTGAAAAGCACCTGCAGGCGCAGATTGAAGTGGTGCTCGCAGGCCAAGCGCAGCGCGTCCGCTTGGCCGCCGTCCGGCAGCTTGGCCGACTGCTCCCGGTAAAACCCGGCCTGCCGCACGTACTCGGTCAACTGCTCCCGCGCAAACACCGTCAATTGCTTGTCGTTGCGCATGCCACCCAGCGAGGCGCAGTAGTCCATCATCAACTGCGCCCTCGCCGTCTCGCTGCCAACTTGCCCGATGAACTGCTCGATGCGCGGCGACTTGCCGCCCTCGTTGGTAGCGATCAGCGACTGCGTCAGCAGCCGGAACGTCTCCGGCGCGTCGCCGTACTCGATCGTGTCGAGGTGCCGACCGATCATTTCCGCCGCCGGCCGGCCGATGGCCTGCAGGCACGCCGAGATGGCCGGCCGCAGCGGCTCCTCCGTGATCAGCCCGGCCAGCCTCTCAAAGGTGGCCCCGAGTTTGGCCTCGTCGATCGAGTGGATCGCGTCGCGTTTGATGTCGTCGGATGGGTCGTCGAGCAACTCAGCGGTGATCAGCGCCGTGTCGAGGTTGCGAATCATCGACAGGCAAACCACCGCCAAGTGTCGGTTTTCCGGGTCGTCGGAATGCAGAAATTCGTAAAAGAGATTGCCGGCATGGACGTTGATGGAGAGTTCACCGGAGTTGAGCAGCACCGCTGCACAGGCACAGCGCACCCCCGGGTTGGGGTCGTCGAGAAACGGCTCGAGGATACGAAACTCCTGCCCATCGCAGTTCGCGCCGAGACAGTTGACCGCCTCCGTGCGAAGGCGCGGCGTGGCGTTTTTCACCGCATCGAGGATTCGTTCGCGATCAGCCGCATCGCCGAACTCGGCCAAGTACCGCACGCCCGCCAGTTTCAGTGTTTCGTCCTCCCTGGCCAGCAGGGCACGAAACTCCTCCAGCCAGTCCGGCCGGCGCATCCCGATGATCAAGTCCGCCAGAAAACCAGCCTCAAGATCGCTCGCCTTGGCCAAGGACTCGCGGAGTTGCGAATCGAATCGCGAGTCCATCATCACGGTGGACTCGTCGTCGAAATCGATTACGTGCGAGTCGAGCATCCCCACCAGCGAGGTCAGATACTGGCGGTAGTTCAGCCAGGCGATGACCACCCACACGCAGCCAAGCACCGTGACCATCGTGTTCAAACGCACCGAGTCCTGAAGCCAAAATGCCAGCGTCGCCGTGATCACCAGACTCGACAGAGCGATCGTCGCCGGGCGGGCGAAGCCATCGATCACGCTTTTCATCTGGCCGCGCGACTGTTTTTTCACCGCGAGAAACAGCATCTGCAGCCCAACGTACTCGATGGTGAAAAAAATCACCTGGCAGATGAACTTGCCGGCGTACACGCCCTTTTCCCCCGCGAACGTTAGAGCGCAAACCGACGAGATCACCAGCAGTACCGGCAGCACCGTGATCGCCGTGATCACGCCGCCCTTGGTCAAAATGGTGCGCACGATGAACAGTTGCAGCACCAGTTGAGCGATGCTGCTGTAGGTGTAAAACTGACCGAAAAACTGGTTCAAGTTCCCCTCGTGATCCTTGGCCACTTGAAACTTGAAATGAATGTCGATCAGGCAGATCACCATCGTCGAGAGCACCACGAGCATCAGCATCAGCACCGCCTGCCGGCTCCGCAGCATCCCGGCGAACGAGCGAAACGCACCCGTCGCCTTGGTCGGCGTGGCCCCCGACTTGGCGTCGCCCTGGCCAAACAGGCTCGTCCTGGCCAACCCGACGAGCGCGACCAGCATCAGGCCGGTCACAAGGCCAAGCGAGATCACGTCCACCCGCCCGCTGCGGCTGGCCAGCGACACCACATAGCCGGCGACGATGCAGCCCACCGTCCCGGCCGCGCCAATCAGCCCGAACCACCGCTTCGACTCCTTGGGGTTGAGTACCCCGACAGCGAGGCCCCAAAACAAAACCATCGGCGTGACGACCACCACGTCGCACACCATGTAAGTGATCACGGCGACGACTTGGCTGAACACGCCCACCTCTTGACCAGTGGCAAAAAACACTGCGGCCACCACCCCCGCCATTGCAGCGGCCAGCGCCCCCATCGCCAGCTTCATCGCGCCGTAAACCTGAAACCGACCGCACAGATAGGTGATGAACACGGCCGCGACACTCGACATCACGGCGGCCGACATGATCATCAGCGGAATGTTGCCCTTGTCGAAATTCTTGAGAAAAAACGAATCCGCCGTCGCCCGCGCCATCAGCGAGCAGAGCGCGAGCAGGAAATAGATACCGCAAAGAATGAGGATTTTTTTCTCAACCTTGAAGAGGCTCATGAACGGTGATTTCCATTCGGGTTGCGCTTAGTCAAGGCGTCGGCGCCTGGGCAAGCGGGGCTACTGTTTCTCGATACGGTAGAGTGCCCCTCCTCAGTAAAACTGGTGGAATTAAATCTCTGCATTTTCTCTGTGATCGAGTTAACCAACCTGGGCCAAAGCTTTCGTTTCTTACTCCTAAGCATTTATTCCGGAAAGTTTTGAAGAGTCTCTTATAATTGTCACTTGACGTAAAGCCCTTTCCTTCTCCCACACCCCACCGCTCCCCACACCCCACCAAAACGACAGCTGCGATTGTTGTGAGTAGTAGGTGTTTCATTTCCCTTCAGCTTTCAATTCTTCCCCCGTCTTGCCGCCGTGTTTACGGAGGAGGTTGGCGGTTTCGGTTTTGTTAAATACAGTGGTAGCATCTAGCGGTGTTCTGCCATGCAAATCCTTCGTATTCACATCCGCACCTTTGGCAATCAGTAGTTCGGCGACTTCCTTGTGGCCTTCCACAGCCGCAGCATGCAAAGGAGTACCTCATGATTAGATTGTCTTTAATCTTGGGTGTTTTTCACACGATTTTATTCACCAGGAACCTCTACAAAAAAAGTTAATATTTCACTGGAATTATTAAAATTGTCTACTGTCTGAATTTCGATATCATAGTATCCTTCCTCGACGGGCAGAAAGCTTACCTCTAATCCTTCCGTTCCATTTTCTGGTATTTCTATCACTAGATCTTCAAATGATATATATGATGGCACATAATCATCATCTATTATTTCCTCGGCGTAATATACTGGCCAAAGTTTTCCGCCTTTTTCCAGTTTTAGATTAGATTTTGTTGATGACAATGTACTTCCCAAATTATTATCCAGTAATTCTCCTGTTTCTACTGTGTCTTCTAATATAGTATCAATTGCTCCCATGCCAAATTCGTCTATGCTGGATATCAAGATTAATGGTATATAATCATTACCCCCAGGTGATTGATAATCAGCAAAGCTTACATATAGGTTAGACCCGGCCTCCATCGCCCATCCCCCAAGATAAACAGGAGTGTATTCATCAGAGTCTGCAAGGGATATAATTGGGATTGTTGAATCCCATCCAACTTCATATTGACCATCGCCTGCTAGTTCTGCGCTTCCTATTTCACCCAGGTATACGTATAAATTTAAGTTATCAGTAAAATGATTGCTAACCAGGGAGACGTAAGCAGCATAAGCATCATCTCCATTAGATACCTCGAAACCTAGTATTGCAGGTTCTTCGTAGGTTGATAACAAAGGCTTTTGATCGATTGGCTCCCATTCGGGAATACGCCCACTTTTTCCACCTCCTGTTGATTGTATAACCGGGGGGGATTTGTCTCCTTTCCACGCTAGGTTGGTGTTTTCCAGATGCTTCATCCATTTATCTCCACCATATTTTTCATTGAGGAAATTTATTCTTACATGCACCGGATCTGTTGCATTTGTAAGATTATATTCTTTGTCTTTTACGTAAAATATGTGTGATTCGCCACTTGTTGGATAATATATTGAAAGGCCGGTTGCGTCTTCTCGATATGTGCCAACCGATCTAGATATAACTAGATTATTTATGGCTTCATATAATTTATAGGCTGCTATCTTCAATTTTCCATCCGTTGTATTATACAAGTTTTTTGCAAATGTCCCAATATCTATGAAATCTGTTTCTCCCATTGCCCCTGCTCGTATTCTGGAGCCACTATTATAATAATGAATCGCATCTCTCCTTAATTTTGGAATTATCTCATAATTATTGGATGTAAAGATTGAGAGTTCATTTGAAAATTCTTTAAATGAAGCATTAAAATGCTCATAATTATTCATATAATAAATCGAGTGCACCTTGTAACCCTTATCAGCTTCTTGTGTTGAATGATGATTATTCCAGAATTCATTTTCCTTTTCTGCAAATTCAATGGTGCTGATTGAAGGAAAATCTTTCAGATAGCCCAAAGCGTTTTTGAAATCCCATCCGTCTCCGTAATCGATCTCTGGATTTGCGATATACACTTCGCAAAGTTCATGGAAATCCACCAGGACTTCAACCCCTCCCATTAAGCAGGTATCAAATGAAATAAAATCTAGTTTGTTGATACCTTTATCCTGCAGCGTTTCAGATAATACTTCTTTAATATCTGCAGTGAACAGACCACTCCAACCGGGCCTCTGACCATTTTGATGATCTCCACCAAAACCGAAGAATTGTCCCCCATGGTCCCAAAGAATCAACCCGTATCTATCGGCCGGATAATTGGTTATCCCCCAGCCAAGAAATTCTTTAAGCACCATAGGGTCATCCATATCCTTTTCAGGTAATACTTCCAGTGAAGGTGTCGTAAATTTACCGGAATTCGGATCATTACTTTCTATAATTCTATATCTTGTAACTCTATCTTGCGAGCTTTGAGGTATATTAAATTCATTCAAAACTGCACTGTATGTTGAATCAAAATCTGCTTGAACTATAACATTGAAATTTTCGTCACTGCCAAAATATTCCATTTCTAGCATGTCAAATAGCAAGTTTCCTGTCAGGTTGTTATCTCCGTTTGCATAGATTAACACTGTCCATGTAGGCTCTTCAGTATCAACTGGAAGGTTATTAACGCTAAATATTGTGGATGCAGTTTTGAATCCATCTATGACGAGCATTGCTTCATATTTTCCTGGTTTTAATATTTCATCAAATATTTTTTCTCCCGAGCCTTCCCCGCTAGCAGGTCTATAAATAAATGTGTCATTGGAATCATCTGCACATCTGACAACTATATAGTTATCAAGATTAATTTCTTCTTCCGATATATCTGAGAATTGAATTATTATATTATCCCATTTTTCAAATTCATTTGTAATGACGGAGGAATGGTTGCCATTAACTAACGAGATGGGTTGTGTCTTCTTTAAAATGTTTATGCTCACAGTAACCGTATCAGACTCCAAACTCCCATCATTGACCATAAAACTAAAGGTGTCTTTTCCTGCATATCCCACCTTGGGCTTATATGAGAAATCTGGCAACTGTCCTATTATTTCCCCATTCCCAGGTGCATCAATAAGTGTATAGACTAGCGAATCCTTTTCTACATCCTCAGCAATTAGCTTGATATCTAAAGATTCATCTTGATATACATCTACCCTTTGACTAAATGCAAATGGAGCATAGTTAAATGCCAATTCTGGAATCGTAGCCAGACGAAAGTAAACGGAAGCTCCTTCAGGTATCTCAACATAATTACCTTTTGATTTGCTTTCCTCAATGTCTTCCCATGGACCTTGCACTGAAGCAGACCGTTGCAAGATACTTCTATCCGCAATTGACCACTTTACATTAACGGCCTCTCCTCCTAATTCTATTTCTATATTCGGAAGTAATACCTTGAATTTAGTGGAAGTTAGGATGTCAAAGGTATCGTCCAGCATAAAATAGGCATCGTAAACTCCACTTTTGAGCGAGCTAAATACTTTTAAACCAGAGATATCTTCGTTTACGTAAGACCATAAGGTGCTATTAACTTTACCAGGTATATCTCCTTCTTTATAGATTCCAATCCAATTTTTGCTGTTTGGGGGCACGTTGGAGTATGACAAGACAATTTCGTCCCCTGGTAGGTAGTCTGATTTGTCGGCTCTAACCGTCGAATCAACATCTTGTCCGTTTGCAGGAAATAAGAAGCTGATGAAGAAGCCGGTTGTTAAAAGAATAGCTTTGTATTTCATATATAATGGACTGTGACTTTCCGATGGCTAATTATATTTAGATACTGTAGTTTTCAGTATGATTGCCATTTATTTATCGAGGTTCGCATTTTGATCAACCTGATACTCGGTGTCAGTGTCAAATTTGTTTTTAGATTGCCTTGTGTAACAAACCAACCCAAGCAGGAAGCATGGCAACGGCATAATATACTTAACATATTCGGCCTGGATTAGCAAGATACATCGTTTTTCATCGGTCGCTGGGGTACATAACGCCAAATGAGTTTGCACAGTATGAAGTTGGAGAAGTGGCACAGGGTCAAATGCGGGGCCTTCGGTCGGGCTCGCCCTCCATGCGTCCCAGCATTGACTTACTCTATGACATTGAGCAAATAATCAATCCGTCCAGACTGACGAAAGCTTTGGCCCAGTTTGGATAACTCGATCACTTTCTACGTACGCG
>Ga0208406_1000934_pt1 | contig 11499 bp, 11 predicted proteins | sample ETNtaG_15_FD_185769 | JGI IMG/M metagenome (GOLD analysis project Ga0208406, IMG submission 185769) | Marine microbial and viral communities from oxygen minimum zone, Eastern Pacific Ocean - ETNP201302PF89A (SPAdes) (version 2) | ecosystem: Environmental > Aquatic > Marine > Oceanic ...
TGAAAGGCGGCATTGAATTGATCTGTCCCTACCGTAAAACCAATAAGACCAAGAAAGATGAGGATGGTGGCAAATTGCGGCCTGACAGGCGTCGATGGAAGGTTGAGCCTACTTTTGCCTGGCGGCCAAACTTCCGAAGATTGGTTGTTGGTTGGGAAAGAGAAATTCAGATCTACCCAGCTTTCTTTGACTTTGCCTGCATCCTGATTACATTGAGGCCGTTTTGAAATGGCTTCTAACTAAAGTTGGGTTGCAGAGGAATATTAACTGGAGCGCTTACTCCAAGAAAGGATGGACAACACCTTCGATTTTTAGTACAATGCTTCCTAAACGGACTATAAAAGGAGAATATTATCTTGACATCAAGAGAAAGGGTGCTACATGCAGTAACTCATGGTGAGCCAGACAGGGTACCTAAAGAGGCCGGTTTTACCCCCTTCATTATGGAACGGTTTCAGAGAGAAACTGGAAGTGACAGCCCGGCAGACTATTTCGGCATGGAATCTCGGAGTGTTGGTTTTGCGCCGTTAAGAGAGGCGAACTTCCCCGATTTCTCTGAATATCTTTCAGACATGCCGCCGAACGCTCGTTTGATGGGCGAGTATGGCACAGCTTCCGTTCCTGCTAATTTCCATCACTTTTGGGGATATGTCTTTCCACTTCGTAAAGCCCAAATGGTGGATGAGATTGAACGTTATCCTTGGCCGGATGTGACGCTCGATTACCGTCATCACGCTCTTGAGGCGCAAGTAGCCAATCTTCATGAAGATGGCTACTTCGTTACAGGTTTCGCCGGACATATCTTTGAGACATCGTGGCAACTTATCGGTTTCGAAAAGATGTTCGAGGATATGCTGGTGAATCCGTTACTGGTTGAGGCTGTACTGGAGCGTATCACCGAGGACAACTGCTTTCGAGCCAGACGACTCGCCGAAGCGGGGGTGGACATGTTACGCATTGGCGACGATGTGGGAATGGAAGATCGCTTGATGATGCACCCGGAGATGTGGCGCAGACACTTAAAGCCTCGTCTAGCGAGAGTGATTGCGGCTGCCCGAGATGTACAACCTGACATTCCTGTTTGGTATCATAGTGATGGTGACATTTCACTCATCATTGACGATCTGATTGAGGTCGGAGTGACAGTGTTGAACCCCGTGCAACCGGAGTGCCTGGATATATACGAGTTGAAGCATCGCTATGGCGACCAGTTGGCATTTTGGGGCACTATCGGTACGCAGACGGTGATGCCGTTTGGAACACCACAGGAGGTAAAACGGACGGTAAAGCGAATGATTGAACTCCTCGCACCGGGATTAGTGCTAGGGCCGACGCATGTTTTGGAACCCGACGTGCCGTGGGAGAACATCGTCGCTTTCTTTGAAGCAGTGGAGGAGTATGGGTAATTTGCTTTCTGATTACTATCACACAAGGAGGAACGGATATGCCCAGTAAAAAGATCGTTTGTCTCGGTGGTGGAAGCCGCTATTTCATCAGAGCCTTGGGTGATATTGCTGTGACCGAGGGCTTGGCCGGAAGTGAAATTTCACTCTACGACATCGACATAGAGAAAGCCGAAATTATGGCTCAACACGGCACCCGCCTCGCCGAAGAGAGCGGATTAGGTATGACGGTGCGCGTAGCCAAAGGACTTGCGGATGCAGTCGATAGCGCAGATTTCGCTGTGTCTTCTATTGGTGGTGCAGGTGCTTCTGTCGGTGGTATTTACGGCACGGAAGCGCATATTTTCGATATCCTTATCCCGGCCCGGTATGGCATTTTTCAGGTGGTTGGCGATACCGGAGGCCCCGCCGGCATGATGATGGGTTTGAGGAGTATTCCGATTTACATCGATATTTGCCGAGAGATGGAGAAGCGCTGTCCCGATGCTACCCTCATGAATCACTCGAATCCGATGGCCCCTCTTTGTCGCGCGATAGAGAAGTACACGAATATCAAAGTTATCGGTATTTGTCACGGTGTACAGGGGGGAATCATGCGAATCGCCCGGCTTCTGGGTGTAGAACCGCATGAACTGGATTGTGTCTGGATCGGTACTAATCACTACCATTGGTTTGTGCGTGTTCATCACAAAGGGGTAGATGTGTATCCGCTTATTCGACAGAAACTTCAGGAACGCATTCAACCTGAAGGGGAACAGATGACCCAGAAACTCTCTGGCGTCTATCGACATGAAATTGTGTATCCCCCAGACGACCATGCGTTTGAGTTCTACCCATTTACCGCCCGGCTCTCCGATATCGAAGAGGTCCCTTACGGTTTTGGTGAGGAACTAAAGGAGAAATATGCGGGCCTGGAGAAAATGGCTACCACCCAACCTTCAGAGGCGGAAGCGAAGATTCAGCGTGAGATTCAAAAAGAAGCATTTGCAGAGGAATTGCAGAACATCAAACTCCCCAGTAAGGCTTCCGATCCTCTCACCGGTGAAGGCCTTGGCAGCCTGATGGAAGCCATCGCGTTAGGAAGACGGCAGGTTCAAATCGTCAATATTTCAAACAATGGTGCGGTACCAAACCTTCCAGCCTACGCCAACCTGGAGCTTGAGGCGGTGACGGATTCTTGTGGGGTTCGAGGGATTTACATCGGAGATGCACCGATGTCACTGAAGGGAATTTTGGAAAAGCGGATCGCCTGGCAGGAGTTAGTCGTAGATGCTGCAGTGAAGGGGGATGAGAACCTCGCGCTCCAGGCGCTTCTCCTCGACGAAATGGCGATTTTGCCGGAGAGGGCAGGGCAGATGTTATCCGAACTGCTCACCGCTTCCAAGGAGATGCTGCCGCAATTCTCTGTGTGACAGCCGCTCCTCCTAGTAACTTCATTTTTCATCCTAGCTGGTTTCCCCGGCCCAAGTTACCTCCTAGAACCCAGAATTTAGGCCAGCACCCAGGCTGGAGGTTAACAAGGTGGCTGACCGGTTACTTTATCTACACTATGGATTGTGTTTGATGGGATTACGTTTGACGGAATGTAATGGTAGACAGAGCGAAATCCTCAATCATTTTTGATTGAGGGAGGAGATTAAGTAATGACACCACGAGAGCGTGTGTTGCGTTGTTTGAATCATGAAAGGACGGACCGGGTGCCGTTGAGTGGCTCCCTTCGCCCCGAGGTTTGGGATAAACTGAAGAAGCATTTTGGCACCGAGGATACCGAAACCATCAGGGAGACATTGGGTTTTGACTTCAAGAGTGCAGGCATGGGGTTGGCTGAAGATTTTCGTGAACGGGCCATCTCCACAGATTGGGGAGGGGCAGTTATTCCTCATGGCGACGATACTTATGAGACTGAATGGGGCGTGCGTATTGCTCCTGGGCAAAGCCGTCGCTACATGCGTTATATCCACTGTCCACTCGCAGACGAGTCTAACCTCGATTCCTACAATCTACCCTCGCTTGATGCACTAGGGAGGTGGGAAGGGATCGAAGAGCAGGTTCGTCGGCTTAAGGAGAAGTATGTCGTTTCAGGAGGTGTATCCACCTTCTTCCGCAACGCCTGGGATCTGTGCGGACTTGAGAACTGGCTGGCACATTTGGCGTCGCCGGGGCCTTTCGTAGAGAAACTACTCGACCGCCTACTTGAATACAAGTTGGAGCAGACACGCCGTTTATCACAAGCTGGTATAGACATCTTCAGTGTTGGGGGCGACATTGCCATGCACACTCGGCTGTTCATGCGACCGGAGGTATGGCGAGAACACTTTAAATGGCGTGATGCACGACTGATTGAGGAGGCAAGGAGGTATGGTGTGGAACACTTCTTCTTTCATACCGACGGCAATCTCATGGAGGTGATGGAAGACCTTATCGAAATTGGCTTTACTATCTTTGACCCTATCCAGCCGGAGTGCATGGACCCCTATGTGGTTAAGGCACGCTGGGGTGAAACCATTACACTGCACGGCACGATCTCATCGCAGCAGACGCTGCCCTTTGGAACGGTGGAGGACGTGCGCCGCGAGGTAGGGGAACGAATTGAGCGGTGTGGTGTAAACGGCGGATTAGTGATTGCACCCAACAACGTGGTGCAATACGACGTTCCTTTGGAAAACCTTCTGGCTGTTTACGAGACAGCAAAAGAAGCCAGCGTCGAAGAATAAAAAAAACGGTGAAACACTGATGGGAAAGGCCCAAATACTGCGGTATTAGACCTAAAAAATTCCCAGGGTTCTATAGTTCTATAAACTATATATTTAGCATTGGCTATTGATGCAGGACGAATCAGAGTCAGAACAGTTAAACTGTGGAAGCAGGGTTTAAGAAATTGATTTCTTCCTTTTCTTCCTCTCCGAAGCGTTTTAGAGAGGTCAGTTATGTTTATCAAAATCATTGCTTGTGAGATTGCCCATAGAGAAATCTGCTATGTATCGGCACGCTCGCCGAACCTCGCAGATCTGGAGTTTTTAACACAAGGTTACCATGACAACACCGATATCGGACGTAGTCGCATTCAGGAACGTATCGACGCTGTACCCGAAGGCAAATTTGATGCGATTTTGGTTGGTTATGGATTGTGCAATATGATGCTGGAAGGTTTAACGACGCATCATACCCCGCTGGTGATTCCGAGAGCTCACGATTGTATCACGTTTTTCCTTGGGAGCAAGGAACACTACAAAGAGGCGTTCGCCGCCTGTCCTGGCACCTACTATTACAGCGCAGGTTGGCTAGAGCATCGGCAACGAGGCGGTGAGCGGGTGGAACGCAAGCCGGGCGCAGGGATGGGTGTGCAACTTCAGTACGAAGAACAGGTAAAGAAATACGGTGAAGACAATGCCCGTTATTTAATGGAGTTCTTTAATCAGTGGACCAACCATTACCAGCGGGGAGCGTTGATTCAGTTTAACTTCACACGTCATCTGAACCTGAAGGAACAGGTGCTCGACATTTGTGACAAACACGGCTGGTCGTTTGAAGAGTTAGAAGGCGACTTGGGCTTACTTGAGCAATGGGTGAACGGGGCGTGGGATGAAGATAACTTTTTGATAGTACACCCCGGCAAGCATGTAATTGCCACCTACAACGACGGCATCATGGGAATTAAGGATTAGGTCATATTGATGAACCACCTTCCGATTTCATCGTGGTCGAACCTTCGACAGACCGGAGTCCAGAATTTGATTGTTGTTGCTCCCGGTATCGATTAAACTGACAAATTTATCGTTTTTCGACAATTTAAAATTCATTTGAAATTAGCGTCTAACCCCGGCTTCGACTTGCCATCTCCATCCAACCAGATCAATAAATAACCTCTGCCCGCTATTTTAGTGTTTGCGGGAAAAGACCATTTACGCAAATTTTGGTTGTCATCGGTTAGGTATACCCCGACAGATCAACCGATTTTTGACCTCTATTGTAGCATTCGATTCAATCATCAATTCGCTTTGTGGATCAGGTAAACCGCAGAGGTTGAATGCCATTATTTCATTAACGGTAATTGGGATTAATAACAATCGGGGAATTGTTCGCTATTAATTGACATTATGCGGTAGGTAAGGACTCCCAAATCAGCTTTCACTGGAAGGAGAGCGGGGTTCCTAGTGGGGTTAGTGCGCGAGCCTCAACATAATGATAAACCTCTGTACCCGCGGGGAAAGAAGGAATCTCACCTGCTAATATTGGCGTTTTTCATTCGAAGGTACGTGTGCACCTGCGGAATAATCGGGTAATTTGCTAGAAGCTATTTCAAAACTAAATAACCTGAATTCGGGATTAAATGTAAGAAATTAAAAAAAAAAGATCCTAGGGCTTGTACGCCCTCACTCTTTTCTTCATAATTGTTGGACATCAACTTAAAAATGGAGATCAGAAATGGATCTAACCACATTATTCTGCCACATCGATGATTTGGTCCAGGCCCGTAATAACCAAAGTATCCAGTTGGAACAATCTAAGCCGCCTAGAGGCGTTTCAGCGCAAATCTCCCTCTCAGAACTAATGACTATTATTATTGCATCTCATCATTCCGCTGATAAAAACTTCAACTCATACTACCATTACATCCAAAACTATCACTGCCAGCAGTTTCCAAAGTTAATCTCATATAATCGTTTTATTGAGTGGATGCCATCTGGCCTCATCCCACTGTCAGCCTATCTTAAGTCCCGTAGAGGACAAATAACAGGCCTCAGCTAGATTGACTCTTGTCCGATAGCAGTTGGCAAAAACATTCCAATCCCCAGAAATAAAGTCTTTAAAGGTCTTGCCAGCAGAGGAAAATCCAGTCTGGGATGGTTGTTTGGATTCCAGCTTCATCTGATCGTCAATCAAGTAGGTCAACTTCTGGCTTTTAAAGTTACGACCGGCAATGTCAATGATCGAACAGCGGTTAAAAACTGATGTCAAGGCCTTACGGGCAAGCTTTTGGCCGAGAAGGGATATCTAGGCAAACAACTTTTTGAACAGCTATTTGAAGATGGATTAGAACTGATAACTAACCTCAGATCGAAGATGAAAAACAAGTTGATTCCAGTTGGAGATAAACTTCTTCTAGGTAAGAGATTTATCATTGAAACAATAAATGATCAGCTTAAAAATATCTGCCATATTGAACACTCCAGACAGCGGAGTCCAGTCAATTTTAGGGTCAACTTAATAGCGGGACTGATTTCTGACACTTGGAAGGAGAAGAAACCTTGCATTAGAATGCCTCATAATGCTCTCACTGCTTGGTGAGAGGTAAAAAAGGCCGAACTGAGGTTAATATTAACCTCAACTATTCGCATCAGAAACCTCTCAATACAACTCAGATTAAAAACGAAGTGCCCTGTTGACGATAACCAAACCGACACCAGTCTAAAACACATGCTGCCATCTGTAAAGCCTCAGGGACTCCCGAACGTTTTCGCCATGTCCATCTTGGGCTACCCCCCACACCCACACATCAGCAATTAGCCGAGATGCGTTCGCGCTCGGTTCTGCAACGCCTGTGAGCCATATTTGTGGCTGACTGACCAGTGGTAAAGGTCGCTCCTTCGTCGCTTGTAAAGCCCTCTCCTACGGAGGGGACAGGGGCAACTAATTCAATCCTGACACACATCGAAATCCGAGGCCGTCGATCCTATTATGCGGAAAGTAGTAGCCGCGGTAAGCCACCCGCAGGTAGTAAGTATAGTTACTCCAACCACCACCTCGCAACACCCGGGATGAGCCACTGTCCGGCCCTAGCGGATTCTTACCCGGGGATTTACTATAGTAATCAGAGCCATACCAGTCAGCGCACCATTCCCAAACGTTACCGGCCATATCATACAACCCATATCCATTAGCCGCAAAACTTCCTACCGGTGAACAGTACTCCCACTTGTCCTTGCCACCTGTACCGTCATAGTTGGCATCATCGTGCGTTACCTCATCTCCCCATGGATACCGTTTGCCTATCAACCCACCACGGGCTGTATACTCCCACTCTGCTTCTGTCGGCAGTCGCTTGCCTGCCCACTCAGCATAAGCCGTGGCATCATTCCAAATCACATCCACCATTGGATAATCGTCTCCTGGTGAATACCCAGCCACAACATCCCAATCTCCACCATATTCATACCCACTCTGATTAACAAACTCTCTAAACTGCCCCACTGTCACTTCACGAACATCCATATAGAAGGCATCCAATTGCACCCTATGTACCGGCTGTTCGTCACCGTCACCTTCTTCGAAATGATCTCCCATTTCAAATGAACCAGCCGGGATCAGCACTATTTCAGAACCATCCTTGTCCCAAATTATCTTTTTCTCTTTCATCATATCCTCCAACCGGTTTTTGTAATCCTAGTCTACTTGCTTCAGGGACTCCTAAATCTTTTCGGCCTGTCCATCTTGGACTCCTCCACCTAGAATGTTAGGAGTCCTTGTCCAACTGGTGTTGGAAGTAGCATTGCAAGGGTAGAAACAAACAGAAGGCGAATACTAACCCGTATAGAGCCGTAATCAACGCGACGGCGGCTCCTCCTGTCAATGCGCCCAGATCCATACCATTGCCAAGCACCCATAGCTCCAAGCATGGCAATCAGACCAAACATAACGCCGATAAAACCTGCCCCAATAGAAACCCTGACGGCTAGTTTGTAGACACCAACCGCAATAGCAGCCTCTTCTCGGTTGGGACGAGGATTGAAGGCAGCCCCCATTCTGAGCCATAGGCTATCAGACAACCACCTAGCACTAGGCCCAATACGCAGATAAGACTGGCGACATCAATTAAGCCCTTCAGCGCTGATGGTAAAGCCAAGCCAAAAAATGCGCTTAAAACGACTATCAAAAAAGAAACAGCAATAATCAAGAACCCAAAGATTCGCATTGGAAACCTCTTTCTAAGTTACAAACTCAGATTAAAAACAAAGCGTCCTGCTGACGCTAACCAAATCGAATTAACACCAGTCTAAAACAGATACTGCTATCTGTAAAGCCTGAAAGTCTTGCCACAGGCTAATCGTCATCAACAACAGAAACATCCTAGTTGTGGCATCAATAGACATTTTATCCGAACTTTTTAGATTCTCTTTTGTCTTATATAGCGAAACCAGAAAAACCAGAAGGCCAAAAGGAGAACAACAATGTTAAGCTACAAACCAGAAAAACGGATTACTCGACGCAGAAACCGACGTCACTTAAACCACCTGTTCACCGTTTAACCACCAAATACGATCTTTTAATCCAGCCACCACCAGGTGGCTTTTTTATGTTTGCAAGTTGGAGTTCTTGCTATCACTGAAACAGGACATCGTTACCACTCTGACCTTGTGACATAATGATGGCATGTTTTGCCTTTACGACCTAAAGGTCTTATGATATCATTAAGTTCCAAATAGTGAATGACCGCTGGCGGTATTGAAACTCCTCCTCCAAGCGCCGAGTAGCCTTTGCCGCCCCCTATCCAGGCAAAATAATTCCTCTCAATATGGCCGATATCGGAGGCTCCATTACCTGCCAAAAGGACTCTTTCCTTTGCGCAGCCAAAGGCACCAAAGTAAGCATCGCCTTTAATCAAAAAATTGGTACTGGTTTCTTCGGCGGTGAAGGCTTTATTTTACAGAAGATCGAAGGTGACGGGATGGCCTTTATCCACGCGGGTGGCACGGTTATTAAACGAGAACTCAAAGGCGAAACTCTACGAGTCGACACTGGTTGTCTCGTCGGCTTTAGTCCAGGAGTCGAATATGACATTCAGCGCGCAGGAAACTTGAAGAGCATGTTCTTCGGCGGCGAAGGACTATTCTTGGCCACCCTCAGAGGTACGGGAACCGTCTATCTCCAGAGCCTCCCCTTCTCGCGAATGGCAGATCGTATCCTGCAACATGCTCCAAGTGCTGGCGGCAGTGCCCAAGGCGAGGGTTCCGTGCTCGGCGGGCTCGGCCGAATGCTCGACAGGGACTAAACGCGTGCTCCACCAATCTATTTCAGAAAAATGTCTAAAGTCTTATTACTAGCCCTTTTAGCCTTAAGCCTACTGTGCCAATCATGGGCAGTGGCTGAAAGCTGCGTTGACGAAACTATCGTCTCAGAGGTTCCGACGTGACCAATGTGACCAGGAGAAGGCGGCACCGTGAGTGGCGCAGCAACTAATACGAAATTTGTGTTCACGGGGCGGTGGATCCCGGAGAAAAGTGACGCCGGACAGCTCTTCTTTAGCGGGGCCTATTGGCTGACCAAACAATGGTCCGTTGGACTCGACTACCGTCCTCTCGTGGACAAAGTCTACCCAAACTCCAACCTTAGAGTCCTCAACGAAGATCCGAACTCCCTATGGAAGCCAGCCGTCATCATAGGGACCTCAGCTGAGGACTTTACCAACTCTCAAGACCAAGATGTCGAGTCTCGAGCCTGGTTTGGTACCGTCAGCAAGGCCTTACCCAAAATTGAAGCACTCGATTTGCGCCCTTCTCCCTACCTTGGAGCCGTTTGGATTCAAGAGTTCGAAGAACTGCGCCCCTTGGCCGGCCTTCACCTACGACACCCCATTGCCAACGCTATCATTCAATACAGCGGAACAAATACCCACGTGTCGCTCTCCAGGAAGCTAAATGACAACGTAACCTTCAACCTTCACTACTGGGGCCTTAAGTATCCAGGGCTTTCCTTTGCCTTCGGGTTTTAGGTTCCTCCCGTTGATGAGATTCCCTCATCTATTCAAACAGCAATTAGTCAGGAATCGTTCGATTCTCCCCTTGCCATAAGGCCCACCCTCCGTTTGGTGTGGGCACAATGGAAGAAAATCCGTTTCAAAGCGATAATCAGTCCCGTAACCGCCCTGCACCATGCTCCGTAGTCATCTTTGGAGCCACCGGAGACCTCACGAATCGGAAACTCATTCCGGCTCTCTACAACATTGCTGCCGACGGCTCTCTTCCCCCCAAATTCAAGGTTTTAGGCTTTGCTCGCCGAGACAAAGACGATGCGCTCTTCCGTTCGGAGCTCCAAAGCGGGAACGAAAACTATTCTCGCCAAGGCCACGATGAAACCCTCTGGGAAAACTTTTCCCACGCCATCCACTACCACCAGAGCGAGTTCAATGACTTCGACGGCTACCTTCGCCTCAAAGAGCGTCTTGACGAGCTCGACGCCGAGCGAGGCACTCCCGCGAACCGCCTTTTCTATTTGGCTTCTGCCCCCTCCTTCTTCGACGACATTCTCCTCAAACTCAAAGAATCTGGTCTCAACGAACCCGCCGCCGACGGCCGCTGGGCGAGGGTTGTCTGCGAGAAGCCCTTCGGCACAGACCTCCCCTCCGCGCAACACCTCAACCAGGTAGTCAACAATACCTTTGAGGAAAAGGACACCTACCGAATCGGGTTCTGTCGCAAACTGGCTATCTCCATAGGAATATGGTAGCTTAGCGTATGAAATTTTCAGGCCGACATTTTCCTAAGGATGTGATTCTTACCGCTGTACGCTGGTATCTTCGATATAATCTCAGTTACCGTGATGTGGAAGAGCTTATTGCGGAGCGAGGAATCGTGGTAGACCACTCAACGATCAATAGGTGGGTTGTTAAATATGCGCCCTTATTAGTAGAACCGGCCAAGAATCACGAACCAAAGGTAGGTATAAGCTGGCGACTGGACGAGACCTACATCAAGGTGCGTGGTCAATGGAAATACTTGTATCGAGCTGTAGATAAAGACGGTAATACCGTCGATTTTTTACTAACTGCCAAGCGGGATACGAAGACTGCACTTCGCTTTTTAGGCCAGGCTATTCGTAATAACTGCACCCCTGTAAAAATCAATATAGATAAGAGCGGTTCCAATACTGCTGCTATCGAGGCTTACAATGAAGAATGTGACCAGGCGATAGAAATTCGGCAGTGTAAATATAGCAAACTAAATTAAGCTTGCATTTTAGTGTTGGTATAGAATAGGAGTCAAAAACAATGCCAATTCCATATTCCAACGATCTCAGAAAGAAAGTTATTGATTTACTGATCCTTGACAAGAAGAAGCCCAAAGAGGTATCTTCCCTCCTAAATATTCATTGTACGACC
>Ga0208406_1000936_pt1 | contig 11492 bp, 27 predicted proteins | sample ETNtaG_15_FD_185769 | JGI IMG/M metagenome (GOLD analysis project Ga0208406, IMG submission 185769) | Marine microbial and viral communities from oxygen minimum zone, Eastern Pacific Ocean - ETNP201302PF89A (SPAdes) (version 2) | ecosystem: Environmental > Aquatic > Marine > Oceanic ...
GTTGACTTCCTATCAATGCAGGGTTAGCCATCAAAATCCACTTATATGTTCCTTGATAACAAGCATTCACAGTATCATAAAGAAGTTGTGTTGTCCATTCTCCTGTTCTTGTTTTATTATCTTCTGCCTTTACTGCGAACATTCCTGCAACAATCATTATTATTAAAAATACTAAAATCCCCACAATGGTTTTTGTATATTTTTCATTTTTAAGATAATTATAAATTTTCATTATTCCCCCTCTGATGTCCAACCCATCACACTTCCATCAGAAAGGTCATCGGATTCTGAAAGCCATTGCATTGTTTCTTCTTCTCCTGTCCATTTGGCAGAAACCACAGGATATTTTTCCCATGTTCTAAATACCGCCTCTTCACCTCCACGACATAACATTTTTGATCCATCTTTCAATGTTAGCTCTACTACTTTAACTTTTTCTACAATCAAGTCCATTTAAAAATTATTTTTTATAATTGATTAACTTCTCTTCAAATTCTCTTAGACGCCTATAGACACTCATTAATTCAATAATGGTTGGCCACGCTTTTAATAGATATTGCATCGACCCTTCTACTCTGCCAAATGCTCTTATTATTTGTTGCATTACACCCAGAGTCATTACTCCTGCAACTATGGCTGGCGCTAAGAATACATATGCAGATAATACGTTTGCTTGTAAATACGCCATTCGACCAATATTAAAATACAGATAACGTAGATAACTTAAAAAGTGAATCTTTCGCACATCATCAAAGAATTCTTCAATTTTCTTTGGTCTAACAGTACCATCATCTTCAGCAATAACAAGTATTTTTCTATATGCCGCTTCTCTTTTTTGTATATCATATTCTACGCCAACTAACCGCAATATCCATCCCAATCCAACTAAGAATACAGTACCACCAATTGTCCAAAGTAACGCACCAACAATCAATCCATATTCCCAATCACCAAAAAAATATATCGGGATACCCATTGACAATCCAAATAATATAGGAATAAACTGAACCAAAATCATTACTGATTCAATTAAAGATGTTCCCAACCCTTCCATTATACGAGTAAATTTAATTGTATCTTCTTGAACTCTTTGCGATGCACCTTCTATCGTTCGGGCTCTGTCATACACACTATGATACCACTCCACCATTGCTGTTCGCCATCGGAATAAGTAATGGGCGGTAAAAAAACTTATTATAACATAGAGTCCAACATATATTCCTGCTAGTGTAATGAATGAAAATAAACTTGCAAAATATTCTTCTATTGTAACTGCATTTGGTGTAGCGAGTGCTTTTTGTACCATATCATAAAAGACGCCGAACCACTCATTTATCTTAACATCTATGGTAGTTTGTACCCATAGTGATCCTAAAATAATTATTGAGCCCAACCACGACCACAACAACCATTTTTTATTTGTAAAAAAACTAAACAACGTGACCCCCTTACTGGAAAATTCTATTAATCATTGTGTTCCTTTATTAACTCTACATCACATTTTGCAAGTCCTGCGTGTGGTGCAACAAAAATATCACACTCTTCTGGTTGCATGACTTTAGTTGGCGCATACTTGTCTGCTTCGTCTAATACTTCTTGCCACTCTCTACTACAATAATTGCATTTGTAATTATAAATTGGTGCCATCACTATCCTTTAATCGTTTGTTAAAGTTGGTTTACCTCTATCGTAATATTTAAATTCTTTTCCATTTTTACAACCTCCCGCAGTTTTTCTTTTAATATATTCTCTATCCACAAACACTTTTCCTTCATACTCACACTCTGCAAAAAAAGAAGTCATAGGATATGGCCATTGGTCTTTTACCGCTGGGCCGCAACCACTCATCAATAACATAATAACATATAACACAACGAATTCGCCAAACAACATTACCATACCCTGTAATGTTTTTTTAGCCATAGGGCCTCTTTTCTAAATTCTTATGTGGAGCATCTTTTTCCACACATTGTCTATAAGGAGAAACATAATTTCTATTTTTTAATAATGTTCCTCTTTTTAAGCCCGGATCATACGTGTAACCATAACATCCATTATGGTCAAGTCTGTGTGTGCAACTAACAACTATCCATGTCGCCATCATTATAAAAATTAATAATAGCTTTTTCATTCATTCTCCTTCTGGATTTTTTTGTTGACTGTCAGATTCATATTCCCATTCATAGAAACTAATGTCTCCTCCAATCGTGATTCCGCCCTCTTTCTTATTTTTGGCTCCTTCTTCACCAACTTCTCCATGTACTTCTTCACGTAAAACCATGAATTTTCCTTCTCCCTCTGATTTCTTTTTCACACCCTCTAACGCTTTATGTATTTCCCTTGAATACACCAACTGGTAAGATATAGGAATTCTTTCTTTATATACAACCCACAAATAAATCCAATTTGGTTCATCAATATAATGTTTAAGATACAATCCCTCTTTTGGTTTTGCAACTCTTGGATACCCCAATATTGAAGTATATGTCACATAAGTTGATGAAACTAAAACAAGAACAAGTGGAATAAACCAAATCAAAAACTTTGGGCTCTTCCTTCCTTCAATTAACAACCACAGACATATGACTGAAAGTAATACTAATCCGAAAATCAAAAGTTCTATCATCTTCCTGTAGCTCCAACAGGGGTATTGGGAGTATTTTGATTTTCATATGCTTCCACACCAGAACCTTGATAATTTCCCATGGCCCGCAATGGAGTCACAAACTTCTTCTGTTCAAATGTAAATGGTGGAAGAATTCTTCCATCTTTGTCCAATCTAAATCTTAAAAAAGTTTCTTCTTGTCCTCTATGATTAAACTCTTTCTCTCCTACCCACATTATTGAATATGGATTTGCCTTGTGTAATTCTACTCTTACTGTTACAACTGGTTTTTTAGGATTAATTTTATCATAACTTCTTAACGAATAATAATGAGCGTTGATGATATATTCTCCCTCAATGATTCCACGAATAGTTACTACTTCCCTATTAATTTTTACAGTTGAAATTGATCCATCCGCATTGACTACAGTATCATTCATTGAACCCAAATCATCTTTATCCAAATGCATATAATTATGATTATGATATCTGAAACTAACTTGTTTGCCCGTAGGGTCTTCTACATAGAGATCAATATCTCCATTAGCATCGTTGTCCCATTCCAATACAACAACAAATTCTGCTCTTCTATTAAAATCTTCTTTTTTCGCTTCTGGTTTTATTAGAAGAAACGCAATAATGAAAAGGAAAGCGAACCCGACAAGAATGTTAAAAAGGAGATCAGTAAAACCAATTGTAGATTTAAATTTTTCATTATTCATTTAAAGCCACTTCAAGATTAACTAACTGAACTTTAATGATAAGAGAACATATAAGACCAATTAACGTAGTCCATAATGCAGTACTCATTCCTAGTGCCATATCTGATAATGCATTTTGTAAAGTAATCGCATTTGATACATCTACATTCTCAAATGCCGTCCCTAACATTATTAGAAAACCAGTAACGGTTCCTACCATTCCAAGTGCAAGACACGATTCTGAAATGAACCATCCTACATCTGCTTTTTGATTATAATCTTGTAATATTCCAACTCGATAAGTCAATGAACCTATCCAAATAGAAGTACATCCAAAAATAATTAATATAAGAAAACTCAACCTAGTTATATCGGCGTCAAATAGACTCTTGTGGATATCGAAATAAAAACAAGTACCAACTCCTAGTATAGTCAAACAAAATATTAACCACCATTTTAGTACGGACTTCATCAGTTAAATACCTCATTAAGTTGTCGATTTACCTTCACGAAAGTTGTACATTTCGGAAGAGCTTTTAGTGTTTCTGCTCCTGCGTATGTACAAGAACTTCTCAATCCTCCAAGAATTTCTTCGATGGTCTTTTCGACTGAACCCCGATAAGGCACTTGAACCGCCTTTCCTTCACTCGCACGATACTTTTGTTTCTCGCCATAATATTTTACTTGTGCTTCTTCAGAAGACATGCCATAGAATACCATGTTTCCATTTTCTATTTCACCTGAACATTCATCATGGCCCGCAAGCATACCACCCAACATAACAAAATCAGCTCCAGCACCAAATGCTTTTGCAATGTCGCCAGGGACAGTACATCCGCCATCACCCATTACGTGACCACCAAGACCATGTGCAGCATCTGCACATTCTATAATACAAGAAAGTTGAGGATAACCAACACCTGTCATTTTGCGTGTGATACAAACTGACCCAGGCCCAATTCCCAGTTTTACTATGTCGGCTCCTGCAAGGATTATTTGTTCTGTAGCTTCGGGAGTACAAACATTACCGGCCGTAATGATTGCATTAGAATGGCTCTCCCTAACTTTATTTATGTAATTTGAAAATCTTTCAGTATATCCATTTGCAATATCAATACACAACCATATTGGAGTTTCAAAATCTAATTCAACATCCAACCCAATAGTTTTCATTAAAAATTGAGAATTTTGATTTTCTGGATATTTTTCAAACTTACACAATGCAGTAAGTATGTTATATGAGGATAACACTTCTGCCATCTTGAGGGTTCCAACATGATCCATGTTAGAGGCAACTATAGGTATTCCTTTCCAAATATGTTTTGAATATTTGAACGAAAAGGCCCTATCTAGTTCTGCATTTTTTCGGGATACAAGAGTGGATCTTTTGGGACGAATCAGAACGTCATTAAAGTCGAGTTTTATATCGTCTTCTATTCTCATTAGTTTCTCTAGACAAAAAAAATGGGGAGCGGTCTTATCGACAACTCCCCACTCTATTCATTAACGATGAAAGAAATTTTACTTTTTAGAGTAAATTCCCCATAGAACCCATACTGATACGAGTCCTACTAATCCTTCGCTTCCGAATTGTTTCACAAGTGCAACTACAGCTCCTACGATATCCAATCCGAGAAAAGGAATTGCTGCTCCAAAAATTATTTGTAGAACCACGCCTAATGCTATTACAGCAAGACCCAATTCTGTAAGTTGGCGAATCCAACCTAGTGCTTTTTCTACCATTTAAAATCTCCTTGATAGTTAAGAATGTAATTATATTTATGTATTTCTCAACTCCATCCATGAGATCGGGAACAACTTACCACACTCTTTATTGATTAAATTTGCAACAATACGTGTCTCGTATTGTGCATCTGAGGCACACCTGAGATTGCAAACCCTTGCAAACGCATATAATGTGCCGCTCCACCACCACTCAGTCATCATACTTTGTGGTAAAATCATTCTTGCTTGTTCTGGTGCAACACCAGCATCAAGTAATTCTTCATAACAAATAAGTGCATTATTCTCTACTTCAGATTTTAAGAAATAACACTTCCCACTCTTTTCAACTTCATTATCTTCATCAGAACCTTGTTTTTTATTTATGGGTTTCCCTCTCCATTTATCTACTTCGTAAAATTCAGGTTCCGAGTCAACATATCTTCGACTAACTTCGTTCCAAACTAGGCCCACTGTGTGCTTCATCAATTGTCTTGCAACAAATACTGGAGCCTTAATTCTAAATTGTAATGAAGCATGGGCGAATGGCGACCAATGATTATGTTGTGCGAGATACTTGATTAGTTTAGTATCACCCTCAGACATTTCTTTAATACGTTTTCCAAAAGAAACTCTTGCGGCATTGACCACACTCGCATCATTTCCCATGCTATCTATTAATTCAACTTCCATTTTTTACTTTTTTATTTCGCAATTCTTCTAATATTTCTACCAAGTATTTTACTTGTTCAGGAGTTAATTTTCTCAATGTTCCGATACAACCTCCGTCAAATCCCATTTTATATAATCTGTTATCACCTATAGATTCACCTGTCATTTTTTTCACTAAAAATCTTCTTCAAGTATTATACTATCTGCGGCCGCATTTGGAACGGATATACATCCCTCTTTCTCTTTCTCACACAGTTTCAATTCTCTCATTAGTTCATTGTTAGCGCCCACCAGATAATTAATTCGTTTCAAATATTTGGTTTTCACTTCTTCTTCTATTTGTTGTCGTATATCATAAGTCATATGCAAATCCTTTAAATGTTTCATATTAAATAACTGCGGTTCTACAAGATTGTCTGTAAAATCTTTACTATAACGCTCTCGTTTCTTTTTCATAATTTCCATATAAAAAAAGGAAGTAGGTTTATCACTAGCTCTGAGCTTATCCCAGCTTACACCCACTCCCAATAAAAAAGAAAAAAACCATGCATCCGTCCTTGTACTTCGATACCTAGAATCTTGGGTCTGCGAACTTCTCACGAATCGTCATCACCATCCTAGTGTATGCACAATGTCCAGTTAAATTCTCTGAAACACCACGCAACATCCGCACATAACATTCCTACCTCAGAGTCATTGAAGGGGATGTTACCCTACAGTTTTGGTCAACGAACCTCCACCATACCTCTGACCTACGCCTGCCACCAACTCAGAATGCTTAGGTTTTTTTCTATTACTTCAATACATAATATTTCTTATTGTGTTCTATAATGTCATCAATACGATTAAGATGTGATTGTCCTTGATATATTATTAATCCAAACATATAAAAAACCAATCCCCATGCTATAAATAATTGAACTTTCATATTGTTACCTCCATATTATCTAAATCTTCTTCTGCAAGAGTTTCTTGCCATGATTTTCTATTTGACCCTCGTTCAGTTCCATTTTCACCAAAAACTATTTTTGGATTTTCTTTAGTACCCAAATTTCTAACAACAGTAACACGATTAAGATAGGTCAATGGTTTTCCATTATCAAATTTACTTCTACGATGTTCTGCAATCGTTGCCTTGAGAATGCAACATTCATCTTGTTTAATCTCAACTCCCTTATAATTATAGAACATCGCCTTTCTTCCATTACGATCTTCCATGAAGTGCATCGTATAATCTGGTTTCCTTACTCTATTAACCAATTTTAAAAACAAGTCATCTCTTTTCGTTTTTACCGGCCCCAAATAATCTTCCATAATAATCAATTCTCAATCAATAATTTTTTTATTTTCTAACATAGTTTCAAAAACATTCCAAAGTTTTAAACATCTACTTTTATGTATTTCTTTAAGCCCTATGAGCATGTTTACTATTTCATCTTCTGATGGTATTTCAGGAGCATCCATTATTCGATAAAGTATAGTATCTAAATCTTCTTCAGTATTCCATACTTTCTGAATTTCTTCTTCTAAATTAAATCTATTATTCATTTTAATTTCATCCAGAGAGACAATCAATTTTTCTTTAGTTTCCATAATCTCTCGCCCCAATTATCGTAATCCGCTCCAGTTCATGTAAGGATCATCGTACATTTCCATTTGTCTCAAATCTCTTACACGTTGTCTTGCAGAATCGGCTAATGCCTCATCTATAACGTGTTGAGGAACTTCACGTTCTTGTTCATCTTCCTGTAGAACATCTTCGTCTATAGTTTCGTTTGCAACCTTCTCTGCAATTTTATCTACATCAATCATTTATAATCTCCCAACTAAAGTTTTCATCAGAATCATTCCATCTATCTATCCACCGCCAATCTCCATCGGGAGTACTGACACAAAACATAGATTCTTTAATATGTATTACTGTAACAAGATCTCCATGTTCAGTAACACGATTCTTTCCGTGTCTAGTTTTCGGAATGAGTTTTAAATTGTTTCCAATTTCCATTTTTTTACGCAGCTATATTATATCCCTTTTTGATCGCAACCTTTTCGGTCACACCACAATGTGGACAAAAATGTTCTATGTCTTTTGGCATTTTCAATTCTGTATCAGATAGTTCCGTAGGTGTTATTGCATAACTCCACCAATTCGAGCAGACTCCGCAACTAAAATGATATAAAATTTCAACTGTATATTCGTGGAACATCTTGTTGTCTGTCATGATTTTAATTACTCTTCTCAACAATATTAAGTATATACAAAATATACCAATTCCATTCATTAAAGAAACACACATACGAATAAACAACAATCGTTACAAAAGTTATCCGTAGTGTGTTTTTTGACATAACTAACATTTTAATCCATAAGGTTTAAAATAATTTTTAAGCGGCAAGGGCTTCCCGAACAATTCCTTTCATAGCAGCACGATGATACCTTGAAACCACCTCTTCCAGTTCCGAAGCGTGATCCAAATACTCATCAGTAAGTCTACCTTCTGAAACCATTCTTTTCCACCTAACAACAGTATCGTTACCTTCACGAATGAAAACAGTTACGAGTTCTTCAAAACCATTCCAAGTAGAGTCAAACTCATAATCTCTACCTTCACCAGTAAAGACTTCTTTCCTAGTAGTTTCCCAAGAAGCAACCATCCATTTATCTTTATTGAAATCCCAAAGATAAACATATTCCAGAAAACTACGTTCACGAATAGATTCTTCAAAATCTTCATATGATTCGTAGGTTTCAGCTTCATCTGAATTTGCACGATCTTCATGAGAAGCCGCAATGGTTTCTCTCAAAGAAGATGCATAACCCAATTTCTCTGCAAGATCTCTTGCAAGTACTCTCAGATTATAATTCTCTAACAACATTTCACCAACGGCAGTTGTATAGCCATCCCAATGAACATAGGATGAAACAACCGAACCATCTTCTCTCAAATATGCAACTAATGCATTTGTACTCATAATATATTCTCTTTTAGAGATTCATCAAATAGATGAGAACCTTTCCTCACCTTTCACTACTATTATACCAAACTTAAACAAGAATGTCAAGTTTTTTTTTCAAATTAAATTGCGCCAAAGTTGGAAAGATAATCTTCCAATGCATAAAAATCAGAAGAGTTTATTCCTTCTTCTTCAGCTTCCCAATAAGAGTCAATAAGTTCTTCCAAACTTCTGTTTAAACTTAAATCAATTTTTTCTTTCATAATATACCTATTCTACTGCGTGTGCAATTGCCTCAACTTCATCTGAAAACAGATTCAACTGGCCAGAAGTACGAACTTCAACCCATTCACCAGTATAATCTTTGAAGGACTTCTTGCCCCACATCATCAAGTGGTTAATTCCGGCCTCGACTTCTTCAACACCGATTTTCATTTCATTAAATTCTTTTTTCATCATACCCATAATATTCTCCTAAAAGTTGTTGTCCCAACAAAGCACTCACTCATCACCCAATTGGGACGTTCCCATTACTAAGGGACACATTATTTTAAAATAATGAAGTGTACATTCCAGTATGAGCTGTAAATGTTCCCTTCATCAAATCATTATACACATTCTTATATTCTGTAACAGACTTCTCTTCAAACTTTCTAGTCAATTTACAAAATTTCATATCGTACAAATCCATTGAGTTCAATGTGATTTTCAGATAGTTTGAATTTGAACTGTTTCGACCAATCCTCATTGACAAAGAGTTTTCATCTCCTGCAAGATTCTTAGCTCCTGTCATCATACGAAATTGATTTCCACCCAATTGTTCTAAAATCGTTTCTGCGACTTTCAAATTACTCATAATAAATTTTCATTCGGGTTAATTGGAAGGGGTTAATCCCCAACCTTCACTTATAGTATATCACAAGTTCATACTAAATGTCAAGTTTTTTTCAATCTTTTTTCTTATAAACATTTAAATATTCTGTATATGCTTTTACGACTATGGATTTTCCTCCAACATTTGATGCACCCATATTTGTTACATATTTTGACCAATCTATATTTTCAAAAATTTCACGAACATAACTTTTATATGGATGGATTAAATAATGAGTTGTAGTTTCCAAAGGAATATCATCAATTTCACAAACACTAATCTTTCCCCAATATTTCAATCCAAATTCCCAATATTCTTTTTCGGCTAATTTTCTCCTTGCTTCTGGCCTTCCTCCTACATTATCACAAGTTAGAAACATATCAAAATCTTCATGTGAAGTAGGTGGATTTGTTGTAATCCTTTTATTTTTTCCCAATGGGGTTTTAGACCAAATTTGCATACAACAATTTACGTTGTATGGTTCGCCGTGTCGAATAAAACTATCCTTTGGTAAAATTTCACTAAAATATAATCCAAAATGAGGATGTAACTGTTTATGGACTTTCCAAGAAGTATGATATTTTGCTGGAACAATAAACGCTATCATGTCTGCAAATTTAGCTGCATGATTGAAAAATCCTTTCGCCAATGGATTCATATATCCAGTTCCAAATGGTGGATTTCCCACTACAGCAATCTTAGTTCGATTTTGTAAAATATCATATACAGATGGATTATAATCAAACCAATCCATTTTAACAATACCATCAGCCTTTGGTTCCAAATCAAATGCAAGAGAACCTTTTGGAAGATACTGAAAAATATTTCCAGTACCAGCAGAAGGTTCAATCACTTGATCGAAATTTTCCAAAGGAACCAATTTATTTATTTTTTCAACAAATAACTTTGCAATTTCTGGTTTAGTATAAAATTGATCTAAGTCTGCCCCATCTTCATTCATAAAGTTGAATCTCCCTTCTGGACACAAAGGACAGGCATATGTCCAGAATATTCAACAAAACGATCAGTTATCATTTCTTCTTCAGCTCTAGCTGTGTCCAATCGAATTTCTCTAATAAGACCATATTTCTCTATTTCCTCTACCCTTTTCTCAAGTCGAATTCCATAAATTTCAACTTTTAAATCACTCAACAAGGCAGCATAGTTGACTTCATTAATTACAAAGTTTGTAGTAGAAGGAGTTGATGTTTTTTGTACCATTAACTTTCTTTTTCCAGCAGAGTATGATCCATACCTTTTCAACAATGATTTAATTGTCATACCTACTTTCACAATGTGTTTATCGTATGTAATACAATAAATCCATCCATTAGAAACTTCTTTCCAACTTGGATGAATTCCTCTATAATATACTAAGCTTCCTTCAAAATCTTCACCATCAATAGTAACTCTAGAACTACCATTACCATTTTCTTTACTATTGAAAACACACTCTCCTGACAATATAACATCTTGATTGATAAATTTTAAAAAATCAGAGATGTTCGGCTCTTTAGTATAATCAAAGGTCAAACCAGACTCATTAACATACTCATTTAGTTTCTCGTAGTATTTTGTACCAGAACCAAGTTTAGGATAATTTTCCATAATCATTTTATCATAATAAATTATTAAATTAAAAACCTCGGCTCCAAATACGCCTTACCGATTTACCATTCACATAAATGGACATGGTGTTAAACACATCAAAGATGGTTCCTACCAGTTTTTCCAATTCATCAACTGCACGAAGATGACCAGTTTTCACATCAATATTTTCCCACAGGGAATTCTCGTTGCGAATTGCAATCATACTACGCATCAATTCATTTGCTTCTTCTACAGTTTCAACGGACTTAACAACACGTTTTCGACCTGAACGAAACTCAAAACTCATAATATTTCTCATTTAGATTAAAAATGGAAGAGGTCAATCCTCAACCTTCACTTATAGTATATCAAA
>Ga0208406_1000950_pt1 | contig 11372 bp, 5 predicted proteins | sample ETNtaG_15_FD_185769 | JGI IMG/M metagenome (GOLD analysis project Ga0208406, IMG submission 185769) | Marine microbial and viral communities from oxygen minimum zone, Eastern Pacific Ocean - ETNP201302PF89A (SPAdes) (version 2) | ecosystem: Environmental > Aquatic > Marine > Oceanic ...
CGCCATCGGGCCGTTGTCGAGAGCGTCGAGTAGTTCACCCACCATGTCATCGGCGAAGGAGAGTGAGGCGAGGTAGCCCTGAACCGCTTTTTTCCACTGGCCGTTTTCGGTGATCCACTTATGCCAGTGGCGCTTGGCCATCGCCTGACCGGCGGCGGGCAGGTCGTCGAGGTCGTCCGGCAAATGCTGGGGCAGCTGAATTTCGTCAAGCGGAAAGCGGTCGAAATATTTCTGCGGCGCGTACCACGGCACGTGCGGCCGGTAGATGCCAACCGACAAAAACAGCGGCTTCTCATGCCGCTTGGCCAGTTGCTGTGCGGCCCACGAGACAACCTTGGCATCGGCCATTGCAGTGTTAGGGATCTGCAGCGGTGACCAGTCGAAGTGTCCGCGATAAAAGCTGCGGCTGCCATTCACCGGCCATGTCTCTGGCACAGCCTCCTCCGGCATTTGCTGGGTCTTGGAAGGGAAATAATCAGCCCATGCACCGGGATCGGGATAGCCACTGAGATTCTTTTTGGCGAAAAACGTGTGGGCGTGAAACAGCTTGCCGGTACCGAGAGTTAGGTAATCGTTATTTTTGAAATGGCGCGGCAGCGTGACGGCACCTTTCAGCTTAGGCGCCTGCCGCCAGTCGTGAGCGTTGGCGTAAATGCCGGTCGTCGACGGCCGTAGGCCGGTGAGCAAACTCGAGCGCGAGGCGTTGCAGCCCGGCGCGGAGCAGTAAGCTTTCGTGAACAACAGGCCGCGCTTGGCCAAGCGATCCATGTTCGGCGTCCGCGCCTGCGGATGCCCGCCTAGCACGCCGACCCAGTCGTTAAGATCGTCCACAGCGATGAACAACACATTCGGCTTGGCCGCAACCTTTGCCGCTTGGCCAAGCGGCTGCATGAGTAGGACTGTCAGACAACCAAGACCGATGCGGATGAGATTAGAGAATTTCAATACTGCAAATCACTGAGCTGCCAGGCGGAGGAGCAGCGGGTATTCTCAACTACCGGCACAGTGTTGGTCTCCGTGCGCACTTCGAGCCGCACGACACCCCGGCCCGGTTCGGGAATGTCCACCGTCACCATGCCGAAGCTGTTTCCGTTGAGACCCCAAAGCCGAAACGTGTTGGGACGATTCTTGAGAGGCTCAACCTTCTGATCCTGTTGCAGCGGCGAACTGGTGAACTCGAGCAGCGGCGGGTGGCCGTCGCGTGCCTCAAAGTGCAACTCACTGTAATGCCGGTCGCCGCTAAGGAAAATAACGCCGTCGATGCGGTGTTCTTCGATATGCGCAATCAGCCGATGCAACTCATTCTGCGCCTCCCGCCGATGCCCCTCGCCGCTGGTGCTTCGGGTGACAACCTGCGTGCCGTTGGCGATGAGCTTGACCGGAGCAGTCGACCGCTTCAGACCGGCGAGCAGCCAGTCGGTCTGCGCCCTGCCCCAGATTTCCCCGGTAGCCATCGTGACATCCTTGTGTTTCTGCGGCGAATACTTGTAGTAACGGTCGTCCATCAAAAAGACCTCGACCGGGCCATTTCGGAACGAGCTGAAAACACCTGGGATGCTGTCAGTGCCGTAGGCAGGATTGGCCCACATTTGGCGGAATACAGTTGTTGCCTCCTCACGCAGGTCGAACGTGCGGTCTGCGTTGTCCGGACCGTAGTCGTGGTCGTCCCACACGGCATAACTTGGCACGGAACGAAACATCGCCTGAAGATCCGGGTGCATTCGCGTGGTGAGATGGCGCGCCGTCATCGCTTCGGGAGACGACCAGTCACCGGTCTGGCCTGTGGTGTTGAAATGCTTGTTGCTGCCGTCGGCAACAATGAAGTAGGAGTTGTCACCGATGAACAGGGCCATGTCCGGCCGCTCTTTGGCGAGCGCCTTGTAGATTGGCCCACTGTTGAACTGGGACACCTTGCTGCAGGAGCCAAAGGCAATCCGGACCCTGCCGGTTTCCGAGGGAGCCGCCGCCGTGCGGAAGGCGACTGACTCCGTCTCGGTAGCACTGCCTGCGCGCTCGACGGTCAGTGTCACCCGCGTGCCGGCGGCTGGCGCTAGGTGCGAAAAATGAAGCACCGAAAAGCCATCACCCAAGTCCTCGACGGAAAGGCGATTTTGCACCTTGTCGCCCTGAACAGCCTTGGCTCTGAGCGCGGAGCCGCGCTTGGTGCGCACCCACACCTTGGCCTCGTACGGGCCGGCATGCCCGATCATCGGCCCAGCCTGTATCAGTCGAGGCCCCTTGTCGCTTGGCTCGCCAGCCGATCGCTTGGCCAAGCCGGTCTCCGCCGGGGTGGCACAGCCAATGGCCAAACCCAGACCGGCAACAACAATCATTTGCATAGGTTTCATGTAATTCTTAAAGATAAAATTAGCTGGGAGTTGTTACCCCGCCTCGCCGCGCGGTTCAACCCTCGGTGACGGCTTGCCAGTCGGGCGCTTGGCCAAGGTCGAGGTGGCGGATGGGTTCCTCGATGAGGTCGGGATACTTCATCGCGCCGCCGGTGTTGAACACAAGCACGCGCTCGCTTGGCCGGATGACGCCGTTGGCCAGCAACTGGTCGAGGGCACCCATGCAGATGGCGGTCTCGGGGCAGATCGCCAAGCCCTCGAGCCTGGCCAGGCGCCCCATCCAGCCGCCGATACAGCTCTCCGGCGCGGCGACGGCGCAGCCGCCGCTCTCGCGGACAGCGTCGAGGATCATGAAGTCGCCGACCGCCACCGGCACGCGCAGTCCGCTGGCCACGGTGTGGGCGTTCTCGAATGGTGGTGCGTGTTTTTCTCCGGCCTCGAATGCCCGAACGATCGGCGCGCAGCCTTCACTTTGACAGGAGATCATACGCGGCCGTTTGCCGCTTGGCAGCCAGCCAATGGCCTCCAACTCGCCGAACGCCTTCCACATGCCGATCAGCCCGGTGCCGCCACCGGTGGGGTAAAGGATGACATCCGGCAACTGCCAGCCAAGCTGCTCGGCCAGCTCGAGGCCCATCGTTTTTTTTCCCTCGATCCGGTATGGCTCCTTGAGAGTCGAGAGGTCGAACCAGCCCGCTGCCTTGCTCCCTTCGCCGACGAGGCGACCGCAGTCGTTGATCAGGCCGTTCACGCGAAACACCCGCGCACCGGCGAGGTGCGTTTCCTTTATGTTGATGACCGGCGTGTCGTCCGGCATGAACACGAACGACTCCATCCCGGCCCGTGAGGCGTATGCGGCCATCGCTCCGCCCGCGTTGCCGGCAGTGGGACAGGCCACGCGCCGGAGGCCCAACTCGTTGGCCATCGTGACCGCCATCGCCATGCCGCGCGCCTTGAAGCTCCCGGTGGGCAGGCGGCTCTCATCCTTGATTTGCAGATGCACTAGGCCCAGTTCCTCGCCGAGCCGCGGAGTGGAGAGAATCGGTGTCATGGTTTCACCGAGCGACACGACATTGGCCGGATCGGCGTACGGCAGCAGCTCGCGGTAACGCCATAGGTCGCCTGGCCGGCCGGCGAGCGACTCACGCGGGAACTGATCGCGCAACTGCTCGAGGTCGTAGCGCACCCAGAGCGGCCGGTGGCATTCGGTGCAGAGGTTGTGCGGTTGGCCGGCTGGATACTGTTTGCCGCAGTTGGCGCACTCGAAGTGAGTCACGAAATTCACTCGGCGAGTTTTGCGTTCCGCTTGCCCAAGCGCAAGCGCGCGGCTACCGACTGCGGAGGCGGAAGAACCGATGCGGATGATCGCGGCTCGGCTTGACGGCATATTCCGCCTGGCCATCGGTGAGCTCGATCGTTTCCGGCTCGGCGAACGTCGGCTCAGCGGCGGCCTCGAGGACGTATGCACCGGCCTCCCAAGCGAGGCGAAGTTGGCCGTCCCCGACCGGCGCAATCGCGAGTAGCGGTGGACCGGCCAGTCTTTCACCGCGGGCGACTAATGTCCCGCTGGCTAGAATCAGCACGGTGATCCCCTCAAATTCCTCGGTCTCCACTTCCTGCTCAATCTCAAAGTCAAACTTCAACACTGGCTGGTCGCCGTCCCAAGTCAGCTGACCCTCAATAGTGAACGCCTCCGCCTGCTGATCCTCGGGAAATTGCTCGGGATCGGAAAAGTCTATCTCTCCCTCGCTCTTGTTCCCGAGGGCGTTGACGTCGTATGCCACCACACCGGTCAGCGTGGGGGTATTGCCCTCCTGCATGAAGTTGCCGTCATCGTCCAGTTCAGCCTCTACTCCGGCATCCTCGGGATCAATCCGGATGCTGAGATCGCTCATGCTGAACTTGGCATTGCCGAACAAACCAAATGGTCCTAGTGAGTAGTTGAGTTGCAGCTTGGCCTTTGTCGATTGGGCATCGACGCTGGTTATGCGAATGGTTTCGACTGGCGGATCGTCGGGATTAATTTCGGCTATTATTGTTCCCTCTACCTTGGTCGAGTCGCTGTCAGACTCCTTGGCAATACCCAGATCCAGTGTCACCTCTAATTCGATCTTCGACTTTTCTTTATCGGCAGTGAACAGCCACGGCCCGGCTTGCGCTTGGCCAAACCCAGCAACGAGCACACCAAACAACAAGCCAAGAGCTACGAACATTTTCACCGGGGAAACTTTTCACCCGGCAACGGATCAATGCAAGTCATTGCGCATCGCACTTGGCTAAGCAGCGGCCAGGGCTTGACCGCGCCTTCCCGCCCAGCTACTGTTTGTGTCGATGAAACCGTTGATTTTTGCAAGGGGCCTGCTCTCGCTGGGGCTGGGGCTGGGCTTGGCCAAAGGCACCGCAACCGCCGCCAAGGGCGCGAAAGTCGTCAAGGCGTTCGGCTACGAAAACTGCATCGAGCTGATAAACAAAACCACCCGTGTAGTGCTCGCGCCGGTTGGTGGGCGGGTGTTGTCTTACGAAGTGAACGGCGTGAATGCGCTCTACCTGAGCGAGTCGGACAGCCAGGGTAAAGGTGGCTCAAGTGCGGGGCGGTTTGATATCGGGCCGGAACGGGTGTTGCCGCGACACGATCTGCTTTGGAGCGGTCCGTACACCGGCGAGGTGACAGGCAACCGATCGGCAAAGTTCACTAGCGGCAAGGACAAGGTAACCGGCTTTCAGATTGTTCGCGAATTCAAGCTCGCCGCCAAGGGTACGCACCTTCGCATCAGACAAACCGTCATTAACATCTCGGAAAAAACCAGCCAAGTCTGCTACTGGTGCCGAACATTCGTTCACGGGCAGGGCATCTGCGTCGTGCCGGTCACCGAGCACAGCCGCATGCCGCGCAAGCACGTGATCTACGAGAACGGCACCACGGTGAACTTCCTGCCGGAGGACGAAAAAATCACCCAACGCGAAGGCTACGTGCTCGTCGAGGGCCCACCGCGCATGCCCAAGCTCGGCTTCGACAGCAAGGCCGGATGGATGGCCTACCTGATGCGCAACAACCTGCTGTTCGTCAAGGGCTGGCCCACCTATCCCAAGCGGCCGTACAACGAGATGGCCGGGTTGACGCTTTCCATTTGGTATCCCGACGGGCCGATGTGTGAACTCGAGCCAATCGGCCCGCAGGAAATTCTCAAGCCCGGGGAAAAGGCGTCGTTCACCGAGGACTGGTGGGTGGCCGATGAAAAATTCCCCGGCGATGCCAAGTCGGTCGACCTCGGAAAACTCGAGGCTAAGGTTAAAAAACTGACCGGCCGCAAATAACCGTGCTCAGTCGCCGGCCGACAGCGGCCCGTATACGCGCACGGCGAACGGCTCAAAACGATCCACCACCCATGAACCGTCGGTCGTTGCGTTGCGGCCTTCCTCCAGCACCGGCACTTGGCCGGTGGTCTTCCACGGCAACCGATAACGGTACGTGTGCGACAGCGGCGTGGTGTTCACCGCGAGGATGTAATGGCCGGACGGCAGCAACTCGTCCCCGTGTTTCACTCGCAGCAGCACCGACTGTACGCTGGCCTCGAGCGAGGCGTTGAAACGCGTCTCCTGATTTTCAAAATGATGCGCCTTCGGCCACCACACATGCTCCGCGGCAAACAACGCCTCGCGCTGCCGAACTTCCTTCACCACTCGCTTCAGAGCTACCCAAAGTTCCGGATACTTTCGCTCATTCAATTGCATGTCGGCGTAGCTGTAGTAAAAAATCCCGTTCGCGCCACGAGCCAGCGCACTGTACGTCATGCTGCGCAGCTCGCGCTCTGTCGGCGGCCGTAAATTTTCTTCGCCCGGCAGCAATCTTTGGTGCGCCGTCCAGTCGAACGACTGAATCACCGCGAACAACGGCCGCTCCGCATTGGTCGCCAGACGCGTCTTGTGAATGTGCTGAGAGAAATTGGCCAACGGCAGCCACGGCACCGGGTAGCGATCGATCATCGTGATGTCGGCGATGTCAGCGTACCATTTTGCGGAGTCGCCCTGATACAATACCAGGCTCGTCGGCTTCGACGCCCCCGTTCGTTTCACCACTCGATGCGCTGCCTCCACCCTCTCAGGGGATACACGTTGCATGTCCGGCTCATCGATCAAATACCACGACCACAACGCCGGGTGCCGGTCGAACTGGGCTACAGTGGAGCGAACCTTGGCTGCATTGAAATGGTCCCCGGCGCTCGATCCCGGCGAGGCCAGCACACCGATGCCGTTGGCCTTGGCCGCGTCGAGAAACCGGCGCTTGGCAGGCCCGGCGACGAGGCTGAAACCGGCATCGGCGATCTCAGCGAGATTCGTCTCGCTGCCCACCGAATACAGGCCGATGGGGTAGGCGCCCGGCCGTGCCACGCGACAACCGGCGGAGCCAAGCGCCACTAGCGCGGCGGTAAACAGGCCAAGCGCTTGGCCAATCGGGAGTTGTCGAACCATCCGGTCGGTGATTGAAAGCCAAGCCGCTTGGCCAGGCAATCGGAAACGCGCAGTCGCAGACCGGGCGGCAGCCGCTATCGTTATGCCTCTTGACACGTCCATCTCGCCCCGACAGACTCTTTCAACTTATTTCAGTCACCTGATAAGCAGTCGCTTGCAACCTGAAATCCCATCAGCAAATAACCATCCAATAAGTAACATCATGAAATCCTCCTCTGCATCCCAGTGGGCACGGCTTTTTGTCGCCTCCTTTTTCACGTTTTCATTGAACGGGTTCGCCCAGGTCCTGTTTGAAGACAATTTTAACACAGACACCTCAGCCAACTGGACCGTCCTAAGCGGAACGAACGCCGACGAGAATGATGCCGCTTATGATGCTGCGCTTGGGGATTTCACCGTGGACTTTGCCTTCGACTATAGCACTCGCGGGATCCCCCCGGCACCGAACAGCGCGGATCAAACGACCTTGGGGGTCAAGATCTCTGTGAACAATAACGACGACACCACCGGGAGCGAAGCCATGGGTGTGAACCTCTTTCCTGCCAACCAGAATTTCAGCGGCAACTACGCTTTACGCGTGGACATGTGGATCAATTACAACGGCCCGGCCGGGGGCGGCACCGGCTCCACGGAGCACGCCATTTTCGGTATGAACCAATCGGGAGAACAAGTCGGCTGGTCATCCCAACCCACTGGTGACGGCGTCTGGTTTGGCGTGGATGGCGAAGGCGGCAGTTCGACGGACTACTACAGTTTCGAGGCTGACGATTCCGGAACCGTCAGCCCCCTGCCGCCGGATCTCGCCGGGATGGTCGGCAAGAACAACACACATCCGGTGTACCAATTCCTCTTTCCCTCGCCTGCTTTTGAAACCCAGGGTGCCCCGGGGAAAAACTGGGTATCCGTGGAAGTACGCCAGGATGATGATGTCTTGTCCTGGGTGATGAATGGCATGGTGATCGCCTCAAGACCTGCGTCTGACGAATTTTTTGGCGTGCGCACCGAGGGGACGGTCATGCTGGGATACATGGATCTGTTCAATTCCATCGCCAACCCGAAGGTGGATAATTTTGTCGTGTACGACAACCTCAGGGTCGTGAATCTGGACAAAGACCCGGACCTGCCGTTGCTGAGCATGGAGGCGACCGATGACGCCGGCGTCGAGTCCGGCGGCGATACCATTGAGTTCACGATTCACCGTTCCGGGGACACGGTCGAAGCCAAAACAGTCGATGTCGTCATAGGTGGAACCGCAACCGAGGGAGTCGACTACACCCTGGAAAGCAAGAGTGTCACCATACCCGCCGGGGCCGAATCAGCCTCGTTTGTTGTCACACCGGTCGATGACAAGTTGGGAGAACCGGAAGAGACCATCATTGCCAGCCTGAAACTCGACCGGGAGGCTTACGAGATCAACCACGAATACACGGCCACCGCGATTCTGGCCGATGACGGCGATACGGCAACCGTCTCCATTACAGCAACCGATACCCAGGCGTACGAGCGGCACGAAGGAGACCTAATCAGTTACACGATTACCCGGACCGGTGATGACAGCGAAGACTTGGCCGTGACAATCAAGGTGGGTGGCAGCGCCACGGCAGATGCCGACTACGAGGGAGATTTCGCCGATCTGGAAATCTTCGCCTTTGAGACCGAAGCCATTGTCGAAGTGTTTACCCTCGATGACGCGGAAGTGGAAGGAAATGAAACCATCGAACTCACTCTGGTCGCAGGCGCGGGTTACGCCGTCGGTGAATCCGCCACCGCCACGGCCATCATCCGGGATGACGATTACGCCGAGGAGGAAATCCTATTTGCCGACGAGTTCAACGTCGATTCAAGTGCCGACTGGGATTTGCAGTTCGGCGCCATCAATGGTGTCGAGGACTACACCGCGACGTTCGCCGTGGATTATTGGGAGTTGTCAATCCCGCCGGCGCCCCACACCACCGATGAGAGCACCTTGGGATTATATCTGCAGGTCAACAAAAATGACGATACCGCCAGTGGCGCAGCCGGTGTTAACGTCTTTCCCAAGGATCAGATTTTTAGTGGGAATTATGCGGTTCGTTTCGACATGTTCCTGAGCGCCGGCTCGGGTGCGGGAACAACCGAACACGCCATTTTCGGAGTCAACCATTCCGGCGACATCGTCTCCCGCAACGCAGCCACCGGCGATGGTGTCTGGTTTGGCGTGGTAACCGACGGCAGCAATAACCGTTCCTATGCAAGCTATGTCGGCGCAGACCTGAAGAATTCCCTACCGGCCTCGGACTTCGCCACGCTGATCCCCAGCCCGCCGTACATTTCGGGTCTGTCGTTCAGCGGCCCCGGTTCTCCCAGCAGCAACGGCAATCAGCCGGAACCGGTCTGGGCCGACGTCGAGATTCGCCATGTTGATGGGTTGGTGACCATGAAAGTGAACCAAGTTCCGATTTTCACGGTTACCGATCGCGGAGCATTCACGGAGGGCGTGTTCATGCTGGGCATGAACGATCAGTTTTCCTCCATCGGCTCTCCCGACACGTTCGTCATTTACGACAACGTCCGCGTGGTTCCCTTGAAATCAGAAGGCGGTGTCACCGTTGTCAGCGTAAACGCCACCGACAGCGTAATGACCGAGGGAGACTCGGGCGACACCGGCACGATCGTTGTCTCCCGTGAAGGATCAACCGATGCAGCGTTAACGGTCCAATTGGAAATCTCCGGCGACGCGCAACTGGACGCCGATTACAGTGGAGCCACAACCGAGATCGTGTTGCCGGCCGGCAGTGCCGAGGTCCCCATTCTATTGACGTCCATCGATGATGACGAGGTGGAAGCGGCAGAAACCATCCGGATCGACGTCGCGAAGAGTGACACTTACTTCATTGGGGCCGCAGCCTCAGCGGTTGTTGTGCTCAACGACAATGACAAGGAAGACACCGGGCCGGCGCCGGAACCGGAGGTAACTCTTTGGGGAGATGACCTGAATTCTGACAGTTCAGGCAACTGGGCCGTCCACAAGTCAACCGACGACACCGCCGTGACCTTCGGCTACGACTACAGCGCCGACGGCATCCCGGCGGCACCCAACTCGGACGGCACCACTCTTGGGATCAAGTTTGAGGTCAATATCGCCGACCCCACTGGAGCCGAGGCGGTCAGCATCTCGCCATCCGGTGGCAACTTCACCGGCGATTATGAGGTGAAGTTCGACATGTGGATCAATGCCAACGGCCCCTTCCCGGGCGGCGGCGGTGGTTCCACCGAGTTCTTCACGGCTGGCGTCGGGACCAACGGCGAGCACTTGCAGTGGGCTGCTGACACTGCCGATGGCGCCTGGTTCGGAGTCACCGGCGAGGGTGGCTCCGGCAACTCCGGCGACTTCCGAGCCCACATCGGCGGGGCTCGCCAAGCCGCCGAGTCCGGCGCTTATGCAGCCGGCACCGCCGCTGACTCCCGCAATAACACCAACGCCCATTACATCGACGCGTTCCCCGGACAAAGCCCTCCGGCCGCGCAGGCTGCGGCCTTCCCGGACAAACAAACCGGTGCATTGCAAAACGGCGCAGTTGGTTTCGCCTGGCGACAGGTGACGATCACCAAGATCGGCGACAGCGTGACGTGGGCGATCGACGGCGTGGCTATCGCCACCCTGAATCAATCGCTGGGAGCGTTCACGACCGAGGGCAACATCTTCGTCGGTTACTACGACGCCTTCTCCTCGGTGTCCGACAATCGGGCTACTTCGTTCGGCCTGGTCGATAACCTTCGGGTGGTCGAGATTCAAACCCCGCTTTTCGGGGATGACTTCGATTCCGACAGTTCAGGCAACTGGGCCGTCCACAAGTCAACCGACGACACCGCCGTGACCTTCGCTTACGACTACAGCGCCGACGGCATCCCGGCGGCACCCAACTCGGACGGCACCACTCTTGGGATCAAGTTTGAGGTCAATATCGCCGACCCCACTGGAGCCGAGGCGGTCAGCATCTCGCCGATCGACGCCAACTTCACCGGCGACTATCAACTTAATTTCGACATGTGGATCAACGCCAACGGCCCCTTCCCGGGCGGCGGCGGTGGTTCCACCGAGTTCTTCACGGCTGGCGTCGGAACCAACGGCGACCACTTGCAGTGGGCTGCTGACACTGCCGATGGCGCCTGGTTCGGAGTCACCGGCGAGGGTGGCTCCGGCAACTCCGGCGACTTCCGATCCCACATCGGCGGGACTCGTCAAGCCGCCGAGTCGGGCGCTTATGCAGCCGGCACCGCCGCTGACTCCCGCAACAATACCAACGCCTATTACGTCGACGCGTTCCCCGGTCAAAGCCCTCCCGCCGCGCAGGCTGCGGCTTTCCCGGACAAACAAACCGGCGCGTTGGCCAACGGCGCGGTTGGTTTCGCCTGGCGCCAAGTGACGATCACAAAGGTTGGCGACAGCGTGACGTGGGCGATCGACGGCGTGACCATCGCCACCCTGGATCAATCGCTGGGAGCGTTCACGACTGAAGGCAACATCTTCGTCGGCTACTACGACGCCTTCTCCTCGGTGTCCGACAATCGAGC
>Ga0208406_1000959_pt1 | contig 11321 bp, 20 predicted proteins | sample ETNtaG_15_FD_185769 | JGI IMG/M metagenome (GOLD analysis project Ga0208406, IMG submission 185769) | Marine microbial and viral communities from oxygen minimum zone, Eastern Pacific Ocean - ETNP201302PF89A (SPAdes) (version 2) | ecosystem: Environmental > Aquatic > Marine > Oceanic ...
TACTTCGCCTGTTCTTCGGTGATCATGATGATAATTCCTTATTTCTTGCAACTTTCATGGTTCCATCCCCCATATGTCTATAGTATTTTGGTAACCCACGTCGTTGGCTTCAATCCACTCCACCAACGACCTAGCAACTGCATTGACTGCCTCATGGTAGCGTAGGTCCATATCGTAACTCATATCACCAGATAGCATATGGCGATCTGCGAATACGCGCCCAAATAGCTCGCCTATCTGTTCACTAACGAACTCTCTAACTTGTGTTGCTGTGGGATATTCAGGGAATAGTAAGTACTCGTCCCATTTGGCATCGCTGCTCATGACAAAAACCCTTTCTTTTCCTCATCCGTGAGACTACCATACTCCTGAACAAGTCTCTCAACCCGTTCTTTGGCACTCTCCGCTTTGCCTTTGTTGGCCTTCTGGAGCCTATACCCCTTGAGTTCTCTTTTCTCATCCAAGCAGTCACCGCATAAACAGCGGCAGAGAATCCAACCTTGTTGAACTTTACGCTCCAGATATGCATGACGCTCATGGAGATATTTTCCCTCATTCAACATTTCCGCAACATCTGGTATGCGTCTCCGAATCGGGGATATATTAGGACCATATATCATTCTTCACCATCCTCTCACGTGGAATAATAATCTCATTTTTTCCTTGAAGAACACGGGTGCAGAAGTCACCGCTTGCCTTATGAAACTCATCACAAATAGTGCGAGCATCTACTTTTTTTTCCACTTCGCGAATGAATATCCAGTAAGTGGAGTTTTCTTCGGATAAGGTGTATATACTATAAGACATTTTATACTCCATTCCTATGGAACCATCATAATCAAGAGTTCTTGAGCACCATACACTTGACGCTCACCACAATGGATACATTCATAATTTCTAGCATCCGGTTCACAAGCGTCGTGATCCGCGCCACATGCGATACAAAAGCCAGGGTTTTCAAGGTCAAACATCTGATCTTCAGCAGCCTTCATTACTCGGTCTTGTGTTACTGATGCATGAATTTTAGACATGGGAGCGTTTCCTTCCTATCTTGTAATAGTAATTCCCGCCAAGTTCGTAGTACGTCCACTTGCCAGTAAACACCAACATGAGGAAGGCACGTAATCCGTAGCGGAAGCCAAAGGAAGTTTTGAATGATCCCCAACACTCCTGAAATGATAAATCCCACGGGAGGGGATGCCCCAAGGGTTCAGTACATTCATCGCCAGTTACATATACTCTAAACATTGAGTTCTCCTTTATCCAGTGCAGTATGAACCCTCGTGATAATGCCTGTTAACTCTTGGTCATAATCAGGGTTAAAGTTAGGAAGATCTTCTCCCTGGAGAGCAGCTAGCGCAGTATATAAAATATCATTGAACTGCTCATTTGACACTCCATTAAGTATAATTGTATTTGGCATCTTACGTCCTTTCGTTTGCAGTTGGTAAAATCAACATAAGTAACAATATCTATATAAAATAAGCATAGCACAATATTCACCAGGGATCATTATAATAATACACCTGGTGAGGGTTAATTATCAGGGAAGGGAAAGGCTCCATTGTGTATATATGTATCCATGTATCTGTTCATGTTTGTTTATACCTACCACCCTCCCATAATTAATTGGAATCAGGGAGTGTATGCACCAATAACTTAACAAATAAGGTCAGTAGTATGTATTCTACAAAAAAAAAATGTAATACCATTAAGAACACTTCCCCAACTAGTTAACAAAATACAAGATATCTCCCTATATTCTCTGATTCCAATTAATTATGGGCACCGGCTATCTTAAACAAACATGAACAAAAACATTTATACATACAGATATACATAATACCATTCCCCCCCTCCATTGCTACCTTACAACGCACTATGCTATATATTTCAGTATGAATACACAGAAAAAATTTACCCCATTACCACCGCTGGGCTTCAATATAAAGAGTCTATGGAAAAAGAATGTTGCTTCTCCTGTAAGAGAGCAGTTCAACAACCTAAATATAGAGGATAAAACAGATGCCCTCAGCAGCCCAACTTGTAGAGAGAAAACAGAAGAGAAAGGATAAGAGAGAACAGAAGGGTATATGGGCAAGAACTTCTAGTAAGACAAAAAAGAGAAGAAGATGGAAAAGAGGCGATCCTCATTTCACCAATAATAATCCTAACATGCTAGAAGGTATCCCATCCATAGCTGAGTTTATAGGCAAAGGTTACGATACTACAGTAAAGTGGATAACTCTCCATGGCCTTCCTGCTACTAAGACACCTAATGGTAAATGGCTATCTCATAAAGGGTTAATACTCCAGTGGATGCTTGCAGGCCATACTGCCGAGTTAAAGGCCAAGGCACGTTATACCCTAGAAGATAGTGAGATAGCAAACATGGCTGAGGCATTTGGTGTAGATCCAGCTGAAGTATTCAACCTACGGGACGATATTCGAAAAGGCAAGATAGATGCAAGAACTGGTAAGAAAACGTCTACTTAGGGCATTAGACACTAAGACTCGTCGCAAGCCCAGGTTTGATACAGATGAACTGTTAGCTGAGTTCTCCGCTTACTCTCGCCAACCATTCGTAGAAGTATTAGCCGAGATGTTACAATGCATACCCACTCCTGATGCACTCCAAATCTTCGCAGATGAACACCCAGATAGATGGGCAAATGCTATTCGTACAATGTCTAATCTATCAGGATATCATGACAAGCTGGAAATCCGTGGCAATGTTAACCATGACATAAGAACTATGGGAGATGCCCAACTAATGGTACGTATTGCAGAAGTGGAAGATAAACTAAAAAGTATGGGTATGGAGGCTAAAGAAGTAGTAGACCTAAACGCTGATGAAGTACAAGAACAAAGCGATTTGGGATAAAACAAATTGTAAAATGCTAAAAAGTAGAGGTTGAATCATACACCAGTGGTAGGATCAAATAAAAAGAAGAAAGAGCGATCTATAAGACTGGGAAAATATTCCTATTCTATAGGCAATAAAAAATCCTCCTCCCATTGCTGAGAGGAGGAATAAGTTATTCCTCGATTTTTTCATTGCCGGTAATCGCAACATTTACCGCCGCCGTATCACAAAGATAAACCGTCAACACTTTCGTTCCGTAAAATGCTGCTAACCTTTTCGCGTCATTATATTTTTCGCACGCAATGGAAGATTTCGTTACCAAGTAAATTTCTCTTGAAAGCATTGTCATACCCTTCAAGGCAATGAGGGAGGGAACAAATAAATGCTCCCTCGCCTCGCCTAAGTTAGGGGAAATTTCTAATTGCGAAAGGTCTTTTCCAATTTGCCCCAATTAACACTAAAAAATTCATGGGCATTGGTTTGGATTAAGATATCTAAGATTTTCATTTTCGCATTGTAGGCTTTAATTTCCGCTTCCTTTTTGGTTTCCATTAATTCGCCAATAGCTCTCATAGCATCGTTATCCATTGTACTCTCCATAAGGCAATGAAGGGCAAAGCGTAACATTGCCTTGCCCCTCGCCATTGTTCAGATGAAAGTTTATTGTTTCGCGGGAACGGCTTTAGATTTCGCCATTTCAACGATGCCTTCTATCTCCGTTTCAGGCACGCCAGCCTTGCGAAGATCACGCCGCAATGGGGCATACCCATCGCCACTTGAAGCAGTGCCGTCGGCATTTGGCCGATAGCTTTTCATATCTTTTCCTGCCACAAATGCCGAACGGCAATCAATTGCCAAGGTCTGGCTGATTGCCCGAACAACAAAACCAATGCCAAGGCCAGCAACGGCATTGCTGATAAACGTTTCCCCATTGCCTTTTGGCCAACAAGTTACGAGAAAGGTTTCCTTGACAGCGCCTTTCCCTCTGCTGGCGGCTTTGCTAAGTGTTTTGGTTGTCAAAGTGTTTTGTTCGGTTGCCATTATAAAATCTCCTATAATTGGCAGAATGTATGGGCAATATTGCCCGATAAAATCCAATTGTTGTTTCGCTCGCCATTGGCATCGCGTCACAAAAGGCAATTGAAGCGGTTTTATCCGCTAAAACAAGAGTACCAAATTGCACCTATGACTTCAATAAAATTATTTCATAATTGGGTAAATAAATTACTTGACAATGCCGAGTATTCATGGGTGCGAACATATGTGAATGGAATAGGCACCTATCAGTGATGACGTTGTATATATTGTTATTGCATACACTAATACGTGCATTGTCATTGCTCCCTGTTTGCATAGAAGATGATACTCATTATCAATGATAATCGTTTGCACAATTGCGGGAAAAGATGCAAGTAATAATTAATTTCATCACGGGCGCAGCACTTGCAATTGATAATCAATCGCGCCATGGGCAGCAAACAAAAGCAGTTAAAAATCATTCGCAAGTGGCGGCGGCGGGGGGTGGGGTATGCTTAGGGGTAGGAGTCTGTGTAGGTATCACTCTCTCCAATTTGAAGAGTCCCTATGTTTCCAAGTTCCTTATGTGTATACCTCTTTTTGTGTATGTATCCCCTCTTTTTATATGTACTTCTGGGTTGTGTCGAGCATTGTTTTCTTATATGAGCGGGGGTATAAAAGGAAGATGACTGAATTAGGACATAGAGCGAGGCAAGCTCTCGAAGAGAAGGCACTTCTATCGGGGGAATTGCTTCGACGCCGTCAGGGCGACCCCCTCACTCTGTTTGATCTATTCTCTCCTCAGCGGGAGTTCGTAACTGATATACTATCAAAGCGGTATAAGGAGTACTACTATATAGGAGCCAACAGGTCAGGGAAGAGTGATGCAGGTGCAGTGGCTGGGGCAACACTTGCTAGATTTGGATACAGAGGGACGCCACAGGAACAGAATGTTAGGTTCGTAGGAGGAACTCGACCGCAAGAAGGCCGTTCGTCAATAAGTGTGCGAGACTTTGCCACATCGGGTTGGGTTTCAGCGTTGGACTTTCCTATAAGCAGGGATACTATTCAACCGAAGTATTTTGACAACGGATTTACTCCTCCCAATGCAACTCACGAGCCTTTCATCCCCAAGCATGAGATACACAGCTGGAGGGTTTCTGACGGAATATTGAAATTGAAGAACGGCTCTATCATTGGGTTTAAGTCAGCGGATAGTGGGAGGACAAAGTATCAGGGGGCTGAGAAAGACTGGATACATTTCGATGAGGAGCATCCTAAGAGTATATATGATGAGGCCCTGATCCGGGTGGGGAAAAATCCTCTGCATATATTCACCACCTGTACCCTGTTACCCCCAGAAGGAATGGTAGGCGGTGTTACTTGGATATTCAATGAAATCGTTAAGCCGTGGAAAAGGGGGATGCTGGAAAATGCAGAGATTTATAATGCCTCTATCTACGACAACCCCCACATCCCTAGGTCAGAGATTGAGTTTCTTGAAAGCAAATATCCTGAAGGAAGCGATCAGAGGCGGATCAGGCTTAACGGAGAGCTTATTGGAGGAATTGGAGGAAGCCGGATATACTCAGGTTTCCACTCTCAGCTCAATGTCAAGCCTCAGAAGGAGGTAGCCACAAGAAGGCCGCTTGCATGGATTTGGGATTTCAACGTTGAACCTATGGTCTCCTTGATAGGTCAGAGGAATGGCCCTATCTTCCGTGTGTTTCAAGAACTCATCCTGGAAGAAGCAAACATCCCTGAGATGTGCAACTACTTCCGACGCGTACATCCAGTGCATCAAGCTCCTATCTGGCTCTACGGCGACGCTACAGGGCAGGCAAGAAGTGCACAGACTAAGAAGACAAGCTATCAGATTATCCTCAATGAAATGGCGCAATATCCCGTTCCCTTATTTATGAAGGTGCCTGAGAAAAACCCAGGGGTTACAGATAGAGTAAATGCTGTGAATGTAGCTTGCTCAGGACCACAAGGGCAACTCAACCTTGAGATAGATCCTGACTGCGATGAATTGATAACAGATCTTGAACAAGTCCTCGGTGATGGGAAACAAGGCATTAAAAAGACCTTCAACAAGAAGGATCCTTACTTCAAGCGAACCCATACATCGGACGCCCTGGGATATTGGATAGCCTTCGAAGCGCCTGTCGCTAATAAAAAGTGGGATGAACAAGCGCCTCGTAGCGTTAAAATGCCGAGGCCTTCTTACCATCGCAACTGATCTATTCGTCGCGCAGTCGCGACTGCATAAAAGGGGATATATCAACTATAGCTAAAAATGCCCCAATCTCGGGCAACCCATGTTGCTATATTATAAAGAGTGCCGTATGATGAATAAGATGCAGGAGGAAATCCGCTTATGTATCTCCTGTGGTAGAGAGTTAAAGCCCGGACCTCATCGTGCTATAGGCATCTGTGTTTGGTGCGTCCTTGAGGAGCGAGAAAGTAAAACTATTATAAAAGGACAAAGGTATGGCAGAGACAACTCTGACGACACCAATCTCGAGACGGGCAGGTGATGACGCTCCTTTAGGTAAAGGCGGCGACGGGGCCGCTCTTACTGTTATGGAGGCGATAAGGGAGAGTAAAAGAGAGGCTGTTCGGGCGCGGAAAACGCGGTTGGCGAAGAACAGGGAGAATAGACGCGCTTACCTCGGTTTTCAAGACTTCAGTCATAAACAGAAGGGCCAATCTAAGGAATTTCTCCCCCAGACGCCTATTGCCGTTGAACAGCTTGTTGGGTTTATAAAGCGCGCCCTAACACAGTTCGGAGCGTATTATACCATAGATCTGGCGAAGGACAGTAGCAGTCCGTTATCGGGAACAACTCTACGCTCCCTCCTAAACTGCTTTCTCAGTGATATGTTGGTTGAAGACAACAAAAAGCTCCCCTTTGAAACGCTGCTTACAGATGGGATAAAAGTTGGTTCCTTAGAGTCTCTAACTATTTTCAAAATCCACGGGAATATGCAGAAAGATAGGAAGTTTGTTGTAGAGCAGGGAGATCAAGTCCTGTCTCCTATAGGCGAAGTCGTGGAGGATAAGAGCAAACTTGTTGCTATTGATCTAAAGAACTGGAAACTACGAGTAGATCTTATCCAACCGGAAAACTACGCGCCTGACCCAACAGGGGCTGGACTATATGAGATACATAGTGTTGAGAGGGATCTTCACTACCTCAAAAAAAGAGCCGCTGAGGGGGTATATGATAAAGCCGCAGTTAAGAGAATAGAAGATGACTTTCGGCAGGAACACGAAGATAAACGCCATGCCATAGATAAAGGCCAAGACGAGTCTAAGCATCCATCATTTAGGAAGAGGGTTAAGATAGATGAGTATTGGGGTACTCTGTTGGATGGAAACGGCAACGTTATACATGAAAACATATTCTGTGCAATGGCAAATGATAAGTATCTCATTAGACGTCCAACTCCCAACCCGTTCTGGCATCAGGAAAGCCCCTTTGTCGCAGTGCCCCTTATCCGTGTTCCTTTCTCCGTCTGGCATAAAGCTCTATTCGATCACGCCGTCCAGCTTAACTTCGCCTCAAACGAGATTTTTAACTTAATCATAGACGGTGGCATATCCAGTGTCTGGGGCATTAAACAGATCAGGCCGGATGATCTTGAAGATCCTCAACAAGTAGCTGACGGGGTGCAACAAGGTGACACCCTTGTGGTAAAGAACACGCTGCCTCATGGACAGAAAGTATTAGAAACAGTATCCGAGGGTGAGGTGCCGAGAGACGCAATGGCTGTCCTAGAAATGTTAGAGAGACAGTTTGCTAAAAGTGCACTCTCGACGGAACTCAAGCTTGGTGCGCTTCCCGCCAAGCAGGTGAAAGCAACAGAAGTTATTGAACTTTCCCAAAGTCAGGCTGTTACCCTAGACGCTATCATGGGAGACATAGAAAGGGGTCTTATAGAAACTACCCTTAGAAAGATGTTTCTGACTGTCATGCAAAATATGAGTGATGTTGCAAGCGATCAGATTATAGACGCAATAGGGATTACTGCCGCCTTCAAGCTGTCGAGGATGTCTCCAGCAGAGCGGTTTGCAGCCTTTGCTGGCCCTTGTTCATTTAAAGTAACTGGCCTATCCGCCATGCTTGCTAAAGTAAGAGACTTTCAAAAGCTTATGTCCCTATTGCAAGCTGTCATAAGTAACCCCGTTCTCTTCCAAGCTTTCTTTAAGAAGTATAGTCCTGATAAGATATTAGCCCATTTGATGAAAACCCTAGGCGTTAATCCTGAGAACATTGAACGGGACTCAGATGAGATTGGGCGTCTCGAGAAGGACTTAATGGAGCTCCCGCAATTCATGGCCCTGACGGGACAAGGAGGGAATAGTGGACAGGGGGGCGCTGGGCTGAGTGCGCAGCAAGTAGGTGAGCCTCAACTCCCAGCAGAGATTAACGCGTTGAGCAATCCAACCTCAGCCCTTTCGGGTGCGGGCAATCAGGGAGGTAACTAATAGATGGCTGATAATAATAAGTTGTTGTCTATTGTTCATAAAAAGTTTCCTGCCCTTAAGGAGTTAGATGTAAAAGTAACCCAAGGTAAGGGGAAGGGATTCGCGGAAACTTTTATAAGTGGCTTTGATGGGGCTGATGCAGATACAGTTGAGTTTCGAGATCTCAGTAATAATTTAACGGATGAACAAAAAGCAGGTATATTAGCAGGAGAGATTATATCTCACATACTTCCTCAGAGGAACGAAACGTTTCAAGGACTGGTAAATGACTTTGGACTGTCCACGACCGATAGACAACTTGATATAGGGAAAAAGTTTTTTAACCGTCTTATAGATGAAGGAGGTATTAGTGAGGAACAAGCAAACAGAGGGTTTCCTGCATTTTTTGACCATGTATTTCTCCCTAATCAAGTAAGAGGGTTAGTAACTCCTGAGTTTAATGAGGAGGCAGCAGGTACATTGACTACTAATAATTTACAGGCAGGCAGACCTATCCTTAAATTCTTAAAGGGAAAATAAAATGCCCAATGCTATTACCCCAACACTTAATGAAATATTCCGAGATCTTATGATCCTCACAGAAGCTTCTATGATCAGCAGATGTATCAGTAGACTTTGAAATTCACTTAATAGATAATTAGGAAGAGCAATGAGCCAAGACGGTCAAATAACAAGCGAGTTGGTGAACAAACTGGAAAGTATGAGCAACAACTCTAATTTACCATTAGAGAAGCGTCTTATAGACCTAGCGGTATGGTTTCATAAGAATAAGGACTCCCTACCTAAGTATGAAGTAGTAAGAAGGATTGACTTCCTAACAAAGACGATTGATATACAATTGGAACTTGTAGCGATGCTTATGGATAGATTGCAGCAAGCAGAAGGCAGGAAAAAGAGTAGTTCTCTTTGGACTATCAACGGGGCAAGTTTCGACGGCAAGCGATTTGACTAGGTAAGAGAATGGCTGAGTTAACGCTAAATGACCTATTTGGTCAAGGCAAAGGCCAAAAATCGTTAGATAAGCCAGGAACATTTGGGGATTTTATCCCTGAGCGCCCTCCAACTAAGTCTGAACTAAAGTTTTTCAAAGAAAATCCTACGATTGCAGGGAGAGCTACGGAAGACCAGCGAATTACTATTAATCCTTTTTCCCCCCTCTCAAAAGATGCCTTAGACGCTGTTCGTATTAATGAGAGGGCTAGAGTATTTATGAGGCAAAAGAAGATATTCCCCCGATTTGAGGTTACTCCAGAACAATTAAACTCCGTAGTCGGAAAAGAGGGGTCTATCGACGCTATTCGTCAGACCATTGTAGGTAGGATTCTCTCAGGTGACCCAAGCGCTGGGGATATAACAATAGAGCAGGCAGACTTCGCTGACCACCTGCGTGAAATAATGAATACAGAAGGGCTACAATCAAGAAAGCCTAAATCTAAGCAGGATGCTTTGAAGCCTAAATAACAGGAGAATAAGATGGCTGATATAACCTTGGATGATATATTCGGTGCTGTTAAGGGGACGCGACCTCTTTCCCCTGAACAAAGACAGCAAATTATTCAGGGAGGGAGGGACATTGGAAACTTTCTTCTTGAAGGCTCTGGACTAGGAATTGCCTTAGAGGGGGCTCGGCAACGAGAAGTTAATCCTAACCTATCTTTAGGGGAAATTCTATCAGCTGCTGGACTTGGAGCTATTACCCGAGGTAAGAGCAAAGGTGGGTTTAAGCCTAAGATAATAAAAGGGGGGAAAGGCAAGAAAGTAGAAAAGGTTACTAAGGCAACGCTTGGGGGACGTCAAATCCCTCTTAAAGACCCTGTATTTAAGTCTCGTGCAGAGCTAAGACCGGATCATCCATTTCTTGTATTTGATGCTCGGAAAGATACCGGCTTTGAGGGGGTATTTGACTCTGAAGAGGAGGCTATGAAATTTATATCTTCGGCACCTAATAGCAAGTTCCTTGATTTTGGGACACCCCGAGATATAGAGTCGCTAAATCCAAGTGGGCCAGAAGATATTGGGTTTATGATGCGGAGGCTACGAAATATTATAGATAGTGCTCGGGCAGCTAACGAGCCTTAAAGTTTGTGAGAAGAACACAGAGGAATAATATGGCTACACAAGATCAGAACCTCGACAAAGTAGGGGAAGGACAACAAGCTAGAATTATACGTTCAATAACTGAGGAATGGTTAATAAGTCAGGAGGAAGATATCTTAGATCGCCTGATAAACCATTATAAGGCCGATACATTGACGGATACTTTATTAAGGGGTAGTATTGGCGGCATAGCTGAGTTGCGTGAGTTTAGAAGGCATCTGGAAGGTAAGATTCGGATGGGCCGCGCAGCTGCTGAGATTGAGCTAGGAGGATAACAATGGCTAAGAAAACAACCAAGACGGTTATAGAAGAAGTAGAGGAAGGAACTCGTGAGTCGGGGGAGGAGATTCCAAAGAACGACACCGAGTTGTTTGCTCAACAGGGGTTGGACACAGATGGACGGACCCTTTTAAGAAGTGCTGGCGGAACGGTAACAAAGAAGACTGTTACAAGAGAAGAGGATGATCTTGTAGACGTTATTATCGGGGGTGAGATTTTTAAGGTAACTCAAGATGTTGCCGACGCTCATGCAGCGGAGCAAGAGGAAAATAGGGGAGGGGCAGTAGCTCCTGAACCTGAGCCTGACCCTAATGAGGGGGAAACAAGAGAGGCTGACTATTCAACTGCTATTTTTGCAGACCCTAATGCTGTTCTAAAAGAAGTTGGGGATAACTTAGAGGAACGGATTGTTAAAAGAATAACTGGCGCCTATCAACAGGATCAAGCACGTTCAATCTTCTGGGACGATTTCTACCGCGATGCACCGGAACTCAAGGAGGAGGCCCACCTTGTAAATATGGTTCTAAACACAAACTTTGATGCTATCAAGGGTCTTAAAGGTAAGTCA
>Ga0208406_1000966_pt1 | contig 11291 bp, 16 predicted proteins | sample ETNtaG_15_FD_185769 | JGI IMG/M metagenome (GOLD analysis project Ga0208406, IMG submission 185769) | Marine microbial and viral communities from oxygen minimum zone, Eastern Pacific Ocean - ETNP201302PF89A (SPAdes) (version 2) | ecosystem: Environmental > Aquatic > Marine > Oceanic ...
GAATAATACGTCTGCGTAATCTAATTTTACATCTTCTATTATTCTCACGCCGCTAATCTTCCTAGTTTAATTAATGTTGCTGACAAGTTTATTTCTGGATCTGCTACAAATGAATGATCAACTAATCCTTGCTTAATAATCAATATTGCTTTGTCTTGTCCTTCTTCATGATTTGAAAATAATTCTACATTGTCGTACATCCATCTGTAAATGTCTTCCATTTCTTCTGGTCGGGCTTGTGTACACAATAGTTTTCTTGCTTCTGATATCTTACCTGCTTTAAACAGTTGTACCATTTCAAGTTTATAATCTTGTGTTCCTGAATCTGCTGTATCTGGTGTTACTAGTTTTCCTGTTTGCGAATTCATTTGTACCATATTAATACATTTACGCAAGTCAGGATATGTTGCTTTAACATAAGTGTCTATAGTTTCAACATTAAAGTCAATTTTTTCATCTGCTAATATCTGCCCTACTCTAACAGTAAATTCTGTTTTGTCTAAACGTTCAATATGAAACCCTTGACATCTACTGTGTAATGCAGGAATAACTCTGTTAGGATAGTTGCAAGTTAAAACGAACCTTGCAGTAGTATGGTATTCCTCCATCACACCACGCAAGGCCGCCTGCCCGTTTGGCGAAATGTAGTCAGCTTCATCTAGTAAGACTACTTTTATATCGCCAAATGGCATAGTTTGTACAAAGTTTGTGATCTTGTCTCTTATAGTATCAATAGAGTTTTCTCTAGATGCATTTATTTCTAGTATGTCATATTGATCAATGTTTAATTCATTAAACAGTATTTTTGCTAATGTTGTTTTGCCTGTACCTGGAGCACCACTAAACAATAAATGTGGAACTGATCCAGACTTGATCCAACCTTCTACTTGTGCTTTTTGCTTTTCATCTCTAAACACATAGCCAGTTAGTGTTTTAGGTCTATATTGTTCAGTCCAAAGTTTTTTCATTTATCTATCGGTACTTCTTTTAAACCATGTTCGCGATCTAAATATTTCCATTGTATTTTAATAGGATCAAATGATTTTTTTAACTTATTAAACACAATTTTTGTATCAAACGGTCCACAAGTGTAGACATCTAATTGTACTAAACCAGGATCAACTTCATCCCAAACGTGCATTGATACATGACTTGTTTCAATTATAGTAACACAAGTCAATCCTCTATTTCCAGGTTCATCAACATACGCACTAATTGGTCCTTTGCAAATAAGCATACCAATATCTCGTATTAGTTCTCTCATCCATTTTTCAACAGCATATTGATCAGTTGGTGCATTATTGCATTCGGCTCTTATAATTAGATGTTTGTGTACAGGCTTCTTCATATTGTTATTATAATATATGATCGCTGGTATGTCTACTGATTTAAAATACCATAAATTTCTTCCCAGTTTCTAACTCGTGGAATATTTGAGTTTTCTACTCTATTATATTCATGAGCCAAAAGTAATGGTTTCATATTATATTGTAATCCTATTTCAGCATTTATAAATTTATCTTCTATCCAATAATATTCACCGTCAGCATATTGAGCCAAGCATTCGTCTTTACCATAGTGTAATGGTAAACAATGTAATTTTAGTAATCCTCCTGGAAATAATTCTTCCAAACGTCTTTCTCGAAGTTTGTAAACATCAGGATCATCTGTAACAGCAGTAATGGCAATAAATTTCCATCCTTCTTTAATAAGTTTGTTTACCCACTCTATAGAATCACGTTTAGGTGGCATAAATCCTTGTTTGGCTGATGTGTTGAAACGTTGTAAAAATTCTTCTGCTTCTTTTTCTGGTAAGTTCGTAAATTTATCAGAAATAACCCATTCACGTTCTGGGTGTTCTACTGGTATGTACTGAAACTGTTGCATCCATTCTACAAATGCATCGTTCCACGCAAACAAACAATCGTCTACGTCAGTAAGAAAAACTTTGTCCAATTAATAAGTATCCGTAGGTTTATCTGAAACAGCGAGTATATCTTTAAAATCAACTCTACGAATTACTTGTTCAGTACCGTCAGGTTTTTGCATTAATACACCTCTGGTCCAACGTCCATGATCAATTAATGCCCATTCACCTACTTTTACTTCTTTTTGTTCTGGGCCTATAGAATATATTCTTGCCCATCTAGGTCTAATACCTGTAGTTGTAGCATCATCATTTACTAATATTATACCACCTTTTGTTGTTTGTGCTTGAAAATCCATGTCTTCAACTAATACATGATCTTTAATTGGTCTAATATTTTCTGCTTCAACTACGTGAGCATAATCAATATTCTTCATGTTTAAATTTTACTATCTATCAAGTAGATCGTCAAGTTTTTTAAGTGTAGATACTCTATTGCTTTTAGATATTCTATTATTTTTAATAGTAATTTTTTCTGTTGCTTCACGTTTAACGTTTTGTTTTGGTTGATGTATTGCAACTGGTACTTCTACATATTTGTGAACTATCTTTTCAACTGGTTTTTCAATTATCTTTTCAACTATTTTTTCAACTGGTTTTTCAACTATTTTTTCAACTATTTTTTCAACTGGTACTTCTTTAATTACTTCTTTTGGTACGTGTACTTTGAAAGGTACTTCTACTACTTTAACATCTAATGCATTATTCATTAAATTATTAACTGTTTTTAGTCTTTTATTGTCTTGTTTTAAAGAATCTATTGTTTCTGAATTAGTAATAGGTTCTAACTTTTCCTGCATTTGTTCTGATTCTGTTTTTTGAGCCACAGGAGATGTTTTGGTTGTTTTACCTTCGAGTTTTTTTAATAAATTAGGGTTAACAATTTTTTTCACTTATGCTTCGTACCAGATGCCACCTCGTTTAACGTAATTAACACCGTCGACAGTTTTTGTTTCTTCGATTAGTGCTTCGTCTTTTGATTGAGTATTTGCAACCGCATTAGGGTTACTCGAATAATATTCTTTTACAATTTCTTCACGTTTTTTTATTATTTTTCCGCCCGGACCAATTTCATCACCTCTAGCATTTACTGGTACATTACCAATTGCTGTTTCTGTTTCATTGGCACGTCTAAGTGCTTCAAAATCAATTTTTCTACCACGTGCTGTTGTAACAATATTTTTATTTCGTTGTTTCAATGGCATTTGAGTTCTCCTCATTGTATTTATCTGTTATTTTAAACAGTAAATTTACTTATCTAAGAAATTCATGGATGTCTAAATTATGTGTAATAGGGTTTACTTTGTTTATACCTATTAAGAATAGTATAAAACTAGATAAACTTGATCCTCTACCAACACCCCATACAATACTATTTTCACGCATTGTATCCACTACATATTTGATATATTGTAAAACAGGTATTAAATTACGTGATTTATACAGCATTAGTTCATCATTAACACGTTGAGTTTCTTCTGCTGTTTGACATTGATCGAGAACGAATTTTTCAATATCTAATTTTTTATAAAATTCTGGCATAAACCACGTGTTTAGTTTCATGTCATGGAAATCATCTATATCTTCTGTAAGACTATTATGGTTAGTTAAACAAATAAGTTCTCCTAATAAGTCGTTGCTTTCTTTATTAAATTTTTCGCATTCTGTAGTTTCTAGAGAAACTTGTGTGAGATCAAAATCTGGTTTATGATATAATATTTCCAAAATCTCTTTAATTGAATAATGTACTTGTCCGTATTGATCAATTTTCATTTTTTACCTCCATCTATTATAGTTGGATTGAATACTTTTTTTACTTTTTTATTATGTGGTGGTTTCTTAATTTTGTCAAACTCTAGATTGATATCTTTCCATTCTAAGATTTTATATTTTAGATCACTAGGTGTAAACGTAATAGGTTTTGAATGTTGCCACCATTGTACACCATCGAAATCACCTTCAAGGAATAGTTTAGTTAATCCAAATACTTCACTAGTGTATGTCACATTATCACCTTGCCAACTATTGAGTTGAACCTCTGTTATTTGTATGTTTCCTTCTACAATATTTACTAATTTTGAATGTATTATTGCTACCATAATTTGATCAAATGGTTCTTCTGGGATCATTATTATTTTGTCTGAGTACTGTGACAAATTGTTTGCATGATCATTTTTATAATTCATTATTAATCCATTACTTGTCATTGATTGGAAAAAGTATTTTATTCTATCAAATGCTCTATTTTGATTAACAATATTATCTGTATTTGAGTTAAAAGTTAATCCTACTGAATATGTGTTTGGTACTATCGAATCATGCAGTAGAATTACAGATGTAAATCTTGTTTTCCATTTTAGATCTGATAGTTGCATTATTCTATATTAATAAGATCATCATGTTCAGTGCCTTTTTCTTTATCTTTTGCTAGGCGTTTGGCAGAACGTTCATGAAGTTCTAGTTGGTACGTTGCTATAAGGTCATCGATTTGTTGCAGTACTAGTGGATTTTGACTTGATCTCATTACCATTGTTTTCTTTTTACGTAACTCCGACATTGTTTCGCTAATTTTGTCATTAGACATCTTTTTCATATCTCTTTGTTCAATGAGTGGATGCATAATAAAATTATATGCTAATTATTGTCAAAAGTCAATTAGTATGTTTGAGGATAAGATGAGTACTTTGTTGTACCACCATCAACAGTAAACACATCTATAATAGTAACTCCTGCTAATGCTGGTATAGTAATACGAGTTGAATAGTCTAAACCAGTTGTATCTGTGCTGGCTGTATGAGCATCTGGATTATGTAAGTAAGGTAATGTTACACCTGTTAAAGTAACAGAGTGTGATCCACCTTTTGTAATTATTAATTTAACAGATTCATGCCCAGTATTTTTCCAACCAGCAAATGCTAAAGTTAAATTACCAGAAGAGGTCATTGTAAATGCGGCACCATTTGTAACTGTAACAGTATTTGATCCAGTTATTGTACCCATAGCACTTAATTTTCCTACATTTTCACTGTAAAGGTAATCTTTAAATGCCACTCCTGCTAAATCATTAGATGCTGTTATAGCCGGTGATGTTAAATTTGCTTTTAATACAGCATTGGTTTGCAGATCTTCAAGTTCTGCTTTTGCGTTGGTTAGATCAGTTTTAATTTGATTAAAATTGTCTCTAAAACCTTGTGAATCATTGTCCTGTCCAGCGACTGGAAAGGTTGCGTCGATTGAAGTAGGTGTTAAACTAGATGCCATGTGTTATATTTCCTTATTATGTTTATTTATCACTAAACAACCAACAGCATTACCTTGTAGATATGTGCTGTAAAATACGATCTGCAATGATCTTATGACCAACTTTTGTTGGATGCCCACTAAATGGGTTCACTAATTTATGTTCTTTTGCTTTGGTAATTTTAAGATCTGTGTCGTCCCAGTCGCTGATATGGTACTTGTCGTTCGTTGTATAGTCATTTATTAAAATGCTTAATAAATCATTTCCTTCAAATAAAAGATTATGAAATTTGTGTGGATATGTGTGGGGGTTGAATGTGTTGAACCAGTAATTTGTAATTTTTTTGTATTCAAAAAAGTTATTGAACAATGTCATATCTTCTGATAATTTTTTTAATTCAACTTCTTCTTTGAAGTATCGTTGAAGCAGTATTTTAGAAAACGGGTGTGGATATGTTAAAAAGAAGTTATAGTAGTCGTTGCTTTTTGTACTGTAGAATTCATTGCGATATAAGGAGGTTAATCCCCACAACACTATAATATCATGTTGATCAAACCATTCTTGATCTTTTGTAAGAAAGAACTCTCTAGCCAATCTAAATTGTCTTTGATTAGACGAACCTCTGGAAGAAAAGTTGATGTGAACGCGATCCAACTTGTTGCTTATTATTTTCCTAAAACTTAATGGTTCGATTTGACTTACGTCCCACGCCACATCCTCGAGATCTTTTTTTGTCATACCAGAGATGTAATTTGCTCCCACTCCGTAGGTCCAACTACACCCAAATGATATTAATAAATTTTTATTTTGAATAGCCATCCATTTTATATATGGTCTCTATATCACCAACTGCTCATACACTCTGTATTGCAAATCCTTGATCATGTATCAAATCTTTACGTGGTATAGATAGTGTTCTGGTTGAATTACGTCCTATATCAAATGTTATGCCATTATCACTGAAAGTAGTACCTTGATTATCAAATGTTGTTTTTGCAGGTATTCCTATTACAATTATTGCTTCACCTGTTGCATCTGCTGTTTCTGTGGTGTCATCTGTTGTTACAGTGAATATATCTGCAGAAAGTAAAGAGCCAGGTGGTAATGGTGGGTCTAATGTAATTGTATTACCGCTATATGAAAATCCTGTTATAGTATTTCCACTTATTTTTACAGTTGGTGTTACTTTAGGTACAAAGAATATAGTAAAAACTATAGTACTTCCGTCTCCACCATTTGATGTATCTGTTTGTGTACGTTCAGTAGCATCAAATGATGTATAATTTCTAGTGTCGAATCCAACATTATGTTTTCTAGTTATAATAATTGATGATGAACTTATTGGTGCTGTAGTAAACACAATAGTTGTTGATCTTCCACCATCAGCATCTGCTGACTCTGTAGTAGAATCGGAAGTATTTGATGAGTCTGCAGTTAATCCTAAAGTGTATAATGAAGGATCTTGAAATGTTCCATCTACAGTTATTCTTACACATTTACTACTGCTAATTGTATGTGTGCCTGTAGTAGAATCATCTTTAGTATAAGTTGTTATTGTAAATTTTTTATTTGTACCATCTCCTGTGCGTGTAACCGTTTGAATAGCTTTATCAAATGTTGTTCCTAAATGGTTATCAATAGTTAGGTCTTTAAATTGAAATGGAAACTCTTTTATGTTTAATCCATTAGTTTGAAGATTATATTTAATTTGTGCAGATTGTTCAGGTTTGCAATATGCAATTGGTACAGCAGGAATCCATCCTAAGGCATTACCTGAGTCTTGAGTTGATCTCATCCACATAGGTAAAAATTCTCCAGTTACTTGTCCAACATCATCTAATCTTTCTCTCATATTTTTTAAACTGTTAGGGTACACATTTTGGTAGTGAGTTAAATCTGATGTATATAGACTAGTATTTGTTTTTACAACATCAGTAACTCTGAATGGAATGCTGGCTTCACTACCAATGTTTTGTGATGCTGAAATACCGTCAATTGGATCTACTATTGGATAATATAAAACTTCATAAATTGTTGTACCAGAACTATTTTTTGCTTTTGCTGTTGTTAAATCTCCAAGATATAAAGTTTTATTTGAAAAATTTGTTAGCATTTCGTTAATGTATTCTTTAAGATGAGTAGTTTTAATACCTGATATTAATAACATACGTAATTGTTTAGACACACCAAAATGTGGATCTTCAGGTCTATATAACATTTGATTATCAAAAATATTATTATTAGAATATTGTGATATAAATTTATTGCGTTGTATTGTGTTAAGACCTGCTTCAGCATAAATTGATGTATAATCGTCTGTATATGTAGGTGTAATTTTAATTTTAAATTGTTGATTGCTTGTGGTTAATGCATAATCAGAACCAGTTGCTGTTACAGTAAATGTATATTCTCGATCAATTGTAGTTGTTTCTACACTATCAACAGTATCTAATGTTGTAATGCCGCCATCTATTTTGAAATATTTGTCACCAACAATACCTTCTACTTCGCCATTTGGTTGCACGGTTAATCCAGCTGGTAATTTACCTTGTTTGTATTTGTATGTAAACAAGACATTAGTTTGTGTTGTAGTTGCAGAAACATTAAACAATGAAACTTTACCTGGTTGTATTGATCCTAAACTTAATACGGCCATTATATTGCTAACTCCACTGGTGTTGTCCATGCAATGGTAGATGCTTTATCATTACGTACTGTTATCGAAAATTCTCTAGTAGTGCTTACACTTAGACTGCCAAGTGTAGTTCTTAATACTTTAATTATAAACGTATATGTTTTTTCATTGTCAACTTGCGTAGCAATGGTTCCAAATATTTCTCCTGTTTGTGTATCTAAAGACATACCAGGTGGTAATGATCCTGATAGTAAACTGTATGCAATTACATTTACGTTTTGTTGTAATAAATCTGCATCTGGATCGGTTACTTCTACTTTAGCTATATGATAATTTTCATGAGTAAAGACTCCAATGCTTCCAGCTGGTGTTGTGAATACTGGTTTTCTATTTGATGATGCATCTGTTGTAACATAGATTGTAGTTTTTGGTCCATATAGTCCATCTGCTGTAGTATCACTTGAGTCACATCGATATTCATCTGCTGATGCTACGTAGATATCAAAACTTCTTTCAGCATTTAATTCTCCATCTGTAACTTTTATTTTAAAATTGTAATAACGTGATACTGATTGACTACGATAGATATCATCCCACATAGTGCTTGGCGAATCAAATGGGTTCATATCCCAACCAACTACTTTTGTATCTGAAATTAGTTGTTCTGGTGCTACAATACCTACTAGACTTCCTGTTTGATTATTAAAAGTAACTCCGTTTGGAAGATTACCTCCAATTTGGTAATATTTTAAAATATTATTATCAGTGTCTGTAGCAATAATTGATGTATCTAAATATTCTCCATCATTAAGTGTTAAAATTGTTCCCGCAGGTGTGGTATATACAGGTCCATCTGGGCCTTGTACTGTTAATTTAAATGTACGATCAGAGCTATTAATTCCATCGGTTGCTCTAACTACAAATTTTGATGTTGTGTCATATGCTACTTCTGAAGGTGTTCCTTTAACTACACCACTAGTAGTAACGTATATTCCATTAGGCATTGACCCTGCGTGTAAAGAAAAAATAGTAGCATTTGTAGCCGATAAAGTTGACGTAAATGCTGTTCTTTCTGCAATAGTTCCTAGTGAACCAGAAGATGTTACCCATTCTATAGCCATATACCATATTTATTGTACTTCAGTCATAAAAAAAGGACAGTAAAAACTGTCCTTTTGTGTATTTGTTTGTAAGTTATATTATGATACAGTAGCACTAAATGGTGTAGCTGGATTTGATCCAGTTGGACAAACAAGTTGCCCTTCTACAGCATATTGGTTAGTTGCGATATCTGTTAGTGTAATAGTATCACCTATTGAACCACCACCTGTTGTTGTACCATTTAAAGTAATAGTATCAGATGCCGCCACAGTTGCGAATGCCGTTTGAGCACTAGCATCTGCATCTAAAATATTTACTGAGCCATCAATTGTATCAGAAGCGTCAACAACCTTAATTACATAGTTTGATGTATTAACAACACTTACAATAAATTTGTATTCAAGTCCAGATCCTACAGCATTTGGTAGTGTTAGTGTTACCAATGTGTTACCACCTACGTCACCTAAAAGATTTACACGTCCTGCGTGTTCAATTTGTGTGATAGTATCTGTGGCCGCGATAGTTACCAATGAACGTTTAACAGATCCTGAGATTACCATTGTACCAGTGTTCGCAATATCTAAATCACCTGAGCTGGAAATTGTCATTTTAGTTCCATTGCCTTCAATCTTTTCGCCATCATCACCGAATGTCATTCCAATATTTGCTGGAACGTTAACGTCACCTGATGCACAAGTTAAGTCAATATCTTCACCAGAATTTATAACTAATTTTGTACCATTGGATTCAATTTTTTCAGCTGAATCTGTAAAATGAAGTCCTACATTTGTAGGAATCACGATATCAGTTGCCGCTGTTAAATTTAATAAGGCACTTGAAGCAATAGTTAAGTTAGTTCCATCACCTTCAATTTTTTCACCATCATCACCAAATGTCATTCCAATGTTTGCTGGAACGTTAATGTCTCCAGCCGCACCAACTGTAATTGATAAGTCAGTACCATCTGATTCTATTTTTTCTGCTGTAGCAAAAGTAAGTCCCACACCAGATGGAATATTAACATCTGCAACTGCAGTCAAATTAATGTTGTTACCTGAAATAGTTAAATCAGTTCCATCACCTTCGATTTTTTCTGCATCATCACCAAATGTTAGTCCTATATTTGCAGGTAGATTAACATCTGCACCTGCTGTTAAGTTAATGTCACCAGTTCCACTTGGTGCAAGTGTAATATCTGCATTAGTTACTAAAGAACTCATTGAAGCTCCAGTAAATTTAATTGCATTGTCTATTTGTACATTAGCGGCAAGTTCTACTAAACCTGTGCCATTTGGATTAATGATAATATCTGCGTTTGTTTCTGTACTACCAATAGTACTTCCTGATATATCAATACCTTTTGCACCTGCTACATCTTGTCCTAGTAATGAATAAACTTCTGTAAAATTTTCGTTAATTTTATTAAAGGCTGTTCTTAACGGATCACCTGTGCCGTCATTTGCTGAACTGCCTATACCTACTGCTTGTACTGCCATTGTTTTATCTCCATTTTAATTAAAATATATCGTATTTATTTTTTAGTTTTATAATCTTAATGTAAATATAATATGTTTGTTAGACTCGAGCATATTATAACAGAACACGTAAGACCTTCTAAAAAAGGAAATTATCACCCATACATAAGAAGAAAAACAGTATGCTTATTTGTATGTGATAAATGTGATAAAGAATTTAGGCGTGATAAAGGATCAATTGATCCTAAACGTTTATCAAACAATTATAATCATGTGTGTCCTACTTGTGACCCAAAACGTTTTGCACAAAAGAAGGGTGTAGAAAAACGTAAAAAATTAGATTTGCCTGTAGATAGTTTAATTACTATTGATAAACTTTAAACACTAAATGAGTCACCGCACCCACAAGATGATTTTGCAGTTGGATTTTTAATTTCAAAATGTGAGCCAAAAACTTCACGCACATAATCTACTTCTGTACCAGCGATGTAAAATACACTTGCACCGTCTATAACTAATTTACCTTTGTTAAAATCCATTACTTCATCATTTTTTTGAATTTCAGCATCGTTAACAAATCCCCATTTATATTTGAATCCTGAACAACCTCCACCGTTTACTTGTAATTTAACGGCGTCAGTTTTATGTTCATTACATAAATCTATTACTTGTTGCTTTGCAGAATCTGTTATTGTTACCATGTTCATATTGTATTTATTTGTTTTTCAATGAGTGGTTTTAATCTTTTTGCAATAACTTCGTGACCTTGTCTATTAGGGTGGCGTTCAGATGCCCATACATTGTATCGTCCTGGAAAATTTTTTGTTAACTGACCTAAAGCATACCAATGAGCCTGTGTTAGTATATTAAATTTGTGCAAATAGTTTGGACTAGGGTTTCCAAAATCTAATG
>Ga0208406_1000969_pt1 | contig 11271 bp, 11 predicted proteins | sample ETNtaG_15_FD_185769 | JGI IMG/M metagenome (GOLD analysis project Ga0208406, IMG submission 185769) | Marine microbial and viral communities from oxygen minimum zone, Eastern Pacific Ocean - ETNP201302PF89A (SPAdes) (version 2) | ecosystem: Environmental > Aquatic > Marine > Oceanic ...
ATGCAAAAGTGGGGCGAAATGAACCGTGCCCATGTGGCTCTGGGAAAAAATTTAAAAAATGTCACGGAACAATACAACAATAAAAAGATCTAGATTTAGTTGAAGCGTTCAAAAGAATTATTGAATGTTGTAATTGGTATTATCATCGATACTGAAAACAAGCTACTACTTAATAAAAGAAAGCAAAATACAACTTTAAGTGGATACTGGGAATTTCCTGGAGGGAAAATCAAGCCAAATGAGACGCCTGATCAAGCTTTATCCAGAGAACTGTTTGAAGAGTTGGGGATAAAAATTGGTACCACTGATCCGCTTGATTCAATTGAATATCAATATGCAGTGCATGACGTTGTATTGCTACCATTCAGGATCATAGACTATACAGGAAAACCAAAAGGATTAGAGGGGCAGGAGTTAATGTGGTGCTCTTTTAATCAGCTACAAAACGTAAATATCTTGCCGGCTAACCGCTTGCTTATAGAAAGGCTATTAGAAAAGAAATAATTAACACAAAGAGATCCGAAAATTAATATTTTCTTTCGTTTGACTCCATTTTTCTTCAGAATCTTCCCAGTTAAAAAATCGGATTGAGATTAAGTGTTTCCCTCCACTGATTTCAGGGTAGATTGTGTTTTTATCCAAGAAAATTCTAACTAAAGAGATTTTATGGGCTTTTGTAATTTGATGATTATAAAAGCCGCTTACGGCAACTGTCGCAATTGCCTCTGTGCTTTCTCTGATAATCCATAATAATTGCTCAATAGAGCTACAGACTGGTTTAATCACTCCAAACCATTGGTCAATATCACTTTTAGTTCTTCCAGAATCAAGCCAATATTTGTATTTGGGCATATCAAATTCAACACTTCCCCCAGGCAGAGTGTGACGATGCAATAGGCTATTTAGAAACTCGTTATCTCTGAGGGGTTTTAAGTAATCAGAGCCAGAATCATCAATTGCTGCTTTCAGGCTTTGCAAGTTTTGCTGAATTTCACTTGCACGATCTTTATCGGCAAGTGGAGTATCTTGGTATTTTTCCATTTCATAAATGTAGCGATCAAGATCCGTGATAGCTTCTCTCCTAACATCTGTTCTGGCAAGTATTGAATAAATCTCTAATAAACAATGTATAACACTCCGTATTGCCCATGAATCATCTAACTCAAGGTAGTGCTTCAGTCGTTTGGATATAAATTCAATACGCATGAACGTCCTAAGACGCTCATTCAGCGGGAGTTCGTATAAATATTCTTTTGGCATTTATTTACGGTTCTCTTATTTTCCTGATAATTCTAGGTAGGATTGGTGCAGTTCTTCCACCCGTTTTTCTAAATCTTCGATGGTGGTGTTCATGTCATTATCTATGACATCGTGGGCCATTTTTATTCTATTCTTTTGTTCAATCTGTTGACTGATAATTCTTTTGGCACTTTCAAATGTTTCATGATCTCGCTTAATTAGTCTTTTTATTTGGGTATCTAATGCACAGTCTACAACCAGAATTCTATTCACAAACTTGTTGTAACCAGTCTCAATAAGCAATGGCACCATTATGATTACATAAGGATCACAAGATTCTTGCACTTCCTTGCTTATTGCTTCTGACACTTTTGGATGAATGATGTGTTCTAAATCATTTTTTAATGTTTTGTTGTTAAAAATGATTCTTCTCAATTTTTTTCTATCTAACTCTCCATCATTACCAAGAACTTCTTCTCCAAAATGTTCTAAGATCTCCTCAAAAGCAGGTTTGTTCTTCGTTGTTAGATGATGAGAAATTTTATCAGCATCAATAACTGAAACACCTAAGTTAGAGAATAAATTTGCCACAATGCTTTTGCCAGAAGCGATTCCACCTGTTAGACCTATTTTCAATGAGTTATTCATTTCACAAAAGTGTTAAAAAAGAGCTTTAATAAATTCATATTTAGATCAAAATACTTTACTTTAGTTTTATTAGACTTTCACTGTTTCAATTAATTAATATCTGACTTGTATGAATTTACATGAATATCAATCTAAGGAGCTCTTCTCAAAAGTTGGTATTCCCATTTTAAATGGTGAAGTTGCAAGCAATGTCCAGCAAGCAAAAGAGGTTGCTCAGCAACTACAGGGTAATCAATGGGTAATCAAAGCACAAATACATGCCGGAGGTAGAGGCAAGGCTGGAGGCATCCAAATAGCAAATAGCTTGGATGAGGTTGAATGTATTGCCACTAAGATGCTTGGTTCTAGGTTGATTACAAAACAAACAGATCCATCAGGACTGCCCGTTAATCTTGTTTATATAGAAACTGGAACAGACATCAACCATGAACTTTATTTAAGTCTTGTCATTGACAGAAATAAGGAATCTTGGACTTTTATTTCATCATCTGAAGGCGGTATGGATATTGAGATAGTCGCAGAGGAAAATCCAGATAACATAATAAATTATACAATTAATCCTGTTAGTGGAATTGATGAGACTCAATTAGAATCTATGTTTAATAAACTTCTTTTAAATAAAGAATTAAAGGAACAATTTATATCCATAACAAATTCAATTTTCAAACTATCGCAAACAATAGATGCAAGCTTGATTGAAATCAATCCCTTAATTGTAGATCAGAATAATAATTTGGTAGCCTTAGATGCAAAAATTGTCGTGGAAGATAATGCTCTTTTCAGACAGCCAGAATTGAACGGTTTTAGAGATGATAGCCAGGAAGACATCTTTGAAAAAAGAGCATCGGAGAATGACCTTAGTTATGTTTCATTAGGTGGGGATATTGCATGCTTGGTGAATGGAGCAGGGCTTGCGATGGCAACTATGGATCTAATTAAAATACATGGCGGTCAACCGGCAAATTTTCTTGATGTTGGAGGAGGCGCAACTGCAGAGAGGGTTACTGCAGCTTTTGAATTGATTCTAGAGAACCCTAATGTAAAGTCTATTTTAGTTAATATCTTTGGTGGTATTGTGAGGTGTGACGTTATTGCGGAAGGCATTATTAATGCAATAGGGAAAACCGATTTATCACTGCCTATTATTGTTCGGTTAGAAGGAACCAATGTTGAATCAGGCAGATTAAAATTAATGGAATCAGGTTTGAATATCATTGCTGCTAACGACTTAACCGATGCGGCTGAAAAAGTAGTTCGATCTGCTTCAGGTTATAGGGAATCAAAGTGAGTATATTGGTTGATAGAACATCAAAGATTATCTGCCAAGGGATAACGGGTACACAGGGAACATTTCATATAAAACAATGCATCGAATATGGAACCAATATCGTCGGAGGAGTAACTCCAGGTAGAGGAGGTCAGGATCATCTTGGTGTTCCTGTTTTTGACACAGTGAAAGAAGCTAAAGAACAAACCGGTGCTAATGTTAGCATAATCTTTGTTCCAGCACCGCATGCCGCTGAAGCGATGATCGCAGCTATTGATGTAGATATTGCCTTGATAGTTTGTATTACGGAAGGTATCCCTGTTCAAGACATGATTGATATTAAGAGTAAAATTTATCAATCAAACACTAAATTACTTGGACCCAATTGCCCCGGTATTATCTCTCCAAACCAAGCTAAAATAGGAATCATGCCTGGTTTTATTCACAAACAGGGCTCAATAGGAATCATCTCTAGGTCTGGTACCTTAACTTATGAAGCGGTTTATCAGACTACCAAGAATGGATTAGGTCAGAGTACTTGTGTGGGCATTGGAGGCGATCCTATTAAAGGGCTAAATTTTATTGACTGTCTCGAATTATTTGAATCCGATGATGAAACCAGAGGTATAGTTATGGTTGGAGAAATTGGAGGGTCCGATGAGGAAGCAGCCGCTCTTTTTATTAAAAACAATGTAACAAAACCTGTGGTAGCTTATATCGCAGGAGTTTCCGCACCACCAGGAAAAAGAATGGGACATGCAGGTGCCATAGTCACTGGTAAAGAGGGTACCGCTCAAGGAAAATATAAAGCTTTAGATCAAGCAGGTGTCGTTACGGTTGAATCGCCCGCACTCATTGGTAAGACAATGAAGGCAGTGATCAGCTGAAAAAATCGTTTAAAAAAGATTGAATTACCAGAATTTGTACCAAGGTTTTTGATCTTCCGAAACAAAACTATCAATATCGGTTACAGGGATATTTGCAAAGTAAATCTGCTGAGCTGATTCAGCTAAATCTGTCATTCCAAGTTTCTCATAAGAATCCGCTATAATTTTTAGTGATTCTATTGCTGCCGGAGTTTCATTGTATTGTTCGATACAGTATTTTGCTCTATTAATTGCTGCAACATATGCTTTACGCTCCATATAGTGTCGAGCAACATGATTTTCATACTCTGCGAGCCTATTTCTTAAGAAAACCATCCTTTGTTTAGCATCGTCTATGTATGGACTGTTTGGAAATCTGCGAACCAATTGTGCAAATACAGAAAAGGATTCTTCTGTTTTAGCGGGGGGTCTCTTTGTTAAATCAACGTTGAATAACTTATGAAAAAATGTGTGCTGACCTTCAAAAAGGGATAAGCCTCTCATATAAAGAGCATAATCTACTCTTGGATGTGTAGGATTTTCTTTTTCAAACTGTTTTGCTTCGTCAATAGCTGATTCAAAATCTGCACTTCTATAATATGCGTAAATCAGATCAAGTTGTGCTTGTTTGGCCCGGTTACTGAACGGAAAAGAGGATGTGAGAATTTCAAGATAATTGGCCGCGTTTCTATAGTTTTCACCGTCCATGGAATTCTTTGCTTTTTCATAAATAACATCTGCAGTGGAACGTAAATCTCTTTCCTCACCTCTACTGCATCCCAATAAAATGATAAGACTAAGAATTGTTATGAATATATTTTTCTTTTGCAATCCCATAGGATCAGTTCAAATTAACTTAGAATATATGTTTGTGTTAAAAAACCAGTGTGGAATTATAGCTTAAATATTGATGAAAAGATTTCTACTTAAAATAATTTTATGAATCAAAAAAAAATAATTTTCTTGATCAATGATGAAAACGATAACCAGAGACTCGACAAAGCAATTACGGTTCTTTTAAAAGACTTTTCACGTACAACGATTAAAAACTGGATCCAAAAAGGTCAAGTGCTAGTAGATAATGAGCGCGCAGAGCCGAAGCATAAGGTTCACAAGGGACAGAAAATAGAAGTTACTCCTATCATAGAAGATCGGCATGAGGCAACACCTGAAAAAATTGATTTTACTGTTTTATTTGAGGATGAGGATATATTAATTGTTGAGAAACCCAGTGGTTTGGTTGTCCATCCTGGACACGGAAACCCCAAGGGTACCTTGCAAAATGGATTGCTCTATTACCTTGCCGACTTAAAGCATCTGCCAAGAGCAGGACTGATCCATAGATTAGATAAAAACACCAGTGGTCTTCTTATAGTTGCCAAAACAGATCGTGCTTACACAACTATGGTCGCAAAATTGGAGCAAAGAAACATAATGAGAGAATATCGAGCCATTTGCGTTGGTGCCATGACTAGTGGTGCAACAATTGAAGCAAGTATTGCTCGTGATCCTAGAAATCGTATTAAATTCTCGACTGCAGAGAATGGTAAAAGAGCAGTAACCAATTATCGTATTCTCAAAAAATTTGATCATCACACATACATAGGATTGAGATTAGAAACAGGAAGGACACACCAAATTAGAGTACACATGTCTCATATTAAATATCCTATTCTAGGAGATTCTTTATATGGAAACCGGCTTATGATTCCATCCGGTGCAAGTGACTATTTAAAGAGCGCATTAAGGCAGTTAAAACGACAAGCACTGCATGCAAGTAAGGTGACATTTGTTCATCCTTTTACGAAAGAAAAAGTATCTATTGACTCTGAGATTCCTGAAGATATGTTTACAATATTGTCAGAATTATCTGGTCATAACTTAACTAGGGAAGAGGTCAACAGTTTAGAGTATCCAGAGTGATAATATTTTAGATATTTCAAACGAACTGACTTAATACACTCAACTTTTTTTAAAAAATAACTGATTACTTTGCAATAAAATGCCTATTTACGAATACAAATGCCAAGAATGTGAGTATTACTTTGAAGCTCTCCAAAGGATTGGCGAAAAACTCTTAACAGATTGTCCTCAATGCAATGCCAAAAAATTAAAACGACTGGTTTCTGCTCCTAATTTTAGACTTAAAGGCAAGGGTTGGTATGAAACCGATTTTAAAAAAGACAATCGTAAGAATCTTGCAGACAAGAAAGAAGACAAATCATCAGGTAAAGATCAAAAGATAAATGAAAAAGCCCCAAAGAAAGACACCGAGAAAAAGAAAAACAAGGAAGATCATAAAAGTAAAGATATTAAGTAATATAATAGAGATTAGCCATTAGGAAATTAATAAACTGTAAATACCCTGATTTAAATTGTCATTAGATGAAGAAATTTAGAACAATTATTGTAGCTGGCTTATTGGTTTGGGTTCCATTGGGTGCAACCATCTTTGTTCTCAGACTGCTAATTAGCCTGTTTGGAAACTTGGATAGTTGGCTATCTGACCAACTGAATATACCCATCGCAGGTATCGGTATTTTATTGGCACTACTTGTGTTACTGGGCACAGGTTTGATTGCAGCCAATTACTTTGGCAAGCGGTTCGTTAGTTTTTGGGAATCTCTTCTAGAGCGGATTCCATTAGTTCGCAATATTTATTCGGCAGTTAAACGATTTGCTGAAATTGTTCTGTCAGATTCATCGCAATCCTTCAGCAAAGTTTTATTGATCGAATATCCCAGAAAAGGATTGTATAGCTTGTCTTTCCAGACATCACAAGATTTAGGTGAAGTACAAGGAAAGACGGGTGAAGATTTAGTATGTGTGTTTGTACCTACAACACCAAATCCAACTTCAGGCTTAATATTGATGGTGCCCAAGCAAGATGTTATTGAATTGGATATGGGTGTTGAAGATGCCTTAAAAATGGTCATTTCTCTTGGCGTGGTGGTCCCTGGTGAAGGCACCGTCAATCAGAATATTGAATAATTGATTACTTCGGAGATTGGGTGAATATTGAAGATTCAATCAGAACGAAATACTGCGGTGAGCTGAATATATCCAATGTAGGTGAGATCATCTCAGTTGCGGGCTGGGTACACCGGAGAAGGGATCATGGAGGAGTGATCTTTGTTGATCTTAGGGATACTTCGGGCTTACTGCAATTGGTGTTTAATCCTGAAGATAAAGATTTATTTTCCCAAGCAGAGAAGTTTAGAAGTGAATTTGTTCTATCCGTAACTGGGATCATTCGCAAGAGACCGGAAGGAACCATTAATCCAGAGATGCCAACGGGTGAGATTGAATTACTTGCCCAATCTGGTCATGTCTTAAATGTTTCAAAAACTCCCCCATTTCATCATGACGAGCATGCAAATGAAGATGTTCGTCTCAGGTATCGATATCTTGATTTGAGACGTTCGGAAATGGCAAACAAACTCAAACAAAGACATGCAGTTATCCGGTCATTGAGAAATTTTCTTGATAATCATGACTTTGTAGATATTGAAACCCCAATACTGACAAAGGCAACCCCAGAGGGAGCAAGAGACTATTTGGTTCCAAGCAGAATCCAAAAAGGCGAATTTTTTGCACTGCCTCAATCACCCCAACTGTTCAAACAGTTATTAATGATGTCTGGCTTTGATAAATACTATCAAATTGCTCGTTGTTTCAGAGATGAAGATTTAAGAGCAGATCGTCAACCTGAATTCACACAACTTGATGTTGAGATGTCTTTTGTCAATGAGGAAGAAGTCTTGGACATTATGGAAAAAATGATAGCCAAACTTTTTCAAGATGTTTTATCCGAGAATCTAACTGATCCCTTTCTCCGCATTAGCCATCGTGAATCAATGGAACGATTTGGAACGGACAGGCCACATTTAGGAATCTCTATGGAATTGATTGATGTCAGTAAGTTAATGAAACAGGTTGAATTTAAGGTTTTCTCTGAACCTGCCAATGCTGAAAACAGCAGAGTGGCCTGTTTAAAGCTAGAGAATGCAGGAGAGATCAGTAGAAAACAAATTGATGACTATACCGATTTTGTTAGTGGATTCGGCGCAAGGGGTCTTGCTTATATTAAGGTGCAGGATATATCAAAAGGAATGGATGGCTTGCAATCTCCAATCCTAAAGTTCTTAGATAGAGAGACTATACAGACACTAATGGAAAGCTTGGCTCTTGTATCTGGTGATATCGTCTTTTTTGGTGCTGGCAAATCCAACATTGTGAATGCATCTCTCGGAGCTCTAAGGGTAAAGTTGGCGCAAGATTTTAATCAGGTTCAACCCGGATGGTTTCCTTTATGGGTAACTGATTTTCCCATGTTTCAAATGGATGAGAAGGAAAAGAAATGGTCAGCTGAACACCATCCCTTTACAGCACCAAAAGAGATGATATCAAAAGAGTTGATCAACAACCCAAGTGAGGCTATGTCCCGTGGGTATGATTTGATACTAAACGGTCATGAGATTGGGGGAGGATCAATTAGAATTCATTCACTGGAAATGCAAAAAGCAGTCTTTGAAGTGATTGGTATTGATTCACAAGAGGCAGAAGAAAAATTTGGATTTTTTCTTGAGGCATTAAAATTTGGCTGCCCCCCACACGGCGGAATAGCATTTGGTATAGACCGATTGGTGATGTTGATGACCGACTCAGATAGTATTAGAGACGTTATCGCATTTCCAAAAACCCAGACGGCAAATTGTTTGCTAACCAACGCTCCCAGTGCTCCAGGAAAAAATCAGTTAAAGGAATTGAGTCTCTCAACTGTTTCTAGGAAATAATTGTCTTTGTTTACATTTTTTTCATTTTAATTTTGATTGCTTTTAGTAATAATAAGCACCGATTTCAAACAAAATCACCATTGAGACAACAAACATTGTGGTAACCACTAATTTTGTAAAGAATATGAGGCTCATCTACCTTGCAGCAAAGGTCAGATTGGGTTTTCTAATTGTGGCTTGTGCTTTAGCTGGTATTGCGGTCTCACCTTCATCGGCGTTGTCCAATGTACAAATTATCGTTCTTGCAGTAGCTGTTTTATTATCTTCCTCTATAGCTGGTGCTTTTAATCAACTGTATGAAAGGGATATTGATGCTGTAATGCTGAGAACCCAAAATAGACCCTTTGTTACTGGTGCATTTTTGCCATCCAATGCTTGGAAGTTCTGGCTGTTTGTCTTAAGTCTAATTGCCATAATGATTGCCTATCTGGCAACCAATATTGAAGCTGCATTCTTTCTTTTTGCCGGCTCATTTACATATGGGGTTATCTATACGGTATGGCTAAAACGAAAGACCTGGATGAACATTGTTATCGGAGGTCTTGCAGGTAGTTTTGCAGTTCTTGTTGGATCCGCAGCTACAGGATCCACTTTTGCGCCGGCACCATTAATCCTAGCTGTGATTTTATTCCTTTGGACTCCGCCCCACTTTTGGGCATTGGCAATCATTTGTAAAGAAGACTACAGCAAAGCATCGATACCTATGCTACCGTCGGTTGCTTCCGAGTTGGTTACTGTGCAGGCTATTTTTTGGCACACCCTGATTCTAGTTTTGCTATCTTTCAGCCTGATGTTTTATGGAATGCATTGGGTTTATTTTTTGTCCGCTTTAACCGGTGGGGGATATTTTGTTTACACCAGTTATCAATTGGCAGTAAAAAAGACACCACACTGGGCTCGTAAAACATTTTATGCATCCATCATTCATTTGGGCTTACTTTTAATTGGTACAATGATTGATGCTATTATATTTGTGAATGTATAGAAGAAAATGCCCTTGCAGATTTATGAAAAAAACAATTATTTTTTTAGCGATCATATCTTTTTTTTCAACCGCACATGGATCTGGAAGTGTTATTCAATTCGTCGATAAAAGCGTGCACAGCGGAGTTGCTGATCCCGGGATAAATAGCTCTGGCCCAACCTTTGTAGATTACGACAACGATGGAGACATCGATATTTATGTTGTTACTGAGTATCACGGCACCAACCAAGGCAACCGATTATTTGAAAACGATGGTTCAGGAAATTTTACCGACGTAGCTTTGTTAAGGGGAGTGGATAACCAGACGGGATTAGGCCGGGGTGCTTCTTGGGGAGATTACGACAACGATGGCGATGCGGATATGGTGATTTCAAACATGCCACCGTCAGGCCGATCAAAACACACCCCAACCACACTTTATAGAAATTTACTCATTGAAACTGGTGAGCCAAATTTCAAAGACGTGACCCGAGAAGCAAATTTAATGCGTGCAGGTAATACCAACGACCAGAAAATTGGTGGGATTGGGAGTACAGCCGGGGGTGTTGCTTGGGCTGATTACGATAACGATGGCGATCTTGACTTGTTTTGGAAGTGTGCTGAGTATGATGTTGACAATGCCTTGTTCAGGAATAATGGGGATGGCACATTTACAGATGTGACAATGGAAGCAGGTGTCGGCATCTTAGACGTGGTTATGGAAGCAAACTCCCAGGGATCACCCAATTGGACGGATGTCGATCAAGATGGCTGGCTGGATCTCTTGATCACAAACGAAGGGGATAAAAAAATACTTTTTCTGAATCAGGGAGATTCCACGTTTAAAAATATTACGGATTCCTTCAAGCCACCCAGTGCTTCAGCATTTTTAAATCCAGGCAATGCCAATGGAGCATGCATTGGTGATATTGACAATGATGGGGACATGGATGTTTTTTTGCCAATGGCAGATCAGTCTAATCGGCTTTACATTAACCAATTGATTGAAACTGGGACCTTATTTTTTACAGACATCACCATGACTTCTGGGGTTCAGCACCAATCAGGGGCCAGAGGTTGTGCAATGGGTGATTTTGACAATGATGGACTGATTGATATTTACGTCAATAATGGCGGCCTCCAAAACACGCTGATCAACGACATTATCGATATGCCCATTTTTGTTCAGTTCTACATCGCAATTGAGCCAGCGTACAACAAACTTTTTAGAAACAATGGCAACCTGACATTCTCTGATGTTACCAATCAATCAGGCGCTGAAGGATTTGGTGTCGGCAGTGGTGTTGGTGCAGCCGATATAAATGACGATGGTTTTTTAGATCTTTTTTTTACCAATCGAACTTTCTACACTGGAGAACAACAGATCACAGAATCTGGTCGCAATTATTTGTTGCAAAACAGAGGCAACGACAATAACTGGATCAAAATAGCTCTGAGGGGTAATCGGAGTAATGTGGATGGGTACGGAGC
>Ga0208406_1000971_pt1 | contig 11264 bp, 8 predicted proteins | sample ETNtaG_15_FD_185769 | JGI IMG/M metagenome (GOLD analysis project Ga0208406, IMG submission 185769) | Marine microbial and viral communities from oxygen minimum zone, Eastern Pacific Ocean - ETNP201302PF89A (SPAdes) (version 2) | ecosystem: Environmental > Aquatic > Marine > Oceanic ...
TAATTTTGTTCTTTGTCTAGTAAAAGAAGCAGAAGTTGTTTTAGTATTGACTGTAAATCCAACAGCAGCTGTTACCGTCATTTCTGTAACAGAAGTTATACTTTCTACAATACTTGTAACTGTATCACCTTCATCATCTAGGAAAGTAATTTGGTCACCAATTTTTAATTCAGTTGTGAATTTAGTACCTTTACCAAGTATTGTATTTTGTGTTTGACTCTCTAGTACTATTCTATCACCACCACTATTATCTTCTAAAATTAAAAATGCACCTACGTCTGTATCAGCTGCAGAAGCATCCAATATTAATTCATCTGTTGAAGTTGATATTGTTCCTGATAATTCTTTGTTATTTCCATAAGTTGAATCAAGGTCAGTATTTGCAGTAAAAGTTGGACTGCCTGCCATTGAAACACCTTTAGTTTGATAAAATTCTTTTTGTTCAAATCCTTTACATCCTAAAGAACTAAACTGAACTGTACCTGTTCTTGAATTGGTAGGAGCAGTAATAGTTTCATTAACAGAAAATTCTCCTTTAACATTATTTAATACAATGTGAGTATGACTTGCAGTACCACCAGATGTCCATGTTCCATAAGCAGCACCATCAACAGGAGCTACAGTTGTTGTTGCAGCTGCTTGAGCTGTATATAATTCAAAAGTTGTTGCAGTTGGATTTTTTACAGTATAGTAATTAGTGTTTAGTTGTGTCATACCACTAACACTAGCAATATAAACTTGTTGTCCTTCTGTAAATGTATGTGCGGCAGTTGTAATTACAACAGGATTGGATTTACTTGCACCTGTAATATTTGTAGCAGTTGCAGTTGAAAGACTTTCAATAGTACCAGTTGCACCTGAAGTACCACCAGTTAGTGTATCTCCTGTTGTTAATGCACCAGACATGGCACCTTTAACATTAACATGAGCAAACATTTCTATATCAAATAGATAATGTTTAAAAGTTGTATCGGTTACAGTTGATCCTGATAATTGATTTGTACTTGCAGTACCAGCACTATATTCAAAACTTCTTGACTTTGCACGACCAATATCATATGCTTGTTGAACAGCAGTTGAATAAACAGTACCTCTTGTACCGTGTGCTATATCTACTAGTCTTACTGATTTATATGCTTCTGTTTCTCCAGAAACAAATCCAATATCAGGTGTATTATAAACATTATCAACATTAACATAAGAACCAATATTAAATCTAGTTGTTGATCCACTATAAGTATCATAATCTCTTGCTTTATCTACATCAACATAAGTTGTTCCTATTTTTTTAATTTCGTATCCTTTAACATATGCTTTACCTTGTGAAAGACCAAATGCTAATTTACTTTCAGCAGCTGTATTGCTATCAGCAGATGTTGCACCAGAAGCATATATACCACGATTTGTTCCTGATATTAAATGTTCTCTTACATCTAAATCAAAATTATCAACAGTATAATCACCAGACTCATCAAATGTTCTTCTTGCTAAAGTATCCTCAAAGTGACTGTATTTTGTATTGTCAACTCTTTTTCTAACAACACCATCTTCCACTCTCATCAATTCAACAAAACTAGCGTCAGCTGTTGATGTTAAAGCTAATTTTGCTAGTGTTAAATCTATTTTAAATCTATGAGCACCAGTTGCGTTTGCGTTTGATGAACCAGTTGCGTTATCTAATATACTTGTATCATCTGTTGAAGTTATAAATGTTTCTGTGATTGTTAATCCAACACGATAATTTGCATACTTTGAATATTTTTCTAGTACTAAAGTTTGAGTGTCAACATTAATAAAAAATCCATTGATGTAATATGTACCAGCGCCTATGTTGACAGCAGAACCAATTTTACAAGTTGAAACAACCGCTGTTGAAGCTGCAGTTTGACCACTTGTAATTGTTTCTCCGTCAGTAAATGTATCAGAAACATTATCAGTACCAGATGTTCTATATTTAACAAACAAAGTATCAGGATCAGTACCATCAGTTGCAACATATCCTACAACATCAGCAACTACACCAGATGTTCCACCTGTCAATGTGTTATCATCATATAATGATAGTGTTCCGTTGAAAGAAGTTAATTTAACAGCGTGATATTGGGGGTCATAAAGTATTTGACCAGGAATAACCATAGCGCCATGCTTAAACATATGGTCACCAAATTGTTCAATTTGGTTTTGTAATAGTGTCTGTTGTGTTGTTAATTCTCTTGCCTGAACAGCATATGCTGGACGGTACATAACTCTATGAAACTTTTTACTTTCGGTAAAGTCATCATAGTAAGGACTAACATTAAAATCAGTTTTACTTGGCATTTATTTCCTTTATTATTTAAAATTCAATAATCAACTTAATGTTTTCCGTTTGGTCCGATGCCCTTGTTATTGGACTTCTTTCTTCCACATAGATTATATCTCCTGAATCAAATGCGAGCTCTGGAGTTGAATATCCACTAGCAAACACTACAGCATTTGTTGTTGTTGAATCACTTGTGTTTGGAGTTGCAACAGCGCTTGAAGATTGTCCTGTAATTGCGTTTGCACCACTAAAAGCAGTTAGGTTACCATCGGAGTCTGTTCCAACATCTGGGAATCGTGTTTGATACCAATATAATATTTTATTAGTTGAATCATATTCTATAACTTTACCAACAGCACCAGTTGACGCCTGATTAATTTCTTCATCAGCAGTAAAAGTTCCTGATACAGATGAGAACACAGCAGCGTGTATTTGTCTTCTAGTTGTAGCAGAAGCAACCGTTGTTGTTCCATAATTGTATGGATCTCTTATAAGACCAATTCTTCTAAAATCGTTACCAACACCAATATCGGATGTTCCTTCAGCACCAGTTAATGATTTATTAATCATTACATAAAAACCACCTAATTCAGTTATAGCGTTTTTACCATGACCGCCTTTTGGTGGAATGAATACATTTAAATTTGCACCTGAACCAGCACCACCAGCATTTGTACCAGTAATGATATCAGCATTTGTAATATATGCATAAGTGTATCCTGTTCCTGCAGTTGTTACAGCTGCACTTGCAATCGCACCAGCAGAAATAGTTACAGAGCAAACACCACTTGAACCATCACCACGAATTGGTATTGCAGTAATTGTTGAACCTGTGGAAAGACTATAACTTGAACCTCCAGCAACTACTTCAATTGTATCTAAAGCACCATCAACAGCAGCAGCTGTCACAGTAGAATCTGTTGATACATGGATAAAATCAGTTGACATAAAATTAAGAGTTTCAGCAGAAGTTAAAGAGTACATATACTTCCATTTGTAACCATCACCTGTTGTAACAATTGAATTTGATGTAGAAGTTGGTTCTACTGTTGACGCCGTGTTACTATCATTTTCAATACATTTATAAACAGCATAAGCACTATTCATCACTACAAAAGTTGAATCAAATAAATTTGTTGCACCACTATTTGCTGTATTTGAAGAACTTATATCGTGTTCGTAATGGTCGTAAGTTGTTCCTGTTGTCCAATTTCTTCTTGGTATACAATATGACACATCTGTTGAAGCAATAATTTTTGCTCCTAACATATCATCCCAATTGTAAAATTCTGAAGATATATCATCATTTGGAGTTGGTGGGGAAGCGTCTGTTCCTTCTGTTATTGTATTTCCTTGTACATCAGCGTCTGAAGCCCAAGCGTGTGCTCTTCCTATGAATAGGTAATATGTTGTAGCAGTAGCTTCTGAAAAAGATTCGTAGAACTGCAAAGCGTTGTTTATTCTAAATTTGTTTGTTATTATTGCTGCCATTGTTTTTTCCCATTAACTTTAATGTTTCTTTCTATTATTTATAAGACTTTTCTAAAGTGTTTACTGATTATCATACTCTAAACCAATACCAAATATAGTACTAGTACTGTCAGTTGCGTCCTGTAAAATTATCTGGTCGTTTTCATCGGTACCAATAGAATCTGAACCTTCCATAAGAATACTACCAGTTTTAAATTTCCATACTTCTGTTGGAATTGCAAAATCAGTCTTATGATTTTGATTTGATGTACTACCATTAATATCAGATAATCTCATTGTTGTTCCATCTGTATTACTTTCTAGTAAAAACTCATCAACTCCATCACCTGTATCCGTTCCAGTAGTTTCATTAATTATGTTTGAATTATCTCCATCGTCTTCTTGAATAATTTTAAAATTACTGTTTAGAGATCCAGTAAATCTTATATCAGCCCAATTCGCCATTGTAGTACTAAAGGAATCTGATTGATCGTGTTGTAATACACCTGCTTCATTTTCTAATATTATCTCTCCTTCTCCAGTTCCGCCTTCTAAAGTAATTGCGTTATTAGCTGCATATGCTGATAAACCAAATACACTTAAAGTTTTTAATCTTGGTCCTGCATATGCATAACCATTAGTCACATCATAACCTCTTGCTGTATATGAGGTATTAGTGTAAAAATTCTTTCTACTTCTTTTTTCAGTTTCTATTTTAGTTTCAGGATATAAGTTTACATCTTTTTCACCAGCTGTATAGTGTGAACTAGTGAAAGCACTACTAACATCAACTGAATATCCTGCATTTGCATTTACTCTTGATCTTTTAGTTTTACCATCTAACTCAACTCCACTACTCATAAATTTTAATCCAACACCTGTTCGTCTACCAAAGATAGTTCCGAATAGAGTATTTAATCTCATATAGATTGGACTATCAGCAGTACCAGAGAATAATCCAGCAGATAAAGTAGCACCAACAGGTCGTTTTACTTGTCCATCTATTCGTGATTGTATATTAACTTCTCCAGTAACATAGAAACCAGAAGGGTGAACTGCTCTCTTAATTGAATCTCTCCATTTATTAATTGATTCAGAAACCCTTATAACATAGGAATAATCTTGATAGTATAAACTATCTTGAATTTTTTTAGAACCTTCAGAAAGGTGACCATCTTGATTTATATATTTTCCTGCAGTTGTAATTTGTGTTCCTATTGTTGCCGTACCTGTTAATGAATCTGCTTTTGCTACAATAGCAGTTTGACTACCAGATGTTGTTACTGTATCTCCAACTTCTAATTCACTTGTTGTTGCTGTGTATTTTAAAAGAGGTGCTGTATAATCAACTACCGTTCCTGTTGCACCACTTATATTACTGGAAAAAGTTTCGTCAGCACTTATAGTGCCTGAAACAGTTTTAAGCACAGCATATTTTGGAAACGCTAAAGTTGGTGCTGATGTATAATTAATTCCATGTTCAATAATTGTTAATGATGTTGCTCTACCAATATCATCTCCAAAAGGTATTACAGTTGCACCAGTCACAGCTAAAACAGCAAAAGTAGATTCATTTAATATTCTTCCACCATCTTCATATTCAATTCGGCCTACACCAGCACTGTCACCAACGGTAGTGACTAGTGACTCTTGTTCATCTAATATATTACCAGTACCTTGTTCAAATTCTATTTGACCTTCTTCGTTTTCTAGTCGAATTACCGCCCTACGCAGCACCAACTGGGTCTGGTCCTCTAATCCTATAAATCTACGACCAGCAGGAAGTGTTGCAGTTGGTAAAGATGTATAACCAGAACCACTTGCAATCATTCTTACATCGGTTATATCACCACTGCCTGATCCATTTTCTTGAACTATTTTATTTCCTTCGTATCCACTTTCAGCTGTTTTATCTTCTAATACAATATGGTCATCAGCTTCCATGTTATATGGTCTGTCTGGCTCACTATTTTGATTTACAATATAAATTGTTTCAGCACCACCATCTGTTACTTCTTCTGATAACATAGCACCAGATTCATTTTCTAAATCTATTCTAATTCTTAAATTATCTACAATAGAAGTAGAATCTAAAAACTTACCACCACGGCCATTGTCAACAGCTTCTTCTAATAATAAATCTCCAGAACCAGAACCTGAAATTGTTCCACTTTCTAATTCAACATGAATGTCAGTACTTCCTGATTCAGGAGCAAAACCACCACCAACAATTGAAACTTCTGCTTCAGCAGTTCCTGAACTAAATGTTAAAGTATCTCCTTCTAAATAATTTGCTCCAACAGCATTGACAATAACTTCACTAACACCTGCACCAGATATATCTTCTACTTGGATTCTGGCACCAGAACCTGCACCACCAGATAAAGTTGCTTCATCACCAACTGTTAGTGTATTTCCATTATTTGTAATTACTGCTGTAGCTAAAGATTCTGCTACAGTTAATCCTATTGTTATATCAGGATCCGCACTACTTATACCAGTGACAGTTGCACCAGAAACAAAAGTACCTGATGTTGTTTCTAAATTAACTACAACTTCAATAATCTCGGTACTTCCTTCTTGGAATTTTAATATGGTTTCTACAATTGCAGTTGCTTCATTTATTGTTGTTGATGAAGGATCATTTGCTTGTGTTATTTTTTGTCCTGTTAAAAAGATAGGATCATAAACAGATTGTAATGCTGTTTGAGTACAACGAATAAAAGTTTGTTTATTCCAAGAACCATCTGATACTCTTAACATATCATCTGTTGGAGTATAGATTTGTGACGGTTCGTTAAATAGTATTCTGAAAAAAGCTTGATGTGCTTTTGCTGTACCTTTTGCTCTATATAAAGATTTAATATTTTTAATCAGTTTTCTTACACTTATTGAATCATCTGTATCAGTTGGAATTGTATTAAGAAATTCCTCTTTCATTTGAGATAAGAAATCGCTTATTGTATGGTCAGGATCAGAATAGTTTAATAGTTGTTGAATATTCTCTACTGGATTAGCACGATATTTAGAAACTTTAGCAGTTGCACCTGAAGTGGAACCAGTGACAGTTTCTCCTGTAATCCAACCATTGTGTGCTGAAACAAATAATCTTGAATTAGATATAGTGTCTTCTGCTAAAACAGTTGAAGTGGCACCAGATGTTGATCCTGTAATGACTTCACCTTTTGCAAATGAACCACCAAAAGTATTTTGTTCATCAACAAGTTTATTGCCTGCGTCTAAACCATTTTTATCTGTTTGATTAAGTAAAACAAAACTATCTGTTGTACCTACTGTTTCTAAAAGTATTTGATCTATTTCTGTAAATGTATCTAAATTTAATTCAGCAGATTCTAAAAATAGAAAATAAGATGAAAGAAATTCTGTAAATTTAGGATGTTTTGTTAAAACAAATTCAGGGACTTGTTGTTTAACGAGTGTGGATAGTTTTTTTTTATTTGTTCTTTTCTTGTCCATTACCTAGCACCTAATAACTGCTGGTAGTTGTGTAAGTTGTTCCTGCTTGTGAACTACCACTTTCTATTTCATCTACTGAACCAGTAACTGTTGAATTAGTTGTATCAATAGATAGCACTTGGTTTCTTACAGGCACAATGTCATTTGAATCTGGTTTAACAAATATTCTTACTCTAGTGCTAGCTGCACCATCAACATTTGATATACTTGTTAAATGAGCAGAAGTTAAAATTATTTCTCCAGTCGTATAGTCAATAGTACCGTAGGAAGAACTTGTATATATTCTTGTTGTACCACTTAAATAATATACTCGTATATTACCATCACCATCATCATCTAAAAAGTGTTCGTTAGTTGAGCTGTCATCATTAATTTTAAATCCTGTTGAAGAAACAATACCACCAGCTGTTTTATTATGTTCACTATGTGGATTGTAAAATGCGTTATTAAATGATAAAGTATATTTTAATGCTGAATTTAAAGTTGGTGTAATATATTTGTATAACTTAATTGTTGTAATGTTTGATAAAATAGAAGTATCGGCACCATCAATTGTTTTAGTGACTGCTGAATATCTAAACATACCTGTAAAATCCTCTAATGTACTTGTATTGTAACTTGTAATAGCATCCGATACATTTGTTTGAAGTGTTGATACATCTTTAGTAGTTAAACTAGAATCGTATTTGAAAGTTACAATTAAAGTAATGTAAGTAGTTTCAGGATCAATAATCACAGGTGTTACCGAAGCAACAGCATATGATTTAAGACTTGCTACAATACTATTTTTTGTTACTTCTGTTAAATTGGATCCTGATTTTGCTTTAATTGAAACATAAACTTTACCATAGTCAGGAGTAGCTGCGTCTTCACCACCATATACTTGAACTGACTGAGCATTTGCATATAAACTTTTAACAAGAACTTTATAGTCGTCTGCTGTAACTGCTCTATCTTGTGATGTATAATCTCTTGGTGCATTATACTTAATTGATTTAATTGTTTCAGGATCATCACCGCCGTTAGCATTATTAATTGTTGTAATGGTTACATTTGAAAATCCACCAACTGTTCCTGATAATGTAAATGTAGTAGCACCATTTGGTTCATCCCTATTACAAACTATATAATCTAGTATAACAATGTTACCATCAGCGATTGCTTGTCCTAAAACACCATCACCAAAGTAAACTTCAAATCTTCCATTCTCAACTTCTTGTAAAAAATAAACTTTAGATGTAGACTCTATTCCTGTAATACCAGTTGCTAATGTATAAGTGTTTGTTGTAGAGTCCGAAGAAGATTCTTGAACTTTTACAGTAAGAGTTGTTGTGTCAACATTATCATTTGGTATAATAAATCTTTGATCCGTATCGGATGTGTTTGCTGTATATTTGTAATTTAAATATGTACCTTCATAAACTACCAAATTAGAAAATTTATAAACACCATCTGATGGAGTAATACTTACATCAGCATTATTTACAAAAGAATAGTTTGTGCTATCAACCGTAGTTGTAAATTTTGTTCCTCTTGACATTGTGATGGATGCTCCTGTTGCATTATTAACAAGTACATCAATTGTTGCTTGTGAAGCAACAGCACTTCTTGGAGTATAACCAACTTGTTTTGCTAATGATACTACACTTGCTCTTTGGTCGGCGCTGTCAAGATACATTTCGTTTGCCAACATATTGGCATTGTATCCAATATAGTGAGTGTTGTAAGCAAGAACATCTAACAAGACATTCATTCCAGAACCTTCAAAATCGTAATCAGTAAATTCATCTTGTTGTGATAAGAAAGTTTTTAGGTTATCTTTGATACCGTCAAAATCTAATTGTGATATTTCTAATTTGGTTGCCATATTATCTTAATCTTTCTAAAAATGATTCTACTTGAACTGGTTCAGGATGATTTACTACATAAAAAGATATTGTTGCTGAATAAGCATTTCTATCAAAATCTGGAACTGTACTAACTTCAACCAATCTACATCTCGGTTCGTAATTTGTAATTAATAAATCTATCTCTTTGCTAATCGCATGATTCATCTGAGGACTAATATTTTCAAATAACATTGCTCTCAGGTTTGATCCAACTTGTGGTCGGAAAGGTTTTTCGTAATGGTTTGTATTGATAAGATTCCGTACACTTCTTTTTACAGCTTCAACATCCAACATTTTTTGAATATCTTTAGTAGCAGAATTTTGTTGAAAATCTAAATTTAAATCTTTATAAATTCTTGCACTTCTTTTACTTTGATTTGTTAATTTGCCAGCGTCATAACTTGCCATTTAATCTCTCCTACTACTATTTATACTATATTCCTAACCTCCTGCAAATACATTAATAGAACCTGTAATAGGATGACCACAACTAGCAACGTCCCCTGCCCTACAAACTCCTATACCATTAACTCTTACAGTCGTTGAACCACTTACCATAGGTGGTATTGGTGAATGAGGTGGTAAACCGTGACTTGCAACTGTATCACCTATTCTAACGGCACCTGTACCGTTAACGTATACATTCAGACTGCCTCCAAGTGCTACTCCTCCGCCTGCAGTGTCCTGTCCTTTTCTAGCGATTCCTGTCATTTTTTTCCTTTTAAAATGTATTTTTTACCTTTTATAGTATAAACTCTTTTTTTGGGTTTTTTATCAAAAAATATATCATATTGTTTGCATACCCAATTAATTATCTTTTTAAAATATTTCATTGGAGTATCCTCCTATATTATCTATTTCTTACTTTTTCTTTTTCTTCTTAATGGTGGTTTAGTTATTACAACACCAGATGTACCTATACCATATTTATTAGGAATCTTTTCTACTTTAAATAATTTTCCTAAAATTTCTTGTATATATTCTTCTAATTCTTTTTGACTAAAACCTTTTTGAAAAGTTTTATTACTACCTGAACCAAACAACCATCCATCTAAATGAGGTATTGCATTTTTAGATTTACTAGCTTGAGTAGCAACATCTTTACCTCTTGTAGTTATAATTGCTACACCTTTATTATTAATTAATTCTCCTATTTGAGCAACAACATTAGCTCTTTCAAATGGGTCTTCAATTACATTTAATACATTAAGATTTACTACAGCATCTTTAGAAGCTTTACCTTCAATTGTAAGTACATCATCTATAGATTTATATGTAGGTACTTTACCTCCTGATTGAAGAATTTTTTCATCTGGAACAAATGGTTCATGACTTGTAACTTTTTTATTTGTAAATTGTTTTGTACCAACTCCTGTGCCTGAACCAAAATCATGTACACTCTTTAATTTTTTATCTGATAAAATTTTATTTACTTTTTTATAAGTACCAACCGTTGTATTGATAGCTGTGTTTGCTCTTTTAATTGCAAACTTAGTAGCTAATTTAGTAGCACCCTCGTACATTTTGTTTTCCTTTGATAACCAATAAATTTAATAATAACTATTTATAATTGCTTGACGGAATACTAAAAAAATGATATAATTATACTTATGAGTGATGATCTAGCGGGAATCACTCTGGACGCACGGTCTGGTTGGCGCCGCCAGACCGCTGTTTTCCTAAAAAAAGAACAAAATGAGAACATTTTCCATTTTTATTCCATTTTTTCCATTTTTTTCTTGACTTTCCATGGAAAAACTGATAGCATAGCAGTATATTATGAAAAAAATCAATAAAATAAGTAATTTTTGGGGTGCGACAGTTTGCGCTATTGCAAAAAATACAGAAATGTTGTATAATAATAGTATGAAATCAAAAAAAACTTACATTTATGAAAAGGAGTACAAATAATGGGTAAAGTAAAACAAATGGCAATGGATAATGCCGAAAAAAATGTTGATTTAGTTGTTAATGACTATATCAAAAATAAAATTGACTTTAAAACTGCTAAAAATAAAGTTTTAAAAGTTGATAATGTTAATATGACTGGAATTGACGAATTAAATGTTGATGAAGTTTTATTTACAGAAAAAGAAAATTACGAAAAAAAATGGTAAAGTAAAAGA
>Ga0208406_1000973_pt1 | contig 11256 bp, 7 predicted proteins | sample ETNtaG_15_FD_185769 | JGI IMG/M metagenome (GOLD analysis project Ga0208406, IMG submission 185769) | Marine microbial and viral communities from oxygen minimum zone, Eastern Pacific Ocean - ETNP201302PF89A (SPAdes) (version 2) | ecosystem: Environmental > Aquatic > Marine > Oceanic ...
TTATGGCTCCACAACATGTAAAAGCCTATATGATGGCGTTACAGGAAAATATCAAAAAATTTGAAGATAAACACGGGGAAATCAAATCCCCAGGGAATGAATCTTTTCAGGGGTTTGGTGTTAAACCGCCAGAATCGAAGTTACCTAACTGATCATTCGTAGAGGACCCAAGTCTTTCCTCGTTTTATTTCCCTCATTTTCACAATCACCCAGAGGGAAATAACCATCCACGCAATTCCATAACCAAATAGCCCGCCAAAAATCACATCGCCGGGATAATGTACTCCAACATAGATCCTACTGAATGCTACGAGTGTCGCTGATATATAAAACACATATTTCCATTTAGAATAGAAATAAGTTAAAACAGTAGCAGCACAAAACATATTTGCAGCATGGTTAGAAACAAAACTGTATTTACCTCCTTTGTGTACAAGGAGATTAATTGAATCGATGATGGCATGAGAAGGGCGGAGGCGGCCTACAATCGGTTTTATGAATTGGGCAGCAATAGCATCAGTCGCAATGACAGATAATATGAGTAAGGCAAATGTTATTCTACCTCTTGATCCACCTTTAAAACTGAAGCCAAAAACAAGAATTAAAATGGGAATTGCCCAATAATCCTGATTAGTAATAATGGGCATAATGAAGTCAAAAATGGGATTGGATAATGACCCATTGAAAAAATAAAACAAAGCTGTATCAATACTATTCAGCCAGGAGATCATTTGTTGTGAACTTCATTAGTTTTATAAAAATACCATGTAATTAATCTGAAAATTAAAACGCCCCGGAATCTATGGAAACAGGGGCGTATCATTTGGTATGGGGAATTTTAGAGTTTAGCTTGTAAGCGTAAAACAATAGAACGGCCGAGGGTCGGACCACCCATGATTTCAACATGACGGTGGTTTAATATATTGTTGACAGAAAGCATGGCCGCTAAATGATCATTAAACTTGTAGTTAGTGTGCAAATCGCCAAGGAAGTAGGTATCAATGGTGCCATAATAAATACCTGAGGACCAGGGAAATCCATCTACATAGCGAATATTGAGTGTGCCACTGAAATCATATTTACGTGGGTTGAATTGAATCTTGACACCGCCTTTATGTCTTGGAGCATTGATCGGATCTGGGGTATTGGTAATGGGATTATTGAATTCAGTTAAACTTAAATAAGAATAATTCAACCCGACTGTCCATTCTCTATTTAAAAACCAAGCAAGGCTCATATCTAAACCTCCCATGTCTACTTCACCATAATTCACATAACCCACAACCACGGGCGGATTTTGACCCCGGGTTGTATCCATTGCGGCTAATCCTTCAATATAATCACGCCAATTATCATAAGACGTTTCCAAGTCTTCTTGATCCAAAATGTCATTCGGATCATCATTGATTATACCATCGCCATTCCAATCAGTTGATAAAGCTCGCTTTTCTAAAACAAGGGGTGAAATAAAGGAAACTGAACTAATGAATGAATCATAATGATTAACAAAAAAATCTACAGTGCCGTATACTCTTGGTGTCAAGCGCCCTTTATAGCCCAATTCAAGTGTGCGCATAACTTCCGGGTACATTCCTTCCTGATCATGGACTTCATTTTTAAAATGGCCTTTAACTTTAGGATCTGTTGATGGGAAGAAGAAAATTTCTTCATCAGGGTTAAACACGTTGAGGCTTTGAGCATCATAAGGATCTTTCCAATAAACATGATTGGATGAATCTCTTGGAAAATTATAACCATTATATGCTCCTTTAGCATATACTTTAAATGTAACCACGCGTGTAACAAAAATATCCAGAAATAAATGTTGATTAGTAGGCGTATTAAATGCCTGGGCATAGGTCAAACGTACATTTTGATTCTCTTTTGGTCGCCAAATTAATCCGATCTTTGGTGACATTTGCATACCATCAGTCTTATCTAAATTAATCTTCCAATTTAACGGACTATAATCACGGTTATAATTATTGTATTCGATTACATCTGTTAAGCGGTCGTGAGAATCAAAACGTGTCGCTTGGATCAATTCCCATTTGTCAGTCAATTTCCAATTTAATTGGTAATAAAGACCAAATTCATTTACAACATAACGATTGTCTTCAGCTTGTTCATCAATACCTTCATCAATGTTTTCATCCACTTTACCGTCACCGTCATTATCTATACCATCTGCATATACATCACCGACACCATTTACGCCCGGTTCCCACGGATCCGGCATGCCATTACCATTTGTATCTTCATAATCGTCACTATCGCCATCATTATCTATACCATCTTGAATGGCGTTGGCCACATTATCTGTGGAATCATGAGACCAAACATTCAGTTGTTCTCCATCATCATATAAAAGATTATCATTTTGATCTACATAACTAATTGGGGAAAACGCTTCACCATTTCCATTGTTATCCCGGCGATCCACGAGTTTATTATCAGATAAAATTGTACCGCGTGTATCCGGCATTGTGAGAAAATAATCTAATCCCCATACAAATCGGAAATTGCCATCTAATAATTCTAAAGAATGTTGAAACTGCGTGCTCCATTTTCCGGAACGGTCATAGATTCGTCCTCCTGTAGCCAGGTTTCTAGTCGGATGTGTGGGGTTGCCTGAAAAGCTGGTATTCAGATATGACTGTAGGAAAAAATTCTTATAGCTCAAGCGACCATGCCAATATTTATATACCCAACCATCAGCAAGATAACGGGCAATGCCGGTAATGTTAATATTGCGGGCGTAAGCGTAGCCATGTGAAATGCTCGCTGTAAAATCCATGTTTGGTTCATAATCAACGCGCACATCATATCGGTAGTTTTCCACATTAAAGTCAGGATAATCATCCACACCATCATCATTAGCATCAGATTCAAACCTGGGAAAATAATTGGAAGGGTATGCTAATTTGAAATCATCTTCTCCACCATATTCTCCATCTAAATTAGTATCGAATAAAAGATTTCCAGCAGCATCGTATTCGTAATCACCAAAGCCAAACCCAGACCACTCGCCAGTATCATCATCATATGTACCAGATTTGTAACTTCCAAAACGGCCTATCCAGCGGGAGCCAAGTTCATCTTTTTCATCCACGAGACCATCCCCATCGTTATCAAAACCATCGAACCAGATTTCTTCACCTCCGTCTATTCCTTCATCGATACCGGTATCAATAAGTCCATTGCCATCATTATCCAGTCCATCGGCATAGTATCTGCCAATTTTATCTTCAGTGACACCCCAAAGGATTATTCCATTATCTAATTCATAACGATTATATGGATCATCTGCTGCTGCATCCACCATTTCTTGGGTTATGGTCGGGCTGCCTGCTTCTGTGTTAAATGGAAACATTCCATCAATATTGTCTTTATACCCTAAATTAACCCAACTATCATTCTCATCTATAAATCCATTTCCATTATCATCTATACCGTTGTTAGGAATCTCACTAACGGAAATACCGGTCAGCATTTCTGCTGTAAAAAATGGATTACCTATTTCAGAACAATTACTGTTTTCGTCTATACCATTGTGTCTTAATTGTGCTCGTCCTATAAATGATGGATCATGTCCTTCATATTCATCGGTGTTAATGTGCTCCCAATCATATGCATTGAAGGCAACACCGGAAATTTTAAATGCTAAATCTTTAAATGTACCCGCATGACGCATGGTTAGCTTTTTTAAATATCCCTTTTCCTGGGCCAGGTTCCCGCCTTGTACATTAATCGTTGTTCCCGTTGATTGACGAGGAGGAGATGTTATAATATTTAATACACCACTGTGAGCATTGGGACCATAAAGAGCGGACGAAGGCCCCAGCACAACTTCAAACTGTTGTACATCTTCAAATGAAACTGGAATAACGTTATACGCAATCAAACGGAGAGAAGGTACATTTGCCATTCGACCATCGGTAAGCGTTAAAAGCCTTGAACTGAATGATGAATTAAATCCACGGGCACTCAAGTTATAACTGTCTACACCGGATTGAGTAAAATCGACTCCTTTGACCTGCTTTAAATAATCACCTAAGTTTGTGTTGCTTTCTCGACGAATTTCTTTTTGAGTAATAACGCTGATCGCCGCAGGAGCATCTTCTACCCGTTCCCGTCTTCGAGATGCAGTAACCACATAGGTTTCCATCTGGATGGCTTCTCGAGCCAATGCAATATTGGCCGTAACTGTTTCACCCAGGGTAAGAGTTAAATCCTGTTTCTGATCCTCATAGCCTATATACGTGATCGTGATCGTAATTGCTCCAACAGGAACATTTTGGATGGTATAATGACCATCGACATCGGTAGCTGCCCCCATAGATGTTCCTTGAACAATCACATTTGCACCGATAAGAGGATCATTATTATCAGCATCTGAAATCCGACCGGTGATTGTGCCGCTTTGGGCAAAAAGATGTGAAGAAACAGTAATCAGAGTGACATAAAATATTATTCTCTTCATAAAATCCTTTTAAATAAACAGACAGCCCCACCTGTTAGTGGGGCTGTCTGAGTTATCGTGTATTCAACGGAAAGCTGTAAACTTATTTCAACAGCATCATTTTCTTTGTTGCTACATTGTTTCCTGACTCAATACGGTAAATATATACACCGCTTGGCAGAAGTGAACCATTTGTATGATGTCCGTCAAATTTTATAGAATGACGTCCAGCATTTAGGTCACCGGAAAAAAGTACAGCAACTTTTTGTCCGAGCAGATTCCAAACAGAAACGTCTGTTTGAGACTGTTCGACAATATCAAAAATGATATTGGTGCTGGGGTTGAAGGGGTTTGGATAATTCTCATACACAGCAAATTTAGCCGGGAGAATATCTTCAGATACAACACTGGCTGTATCTTCTTGTACAACCACATCAAAGGTAGCTACTACATCTCTTGTCTGTATATCCGGTACACAGGAATTGCCAATTTGGAAAACGAGACGTCCATTCACTCCATCGAAATCATGGTCAGAATCATTTATATCAATGCCCAGTCCAGTTAGAACGCCACCCATAACTGTTGTAGTTGCCATGACTGTATTCATTAAGGCATCAGGATCGCCTAGTGCAACCAAAGCTGTATATGTAGCTTGAGCATATGCAACAACGGTCGCAGCGGCAGCAGCAGCAGTTGTGGCATCAACACCAAACAACGCAGCCCAACCAACAAATGCTCCCTGAATAACATCAGCTAATGCCAGAAGAGTAGCTTCCTCTTGAGTAGCTCCTCCTCCCATGTATCCGAGGATTGCTGCCATAAAATTATCCGGAATGCCATCACCATCAGCATCATCACCGGCTGCAGTCAGTATAGCGTTAAGTGCAGCTAGACCATTGAAGGTAAAATAGTAACCCGTGTACTGGAATGGTTCATCACCATTAAACGGTATGCCATCAGCACCGACGGGGTCAAAATAATAGCCCCAATCTGTATCAAGGGTACCGTCTGGAACACCATCACCGTCAAGATCAACACCTGCGCCACCAAGGATGGGATAGGTCCCAACATTGACCGGTGCGCCTGTGGCAGCAAGAGCTGCAACTGTTACTGTATCCCCGGGAGCCAAAGTGACACCGAGATGACGATTTAGCAGACCATCTTCATCAACACCGCTGTCAGAATCCTGGCCATCAACAGCATGCCATACGAGTGTTGCTTCATCAAAAGCGGTATTATCATCGTTAAAATAAGCGGTAAAAATACCAAAATTGTCACCATCTGCAGCTGGGTCTTCCCAGTCAGACGGTGCATCAAACCAGTCAAAAACTACCGATTCACTAATTCCAAATCCCCAGGTAAATGAACCTTCAGCGGCATTATACGAATTAGATGTGTTGGAGAAAGTAATATCTGCATTATCCGTAACCGGAGCAATCACGGCAAATGTTGAACAATCTTCAGTATCGGTGGTTGGATATGTATTTGATGTACCTTCAATGCCTGGAATCAGCATGGTGCTTTCTTCTTGGTTTAATCCAACGGTTAGGTCAATGCCATAAGCAGCTAATCCGGCAGGTACCAGTAATATATCAGGTGTTACCACAACAGCAATAGTATCTCCTGGAGCCCAAGCAGCTAGCGGCGTTGAAAACGCTGAAGAACCGATACTAGGCCAATGTGCATCCAATGTATACTGGGAAACAGAATCATCTGGGCTATCTGTTAATCTGGCTACATTAATGTAAGTTACCTTTACACCATTGAGCTGGTACGTGCCAGTAAATGTTTGTGCCTGCAGAGCTGCAGAAAGCACAAGAGTAATGATTATACTTGTTAGCAATTGTTTTCTCATATTTAATCCCTTGCTAGTTAATAGTTAGTTTAAGAACGAATTCTTCCCATGAAAGGCGTCGCCTTGTCCGTCCTGTTATGTAAAGTATACCACGTTTTTGTATCCTTTTTCAAACAATATTTTAATAAGGTGATTTGGGTCATCTTTTGTAATTACGGCGTTGAAGCCACCTCCAAATCGACAAAAGAAGAATGATTGAACCGACGAAGAAGAGAACGTTAGCTGCAATAATTGTTTCAGTATGATTCATGATTATAGGATGAAGAAATATATAATAAACCTTAAATTGAAACCAAGGAACAAGTCATTTTTATGCTTGTCTGATAGATGACAATAATTATGACTTCAATAGTTTTATTTTATGACCACATATTTAATGAGGAAAACAAATGAAGATTTGTGTTTTAGTCAAACAAGTTCCAGGGAGTGATGCCACAATTTAGTGTCTCTCCAGATGGATCATGGATTCAGGAAACGGGACTTCCATTTGAAATGAATGAAAGCGATAATTATGCTTTAGAAGAAGCGTTACAGATTCGCGAACAAATGGGCGATAGTGAAGTGGTCATTGTCAGTTTAGGTCCGGATCGTTGTCAGAAAGTGATTCGAGAAGCGCTGGCTAAAGGGGCAGATCGGGCCATACATATCAAGGAAGATTCTCCTTATGAGACGGATCCGTATTCAATCGCCACAGCCTTGGCAAACACGATTAAGGATGAAAAGTTTGAATTGGTTCTTTCCGGACTGCAATCCGATGATCTTGGTTTTGGACAAACAGGAGTCATTTTGGGTGAAATTTTAGGAATGACGACTGCAACACTGGTTGTAGGTACAGAAATCCAAGATGGAAAAATTAAGGTTAAGCGAGAGTTGGAATCAGGTTGGTTTCAATGGCAAACCATGGATCTGCCAGCCAGTCTGGCAATTCAATCAGGATTAAATCAACCACGCTATCCATCATTGAAAGGGATAATGGGCGCAAAGAAAAAAGAAATAAAGGAATCATCATTTGCTGAAATGTGTGATATAGATGGGCTGCAAGCGTTCAATGGTTTATCTGTACAACGTGCGGAAAAACAAACAGAAATGATTGAAGGAACTGTGGATCAAGTGGTAAACAAACTTGTAGATGTTTTCAAAAACGAAATACGAATTAATTAAGGGGAATGATGGATATACTTGTTGTATTAGAAGATAAAAACGGAAACATACACCGTATGAGCCAAGAAGCCATTACCGGCGCTCAACAGATTGGCAGTGAATTCAATTTAAGTGTTGGAATTTTAGCTATGGGTAGTAATGCAGCTGCACTTTCTGAACAGGCAGCCCAGTACGATGTCGAAGAAGTTTTAACATTGGAAAATGAACATTTGAATCATTATACAGCTGATGGTTATGGTGCAGCAGTTGCACAAGTTGTTACAAATGAAAATCCCAAATATGTTTTCTTTGGATATACATATCAAGTTCGCGACTATGTACCCAGAGTGAGTGCAAAATTAAAAAGACCGTTTCTAAATGATGCAGTTTCTTATTCTACTGAAGGAGGAAATCCTGTTTTTAGTAAACAGGTTTTAAATGCCAAACTTGTGACAGCTTTGCAACCAAGTGATGGCGGTCCCATTTTAATTAGTTTTCAATCGGCAGCATTTTCTTCAGAAAACATTCAAAGTGGTTCAGCGAATGCACGAACAATATCAGTTGATATAGACGCTGCTGTGATTAAGACAGTGACTGAAGATCCTTTTCAGGAAGAGGCAGGGGGAGTGGACTTGTCCAGCGCAGAATTAATTGTATCCATAGGCCGGGGTATAGGCAAGGAAGAAAACATTCCTCTTGCTCAAGAATTGGCGAAAGTGATGGGAGCTGAATTGGCATCTTCCAGGCCTGTAGTGGATTCAGGTTGGCTAGCACCCCATCATCAAATCGGCAGTTCCGGGCAAACTGTTGCCCCGAAACTTTATCTGGCATTGGGTATTTCCGGAGCCATTCAGCACGTGGTGGGCATGAAAGGGTCAAAAAATATTGTTGTGGTCAATAAGGATCCGGACGCCCCATTATTTGAATTGGCAGACTATGGTGTAGTAGGCGATGTATTGGAAATTATTCCTAAATTGACGGAAGCACTAAAATAATACATGCCAGATATTCATTTTTCAAATATTGAAAAAATCATCCTGACCCTGAGCACACTTGCATGCCTGGGGTCGTTTGTTTATGAGGTTTGGCGGAGGATACGTATTGTTCTCCGTGGACAAGGTTCCCTGCCGTTTGACAAAATTGGTGCTCGCATTTGGAGAGTCATAAACGAAGTTCTGTTTCACAAAAAGGTCATGGGCCAACGGTTCTGGCCGGGACTGATGCATGGATTGGTTTTTTGGGGTTTTTTGGTCTTCGGACTGATTACGATCGACCATTTTGCCATAGGATTTGGCGCTCCCTTATTTTCTAAATCGTTCCATCATTTCTATTCTTATTTTGGGATCCCTTTTGCCATATTGGCTCTGATTGGGATCGTATCACTTGTTTATAGACGATTTATAACCCAGCCAGTTCATCTGGGAAAACTATCTCCAACATCAGGATTGGTGGCAGTCTTTATCGTCGTCTTGATGGTCACATATATTATTGGAGAAATGGATATTTCTCCTCTTACGTGGAAAATAAACTGGTGGCTCCACTCGGCCATGATCCTGGCATTCTTGTGGCTGATCCCCCGTTCCAAACACCTACATTTGGTATTGGCTCCTATTAATATATTCTTTCGACCGTTCACTCAACCAGAACATACACTGGTAGAAATTGACCTGGAAGCATCTGAAGAAGATTTGGATAACATGCTGGCTTCCATGACCCAAATGACCATGAACCAGGTGTTGGATGTTTTTTCATGCGTGGAATGTGGTCGATGTACGGAAGTCTGTCCAGCCAACCGTGGCGGTGGAGTGTTGGACCCAAAGAATCATTTTATCCTTGACCTACGTCAACCTCTTCTTGAATCCGGTAGCGTAGATGTATTGGCTCAACTGAACATCGAAGCCGGTTGGGAGTGCACTACCTGTCAGGCGTGCACGGAAGTGTGTCCCGTTGGCAACCATGTGGAAAAATCTGATGAGATCCGCCGTTCTGAAGTTCTTATAGAAGGGAAAGTCCCCCAGGAATATCAAAAATTATTCACGAACCTTCAGGAAACAGGAAATACAGAAGGAGCGTCTAGTAGTCCTCTTGCGGAAAGCTTACCAGTGTATTCTTCAGATATGGAATACGTTCTTTGGTTAGGATGTTTTGCCCGCTACGGGTTGGATCCTGATTTTGAGAATTCAGTACGCAGTTTTACAAAGATTCTGGATGTTGCAAATGTCAGTTACGGTATCCTGGAAAATGAACATTGTTCTGGTGATCCGCCCAATCGATTGGGTGATAAATTAACTTATTCCATGCTTCGGGAATACAATACCGAACTACTTTCTGAAGTCAAAAAAGTGGTAACCTTGTGTCCCCATTGTGCCGTCAACCTGGAAAGGGAATATGCAAAATATGGAAATGTGAATTATACTGTTGAACATCATACTCAAGTTATCAAGCGGTTGATCACTGAAGGGAAGATAAAGGTAGAAAAGGGTGAAAATGGAAAAGTAACCTTTCATGATCCCTGTAATTTGTCCCGCATGCTGGATGAATTGGATGCTCCCCGGATGGCCATCACATCTGTGACCAGTGATTTTATGGAACTGGAAGAATCCGGCCGGCAGACATTGTGTTGTGGAGCTGGTGGTGGGCTATGGTGGAAAAAGGAAACCCAGGGCAGGACTCATTTGGTCAGGGCAGAACAAGTGGTGAAATCTGGAGCTGACACAGTAGTGACTGGGTGTAATTTTTGTTATGGGATGATGAAACAAGGGCTTGGCCCATTAACCCCGGATGGCCGATCAGAAATCAGTGTAAAGGATATTGCCGATATCGTTGCTGAAAATATGGTCAGTAATAAATAATAAAATTAATCTATCTGCACTAATTTTATCCCGGCTTTTTTTGCATGATAATGATGGAAGATGCCAGAAAAATGATCGGTCAGGATGAAACGATGGAAGTAGTTGACATCGCTGAATTAGTTGCCGAGCGTTTTTGATCTATACCGACCATTATGGTGAACAATAATCATTTTTATTTTCCTTTCGAAAAGGCAGGTTCTTTTGATTATTCACCTGAATCAATAAACAAACTTACTGAATACGAAAAATATCAGCTTTCCTTTCATCCCGAACGGCCAAAGTATCTTGATTATTTATCCATTTTTGATCATGGTGAAGAATGCTTGGCGAGCGATGCGTTTGGATCGTGTTTAATTCAAACCCATCGAGCGGAATTCAAGGGCATTAAACTTATGCTCATCGGTCAGCAAAGCGGGCCGTCATCAAATTATAAAGAAATAAGAGAATCCATGCGTGATGCAAACATTTTGGATAAATGGAATCACGGCATGGCCACTCCTGCGTCGTACGAACGGGCAGTTGCTGCAACCAAATTGGCCGATCAAGAAAAAAGAATTGTTGTCACTTTTTTGGACACTCCCGGTGCAGACCCAACAGAAGCTGCCGAAGAAGGGGGCATCGCATGGCGGATCGGAAACATCATCCAGGGATTAGCAGAAACAAAGCGACCGACCCTTTCGATCATATTAAATAGAGGCTGCAGTGGAGGTGCCATCGCATTAACAGGATGCGATGTGGTTTTGGCTATGGAAAATTCTACGTATCTCGTCATATCACCTGAAGCGGCATCATCCATTTTATTTCACACACGACATGAAGCAAACCATGCAGCTGAAGCCATGTGGATTACATCCAAAGAAGGGAAAAAAGTGGGAATTGTGGATGAACTCATTTCTGAAGAATCGGGGCCAGCTCATAAATTTCCTGACGAAGCAAAACAAGCGTTA
>Ga0208406_1000977_pt1 | contig 11251 bp, 11 predicted proteins | sample ETNtaG_15_FD_185769 | JGI IMG/M metagenome (GOLD analysis project Ga0208406, IMG submission 185769) | Marine microbial and viral communities from oxygen minimum zone, Eastern Pacific Ocean - ETNP201302PF89A (SPAdes) (version 2) | ecosystem: Environmental > Aquatic > Marine > Oceanic ...
TGGTTGTTGGTTGGGAAAGAGAAATTCAGATCTACCAAGCTTTCTTTCACCTTGCTTGCATCCTCATTACATTGAGGCAGTTTTGAAATGGCTTCTAATGCCAACTTGAATGGTTGCCACTTTGAGTCAGCAAATTTAACAGATGCCAATCTGGATGGTGCTTCTCTACATAATGCTTTTTTACATAAAGCAAAGCTTTTAGGAGCTAACCTGAGTAATGCTGATTTGACAGACAGTAATCTCTCATCATCAAATATAGCAGGTGCCAACTTGAAAGGCGTCCTTCTGGAAAAAGCCAATTTAGCGAATGCGATGTATGACAGTTCTACCCTGTTTCCAGATTCTTTTGAGAAGCCAAAGACTATGGTATTAGTTTCTAGTGACAAGGAAACTAATACAGTCTGGTATAAGGGTTCTTTAAATAAAGAATTCTCCGTACAGTTAAACAAGGGGTTGAATATGATTTCATTACCTCTAGAACCTGAAACGCCAATGACGGCCAAGTCACTATTGACAGAGATTGGTGCTACGGTGCTGATTAAGCTGGATAAACAAACTAAGGAGTTCGTCTCTTATGTGCCTGAGGTTTTTGACAGCTTCAATTTCACCTTGGAAGGAGCTGAAGGATACATCGTCAATGTGATGAAAGATCAAGAGATTACCTTCAACGGTATTGCTTGGGATAATACTGTGGCTGCCCCTTCTAACTTGGATCAGCCCTCATCAGTTACCTGGGCTTTCACTGTTGTCATTGATAACCCTCAGTTGACAAGACAACCTGGTATCGTCTGTAACTTGAGAACGGGTCAAACTATTTCCACTTCCACACTTTCAAGTGCTGATTTATCTTCTATTCAAAGACAAGCTGTGAGTCTGGTTGATCAATCTCGTCAACCTGTAGTTGAAGCTGGAGACCTAATTGAAGTTACCGTTGGCAATTCTCGCTGGCGATATCAGCTCAATCAAAGCGAATTAGAGCGGGCATATGTCCATCTAGACTTGGCCCAAATGACCTCTTTACCCACTCAAACTCAACTGTTACAAAACTATCCTAACCCCTTCAACCCAGAAACTTGGATTCCTTTTGATCTGGCAGAGGATACCGAGGTCGCTGTTACCATTTATGATGTGGAAGGTCAAACGATTAGAACACTGGATTTGGGCTGGGTGATGGCGGGCCGTCATCATAATCGCAGTCAATCCATTTACTGGGATGGACGAACTGAAATGGGTGAGACGGTAGCCAGTGGAGTTTACTTCTATCAAATTAGTGCCGCTGACTACAGCCAAACCAGACGTATGGTTATTCTCAAGTAAGGGTGAATAAGATGATAAAGATTCGAAGCCATTACTATTTCTGGCTAGCTTTGATGCTAGTCAGTATTGCGCCTGTGGTTTTAGCCAGCTCAGTATTTACGGTAGCGGGTAAAGTTAGCCATGTGGAAGGTAAACCATTACCAGACCAGTTAACTGTATCGGTTACTAATCCAAGTCGTGAGATAACAGTCAAGGTACCAATATCTCAGTTGGAGCCTGCCAAATACACTGCGACCTTGATTGATATTGAGGGGAAAAAGGTAATTAGTCAGGACGAGGAACTATTGTTGGCAATTCATAACCAGGAGGGGGAATTATTAGCCGAAGAAGCAGTGACGATCACCTCAACTCACCTAGCGGAGAGTCGGCTAATTGCTAATCTAAGTCTGGTTGAAATAAGCTCTACTTCCATCCTGGTAAATGATAAGACAGAGACGACGGCTAAGTCGGATCAGAAAGTGACCTTCAAAATGGTCGGATCACCAGGTCAATCAGCCACAGTTTCAGTAGAAGGATTTGAAGCAATCAGTGGGCTAAAACTGACAGAGGGGAAAGAGGGACAGTATCAGGGCAGTTATACTGTTCAATCGGGCGATGAGATCGGTAATGCCAAAGTGACCTTTAGTCTGGGCAACAGCAAAGATCAATCCTTGCAACTCAATATTGATGCTAAACCAGCACTAACAGGAGATGTCAATGGAGATGGAACAGTTAACATCTTCGACTTAGTTATTGCTGCTGGCTCATTTGGTAAGACTGGTGCTGACATCATGGGAGATGTCAATGGTGATGATGCTGTCAATATCTTTGATTTGGTAATAGTAGCAGGAAACTTTGGCAAGTCCTTAGTGGCTGCAGCACCTTCTATGGCGGCTGAGATTGAACTGACAACAGATCAGAAACATCATATTGCTTCAGCCATTGACCAACTCCAGTCCAATCCTAATCGGTCGTCTGCAGAAGAAATGGCACTTAGTGTGCTGAAAGCCATACTGCCAGAGAGATTGCCCACCAGGACTCAACTGCTAGCTAATTATCCCAACCCATTTAATCCAGAAACTTGGATTCCTTTCCAATTAGCGCAAGATGCAACAGTCACTGCTAAAATCTATGACGTAGCTGGTAAGCAAATAAGAATGATTCAATTAGGTCATATACCAGCAGGGAACTATGTGGAATCCAACAAAACAATATATTGGGATGGTAGGACTGAAGATGGAGAGAAAGTATCTTCAGGCACTTACTTCTATCAACTTCGGGCAGGTGACTACACAGAGACTAGAAAGATGGTGATTCTGAAGTAAGCGCCAACCAATCAACTACTACCAGCCCTGTTGTGTCAAAGCAAGAGGGCTTTTTTATTGGCTGAAGACTGGCTTGGGACTAATGTGGCCTGGGGGGACCTGCTCTGCCGATAATGCCCACCGCTACCGGTTTCGTTGCCTTGTGTCAGGATATACGAACCCGGGCCAAGCACCGGCTTTTACCATTGGTAGAGGGATGGCGGAGTTAGTTGGGCTTTTAGTCTGGCCCTCAGCTGACATGGCGGCTGGATGATAGCAAGGATCACAGAGTTTGAACAGGAGCGATTGGTGTTACTCACACTTGGCTGTTTTGAAAAAAGGACCCTTTTTCTGCTATCACCAAGCTCACCTTAAATAGCTGGATTTTAGCCCCCAGTCCGCTATAAAATACTGTTTCAGAGAAATAGGTTTTTATTATGGTCATGATCCATCAGTTGACCGAAACAGAAACGGCCGCTTCACCTTACAAAGTGGGCTATGCCCGGGTCAGTACGGCCCAACAGAGCCCGCAACTGCAGATCGATGCCCTGCAGTCAGCCGGTTGTCAGAAGATCTATCAGGAGATAGCTAGCGGAGCCAAATCTCAACGACCGCAATTGGAACAGATGCTGTCCCAACTGCGCGGCGGTGATGTGCTGGTAGTCTGGAAACTGGATCGGTTGGGCCGCAGCCTGACTCATCTGGTGCAACTAGTCAATCAGTTGCTGGAGCAGGATGTTGGACTACAGAGCCTGAACGATCCCATCGATACCACCAGCGCTCAAGGACGGCTGATGTTTAATATTTTTGCTTCGTTGGCCGAATTCGAACGGGAACTGATTGGGGAACGGACCCAGGCCGGGTTGAAATCGGCCCGGGCCCGGGGTCGAAGCGGAGGACGGCCCAAGGGATTGTCGGAGCAAGCCAAACTGACCGCCGCGGCAGCCGAAAGCCTGTATCAGGAGGGAAAACTGTCGGTGCGACAGATTAGTCGCCAGTTGGATATATCGACCGGCACTCTGTATAGCTACCTGCGATCCCGGGGGGTTAAGATCGGGGGTAAAATTGGAGGCTCAGAGGTCTAATGATGGCTAAAAGGACTAAAATGACCTATACAAGGCGGTAGGTATGTTGGGTATATTAGAAAGCCATCTGAGTCCTACAAGCCATACTGCCTGAAAGATTGCCCACTACCACCCAACTGCTAGCCAACTATCCCAATCCATTCAATCCAGAGACCTGGATTCCCTTTGAGCTGAGTCAGGATGCGGCAGTGACTGTCACTATCTATGATGTGCAGGGGAAAGGAGTACGACAACTACAACTAGGGCTGGTGACAGCGGGAAGGTATGTGACTGCTGACCAGGCGGCCTATTGGGATGGGAAGACAGAAACCGGGGAGCAGGTGGGCTCAGGCACTTACTTCTATCAACTTCGGGCTGGTGACTACACAGAGACCAGAAAGATGGTGATCCTGAAGTAAGCCAAACCCACATCGTAACCACAATTAGCCCTGTTGTGTAAAAGCAAGAGGGCCGTTTTGTTTGCGGGCAAAGGAAAACCCCATTAGTTGTCGCAGCTAATGGGGTTAGGTGTTTGAGAAAGTTTAATACTTACATGGTATGTTGGGCCGTCACCAGAATCAAGCCCGCTGGCCGATTAATCTGGCCCAAAAGCCAACTTTCTTTTCTTCCTTTTCTTGACTGGCTTCGAGTAGTAGTTGGTTTTGTTCGGTCAGTTTATCAATGCTCTTTTGTTGCATAGCAATGATTTGCTGGGCTTGATCTTGCTGTTTCAGTATCTCTTTCATTTGATTGCTTTTTTCTACAGTTTGTTCTCTCAGATGCTCCACTTCAGACTGTAACTGTCCAATCATTTCCTGTTGCGTCTCTACCAGTTGGGTTTGCATTTTTGAACCTGGTATGTGATCACCAATGATAACCGAATGGAAATCAGATTGGTTGCCATTGGTTTTTAGCTGGTTTTCGTCTAGTACAATGTAAGTATTACCATTGACTTTTTCAGACTGCAATTTTCCTGACTTGATGTACCGGTAAACAGTTGTTACACCAATGTCTTCTAGGGTTGCGTATTCTTTGACTGTTACTTTTTTCATCTGGCCGTCACTACTATCCTTGGTGGTTATCAGTGAAAACCGGTTGGTCGTTACCGGTTATCGCTGGTTATCAACTAAGAACGTTATATGCTTTCTTCTGTTTCATTATTTGTTGATAGTAGCAGGGGTTAAAAATTATGGCTGTTTTTACTAGACCTATGAGGCAAGATAGTGTAAAATGGTAAGGCAATAAAAAAAGCCCCTACCTTCTTGAAGACAGGGGCAGTAACAATTCAAGAGACCGTTCGGCCGCTACGATTGCCGGAAGTAAGACACCCGCAATTATAGCAAACTAACAGTCTCCTGACAAGAACCCTTTTTTGAGGAGATTTTTATGGCATCTGCTATTGCCCAACAGGTGCCGGCTCTATTGCCTGACCAACTTGTTTCTTGTTCCCGTTCTACTGTCGACTACATCCCCAAAGCCCATTCCAAGCTGCCTTTCAACTATGCTCCAATTAGCTGGGATATAGTTGATTCTGACTTGTATCACCATCTATCTGGTGAGGCTGTCAAGCTCTACGTATATCTGTCCCGCCATGTGGATCTGCGTATTAAGCAGAAAACCCGTGGAGAGCGTGAGTATTTGATGGGGCGTACTTTTGCTAAAAAGTATGAGACTATTGCTGAACAATGCTATGGTGGACGCAAATCTGTCCGTTCTGTCCAACGCTACGTCACTGAACTGGTGGAAAGTGACTTAATTGAAGTGCAAAAAGGTTGGGGCAACGTCTGTACTTTCACGCTGATGTCCTATCACCAGACTGATAAGATTGAGGAGTACGAGACTAATGCGGTGCAACGCGAGTTCGAGATTCAGCAAGCGGCTTTGAAAAATAACAAACTGCGATTACTGAGACATGAAAAAGAGGACGTTATCGAGGTTGAAGCACCACAGGTGATGACTGAACCCATCGCTGAAACCGTGGTAGATGAGGTAGATACGACAGACGTGTCTAGTCCAGATACGACACCGGTGTCTACTCCCATTAATAAAGAAACTTACCTCACAGAAACTTCTTCTTCTGGCACTCAACCCTCTGTTCAGTTAGAGTTTGAGTCTTCTTCTTCTGTGTCAGAAAATTATGCTGAGCTTAAAAAGCAGACCCTCGAGTTGTGGTGCCAACAGCAACAAAAATTAGGTAATCTCCCTCCCAGCGGCGGTGACAAATACCAAATTATGCGCCAAGATCATCAGCTTGGCATCGATGCCTTCGTGGCTGACGCTATGCGATTGAGCCCCAATGTCACACCACTACAGGCTTTGAATCTCCTACAGGCTTGTATCCATATCATGCCCAAGTCTGGTGGTAATAGCCGTCCCGTAGGTAGACCCGGCTGGTTCCTCCTCTCTGCTTCTGACGCCTACTTCAAGCGGGCTTGGGCCAATACTTTTGACTTTCTGCCCCTTCACTGGCAGAATCAGCACCAATCTGCTAGCCGACGTGCTTTTAATCGCTCTAAACCCAGGGCTAGCCACTTTTAGTAGGTTAGTTCCACTTCTACGGGACTTCAATGAATCAGGCCAACCGGCGGCTACCTTGCCCTATGACCTCTGTCGATGGTCGATCCAAGTTGTCGTCACCTCGACAGATTGCTGTTGTGTTAAGGTGACGTGACCGAACTATTGTCCGCAAATGAACTGCTATCAGCTTGTCTCGAGGAAGGGAGTCATATGAAAGTGTTATCTAGGTTACTGTGTTTGCCGTTGCCGTTGCCGTTGCCGTTGCTGGTGATGGTGATGGTGATGGTGATGGTGATGGTGATGGTGATGGTGATGGGGCAAGTTGAGGTTAACAATTTTATAGGACAGGCAAATAATGAATGGATATTTACAGGTACGGATGGCACAACAAGTAGAATAATAAGTGTGGACTTTGAGCCCAAAAGTATTGGTTCCGTATATCTATTAACTGCTCATACCTCAGAAGTAAATACTCCAGACATTACTCACCGTAACCGTGGGCAGCGTTTGGATACGTATCAATCTGATGGCTTCTATTTATAACTCTCAACTTAGCCTCAAATCCTGAAAAACTTAAATTTGGGGGTTATTCTTGACAAGAGAAAGTAGGAATTCTGGCAACGCAGTTTTAAGGTGGCGGGCAATTTTGATCGGCACTGCAATTATTAGCCTGATAAGTTACCTTTGTCCGATAGTCGAGCAGTACGAATGGGAAATCGATTATGCACTGCCTGCTCCGTCTGTATCTGTTATGTTCTTCTTCTTTCTCGTTGTGACGCTTAACACACTCCTGTTCAAGTTCTCTCACCCACTTGCCTTAAATCCAAATGAACTCTTGCTAATCTATGCCATGACGATGGTAGGAGTACCGTTAAGTTCTTTCGGTCTTGTGCAGTTTTTGATTCCTAATATGGTCGGTCCAATTCACTTCGCCACAAATGAGAATATGTGGCGAGAGGATTTCTGGCATCATATTCCCAATTGGTTCGGTCCGAGAAATCTGAGGATCATCAATGGGTTTTATATAGGAGGTTGGGATGGCGTACCTTGGCATGCATGGATAAAGCCGTTGATGATATGGTGGGTTTTCGCGTTCGTTCTTTGCTTTGTCCTATTCTGCTTCTGTGTGGTAATACGCAAACAGTGGGTTGAACGCGAAAGACTAACCTTCAGGGTTCTAGAAACGTCATTGGCTATGGTTGAAACACCGCCAATCGGTTTCGGCCTGAATGCCTTCTTCAGAAACAAGATGACATGGATTGGTTTTTCTCTCCCGATATTAATACAACTCTCTGTTGGCCTGCATCACTTCTTTCCCGCTTTTCCTACCTTCAAGATTATGCACATCAGATTAGATACGTATTTAACAGAAAAACCGTGGAATGCAATCGGGTATTTTCACCTAAACGTGATGTATTCCATCATCGGGATAGCGTATATGGTTCCGGCGGATGTCTCTCTTGGCCTTTGGTTTTTCTATCTGCTCAGAAAAGCGCAAAATATCTTGGGCGCTGCTATGGGTTGGCGTGGCAGTCAAGCAGGAAGCGTTTTAGCCCGATTTCCAGATATAAACGACCAGGCTGTGGGGGCTTTCTTCGCCCTGTTTCTTTTAAGCTTATGGATGATGAGGCGACATTTATGGGAAGTGGCTAATGATGCGATAAGTCAGAACAGAATTCCTGTCTCTAAGAGCGACTCCGAGGCCATGTCGTATTCTACTGCGGTTTTTGGTTTTCTTTTAGGAACGTTTTTTTTGCTCCTTTGGGGATACCTGGCCGGCCTGTCTTTGGTGTGGGGAATTGTTTTTTTTGGCATTCTCTTTATCTTTCAGACTGTTCTTTCTAGGATCCGAGCTGAATCGGGAATAGCCTGGCTCTTTCTTCCCAAAACGCCAAATAACGTGATGGCACTTTTCACTGGCACGGCAAAATTAGGCCCTCGGAATCTCGCCATCTTGTCGTCTCTAAAATTCCTGACGTTCGACCAAAATGGTTACATCATGCCTTTTCAACTTGAGGCATTAAAGATCTCAGATTCGTATCGGGTAAAAGGACGCCATTTGGCAGTTGTAATACTTGCGGGGATAGTTCTTTACATCGTGATTTCCTCATGTTCCTCACTCTTAGTCTACTATAAATATGGCGCAAATTCCTGCGAACAGTGGCGGGTTAGCAGCGGAAAGTGGGCATATGACGAACTATCGAGGTGGCTCAATAACCCGCAGCCATCTTCTCCATCAGCTCTGTTTTATATTGGGTTTGGCGCTCTGTTTTATGCCTTTTTGGTGTTTATGAGACTTCAGTTTTTATGGTGGCCATTTCATCCTGTGGGTTATGCAGTGGCGAATACTTTCACCATGCAATATCTGTGGGCACCTTTTCTTTTTGGCTGGTTTATCAAAGTCATTGCGCTGAAATCCGGCGGAATCAAATCATATCGGAATTTGGTGCCGTTTTTCTTAGGGTTAATCATGGGAGAGACTGTGGGAAATGGATTCTGGGTAACGGTTTTAGGTGAAATCTTTGGGATCCATGGCTTTGCGTATTTCGAGTTCTAGGGTTTACAATCCGCTTAATTTCCTATGAAAGGGAACTTTTACAAGTCACGCCACAGAAACACTTTCTTTATTTACCCTCTGGAAAGTTAATATTGTAGCTACAACACTTTATATATTACTATCTAATTCACGTTATGTGATTTACGTGACAGTATAGGCGAATCTTCATAACAGAGACACCTAATATTGTTAACCCAAGTTGCTAAGGGGACTAGAGAAAATTAACGCTACTGACTAATAGAAATAGAGCCTGAGCACAACCTGGGTTATTGTTAAGATAAGGGAAGGCTGGCACCTTCTACACCAAGGCGGGGTGAAACCAAATGGAAATGAAGCTTGTTGTGAAATCAAGTTTTTTAATCTTCATAATTTTTGCGGTGCACATTGCGCATGCCGGAGAATTACTGAGCGAAGATATAGGAGATGCGAAGAAGAATAAAGGATCAACTGTAATAAAAAAAGGAACATACACCATCAAGGGAAGTGGTAGTGACATTTGGAACAAAGCTGATGGCTTTAGATTCGCTTATACAAAAGTCAGCGGTGATTTTGAAGCCGTAGTCCGTCAGGTTTCCATTGATCTTCCCAATGAATGGGCAAAAGGTGGAGTCCATGCCCGGCAAAACATTGAACCCGGCGCAGCCAATGCGCAGACCATTGTTACTGGTGGTGGTGGCGGTGGCTGTCAAATTAGTTGGCGTGCTAAAAAGGACGGCGATTGCGGAGAGTTTTTTGATGTCGCTCCCGGACCTTGGAAGGATAGAAAATGTTGGCTGAAATTGACTCGTTCCGGTGATGAGTTCCAAGGTTTCATCTCTGAAGACGGGAAAAAATGGCTGGATCTGAAATCCACAACCGTTAAGATGGATAAACCAGTATTGGTTGGCCTAGCCGTTTGTGGTATGAATCTAGTCGCAACCGCCGTATATGATAATTTTACGATCACTCAAGGCGGTAAAGAAATATTTCCCGCGCTGGCTGTTGGACTTACGTTGAAATTAGCGGCAACTTGGGGGCAGATTAAAATTCAATACTAAAAGGTAAACCATCTCCTATGACCCGTCTCAACTATCAGTCGGCAAGGAACCCGTAATCTTTCATCGCACTGATGGTGCCTGGAAAGCCGTGGGTGGTACACCTGATCCGGAACAACAGACTATTTCTGCTGCCGTTTTGTCCCTGGGGCTGTACACCCTGGGTGAAATGGATGAGATTGAAGCACAGGATTCAGCCAATCTGAAGCCGGATTCGTTGACCTGTCAACCACGGCTCTTCTCGCCCCAAGGTAACGCTTTTAGCACCCACACCACCATTTCTTTCACCCTGGACCAGCCGGCTAATGTCACCATCAAGGTCTATAACGTGGCGGGTCAACTGGTTGAATGGATTGCCGATCAACAGACATTCGGCTCAGGCAAACAGACCATTCGTTGGTCGGGTCGAGATAGTGATGGTGAGGTAGTGGCCAGCGGTCTGTACATTGTGACGGTGACGGTGGGCGGCCAAACACAAGATAAGGTGGTCAATGTCTGGAATCACTAGCCTTGTTTGAAACTCCTGTAAGTCGGCCGCCCCGTCTGGTTTCTTCTCTTTGCTTCCGGTTTCAAGCCAACCACAACACTGTGACAATAACCATCTTGTTTCACTTAGCTGTGTCATAAATAAGCGAACAACAAGTGTTTGATAAAATTAATATTGGGCGGCTTTATTGATGATAGGAGAGTTTTGAAATGGATGAAACCAAATTCCGAGGAGAACTTGCATTGCGTACCTTAGCCATGCCTGCAGATACTAATGCCAACGGCGATATCTTTGGAGGCTGGCTAGTATCACAAATGGATTTAGCTGCCGGCATAGTGGCCAAAACCTATGCTAAATCCAGAGCGGCTACGGTAGCCATTGAAGCCCTCAGCTTTAAACGACCAGTTTCCGTCGGTGACATAGTCTGTATTTATTGTGATTTGTATCAAGTAGGTACAACATCGATGAAGATTCATGTTGAAGTTTGGTCTCGGAAACCAGAAGTCAGTCAACGAGAAAAAGTAACGGAGGGCACCTTTGTATTCGTGGCAATTGATGAGGAAGGTAGAACCAAGGCCATTGAGAGTTGAACTAAAAAGGAACGCTGACAGCTGATTGAAGCACGATTGCCGGCCAAATACCAAACTATCTACAGCATATTGCTTTTACTTTGAACCTCTTCCTTAACCTTTTCCTTTAACTCAGCAGGTACATTGTTAGCTTCTTTTGGATCCACAAAGATCTGCACTTCTAAACTGGCTGGCGTCAGCATCTCAAAATTTCCCTGTTGGTCAGTATAGGTACAGCTAGATTCCACCAATTTCTCCAACAGGGATTTTAAATTGGCACTGTGCTGTATTTGAAGAGGAAACGGGATCCCCCTTCAAACTGGAAATCACGTCTCTCTGAAACCAGTTCAAAATCAAAAATAAAAAAGGCACTCTACGGTGACGCAGAGTGCCTCTGAATAATGTAAGTAAAATCGAAAACGA